>MDSY01039344.1_pt1 | contig 27587 bp, 16 predicted proteins | sample 811131 | NCBI WGS metagenome assembly MDSY01 (sample SAMN05326643, study PRJNA326480) | marine metagenome | isolation source: seawater | place: Atlantic Ocean: South West | collected 2010
CGTCCCTCCACAACTTGCTCACCAGGGCGAGGCTGTGGCGGGTCTTGACGCATTGCACGTGGGAGAAGACCACGGTCGCGACGTCCATGCCGGGATCAAAGATCGGTTGCTTCGTATCGGGTGCCGACATGTCGCTCGAGGTCGAAATGGCGACGTCGCGAGGGTGACAGTGAGCGAGTCGTGGCTTTCAGTCGTGGCTTTTCTTGGAGAGGCTTTTTGATAGAGGTTTTTTCGATAGGGGCGCACCGGTGAAACGGCTGCTTTCGATGGCACACATTTCAAACCGGGTTTGAAAGGGGTGACGTGTCCTCTCGACAGATAAACTCTCGATCGGCACTTTATCTGCCTGGCCCACACGACCACTGCGCACCTCCCCGCGCCGAATAGACCCGGAACCGTTAACGATGGCGTCGCTCACGACCGTCGCGCGCATCTCCGCGCCCATCCGCGTCGCATCCCGCGCATCCTCCGAGACGACCAACAGCGTCCGCGCCCCCGCGGCGAGCAGATCGAACACCGTCGCCACTCCCCGCCAACTCGTTCGCATACACACCGCCAACGCACGCCGCGGCGAGCGCCTCGTCGCCAACGGCCGCAAGGGCATGCTCGCCGAGACCCTCGACGGCGAAGAGGGCGGCGCCAAGAAGTCCAAGAAGGACAAAAAGGCCGGGAAGTTCGCGCAGACGCAGTCCATGGCTGCGTCCATGGACCCGAAAGCCGCGAAACGCAAAGACGGGTACATCGCCGTCGGCAACGTCAACACCGACTTCACGGAGAAGAACATCAAGCTCCTCGAGCTCGCCAACGGCCAGTTCCTCGCCGTCCGGTGGGAAGATACCGGCGATGTGTACGTCATCCCGTGCGCGTCCACCGCGTTCTCGTACCCGCTCATCGACGGTGAGTTCATCTTAATCTTCATACGCGCAATTAGACTGACGTCGTGTTTTGGTTTTTGGTTTTTTATCATCACAGGCGAACTCTTCTTCGGACCGATGGGACCCGCCATTCGCGTCCCCCTGGACGGCACCGAGTACGACCTGACCACCGGTGCCGTGATCACGTGGTGCCCGGGCGGGGGTAACCCCGTCAAGGCGGTGCTCGGTGCGTTGAAGAAGGCGGCGGATCCGATCCCGCTCAAGTCGTACCCGGTGCGGGTCGAGGCGGATGGGACGGTGACCACGACTTTCACGCAGGCTAATGCTTCTGAGGGGTTCGCCAACAAGACCGCGACGGAGGAGCAGTGAAGTGGGTGAGAGAGAGAGAGAGAGAGAGAGAGATGGAGAGGTGGAGAGGTGGAGAGACGGGGTGATGGAACGGCCCGGGTCGATGGTGTATGGTGGCAAGAACGTAATAAGTGTCAGGACAAAAAACCAAACAGAAAAACCGGCAGCACATTTAGTGTGCTGATCGTGAATAATCCACCATAGATCGTCACGCGCCGAGCCGCATCCGCCCGCCGCGATGGGTGACGACGCGCTCATCAAGAACGTCTTCGGCTCCGACTCGGACTCCGACTCCGACGATGGCCCCGCCGCGAAACCCGCCGTTTCCCCCGCGAAGGGCGACGACGTGCAGAAGGACCGGCCCGCCGAGGACGCGCCCGAGGATGGCGCGGAGGCCGCCGGGCGCCCCGCGGGGTTCAAGAGCTCCTTGGAGGAGAACCTGAGCGACTTCGAGGACGATGAGGAGAAGAAGGAGGAGGAGTTCGGTACGCGATCACGCACGCACGCGCGCGCGCCCAGATCACGCATCGTTTTGCCGCCCGTTCTGAGGGTTTTCACTCACAAATTCCGCCCCACCGACCCTCTGCTCCTCGACCGCCCGCTGACCGCCCGCGCACCCACATTCCACCCCTCCATTCAAACAACAGGCCCGCCCCTGGAGATCGAGGTGAACCTCTTCGACAAGGTCCCTCAGACCACGACCGCCAAGATCGTCAGGCTGACCAACGTCGTCGGCGTGGAGACTGAACCGTTCGATCCCGAGACGTACGTTGAACAGGATGACACCTACGTCGACGCCGAGGGCAAGAAACGCATCCAAACACCGTTCCAAAACATCATCCGCTGGCGCAAGGTGATCGACCCGGAGACGGGTAAGCCGGTGATCGACCCGAAGACCGGGGAGGACAAGGTTGAGAGCAACGCGAGGTTCGTCAAGTGGTCCGACGGAAGCACGCAGCTCCTCATCGGCGCCGAGGCGTTCAACGTCACCGAACAAGACCTCTCGGACCGCCACGATTACCTCTTCGGCAGGCACGAGAACTGCAAGGGGCTGATGCAAGGGCAGAAGAAGATCAGTGGGAAGATGGCGTTCACACCCGCGAACCTTGAGTCCGCCACGCACAAACGACTGACCAGGGCGATCGATTCGAGGCACGTCAAGACGAAGCAAACGCAAAAGTTCATCGCGGTGACGGATCCGGAACGCGAAAAGGCGGCGATGGACGCGGAGGCTGAGCGCATCATGAAGGAGCAGGACGCCGCGAAGAAGCGGCAGAACGCGGCGATGGGCGGCGGTGGTCACGGCCGGGGTGGATCAGGCCGTGCGCCGCGTGGGTACACCGAGGATTACTACGCCAAGTACGACGACGAGGACCAGATGGATGGGGATTTCCTCGAGGCTTCGGATGACGAGGAAGAGGAGGAGGGCGACGCCGAGGCTGTCGCTGTCGCGGAGCGGGTGGCGGAGAAGCGCAAAGCCGCCGGTGGGTTCGAGGACGAAGGTGGGATGTCCTCGGACGACGGCAAGGCGGAGAAGAGGAAGCGGGGACGGGCGATCATAGAGTCGGACTCGGAGTAATTTGCAAAGCCACTTTCAACTTTACTCGAATAATATTCAAACTTGCGCGCCACTTCGCTCGACGCCGTCGGCGCACGAAGCGATGTTCGCGCCGTCCGTGTCGCACGCCGTCGTGCGTGCGGTGTCCGTCGCGCCGTTCCGCGCCGGATCGTCGCGTCACCGGCCACGTCCCGCGCGTCACGTCACGCGTCCCGTCCGCTCCGCGTCCTCGTCAGCAGCGGAAAACGAAAACTCTGGGAGCATCGATGCGTTGAGCGAGGTGACGCGCGCCGTGCTCGCCTTCCACGCCGCGGAGCGCAACGGCAACGGCGATCGCGGCCGCGGGGGTGAGCGCACGGTCCCGCTCGAGTCGTGGGCGGCTCGATACGGCTGGACCGTCGATGTCGCCGAGCGCGTGCTGTGGCAGGCGGACGTCCCTCTGAAGAGCGCCATCACGTCGGGCGATGCCAACCCGATCGGCAAGGACGTTCGCATCGTCGACGCGAAAGCCGCGTACGTCGGCGTGTGGCTCACATTCGTCGAGGCTGATCACGTGGTACAATCGCTGCTCCACAGGACACACGGCAACCCCAACAGCACAGCCGTGAAGGGCGGAGGATCGATGATGAAGAAACAGGCGTTGGACGCGGCGCAAAAGATGCTCGAAGAATCGTTCAAAGAATGCGAACCCGAGGGCGGCGGACACATCGCGCGGCGATCCACCGTCGCCGCGTGGGGCGACATCACCCGCGCGCTGCAGCGACGGTACGCCGGCGTCGATGCAGAGAGCTGCCCGTACGCGGTGCTCACGAAGAAGGTCAAGAACAAGCGAGCGTATCGAGCGGCGGTTTCAGCTTTCGATTCATCAACTTTCGATGCAACCGGAGACCTCGCCGGATGGGAGATCGTGGTGGGCGCCGTGAGAGGACCGGGCGGCGAAACTACCGCGCCGCCGCTCAGGCCCGCGGTGGAGTCCGACGCGAGGGAAAAGGAGCGCGGCGGCTTTGGCGTCCGCGCGGGTATCGGCGCGTCCACGAGCGGCAGAGTTACTTTTTCGAATAACATCGCGGCTCGGAGGGCGGCGCGGGCGGCGTCGTGGAAGAGGCATATCAACGCGACGTACGAGCTGGACCAGTGCGATAACCCGTGGGCGGACGAGGGGACGTGCCTGAAGGCTGACGAGGCGCGAAAACTGGCGGAGGCTGCGGAGAAGAGGCGAAGGTCGAGGCTCGGCTCCTGGTGACGTTTGTCGGCGCTATTCGCGTTTGTCATTCAAACTAATCTTACTTCATCGATCGCGCCACTTGAAGAACTACGTCACCACCCGCGGCGTGTCTCAGCCGTCGACGAACGTGTCCACTCGCTCGCGATTCCCCTCGTGCGCGTCCGCGGTGCCCATCCCGCCCGGATACAGCGCGCGTATCGCGTTTCTATCCCCTACGCCCAGCACCGGGTGCCAGAGGTCGACGACCAACACGATCCTACTCGCATCCTTTCGTTTACTCGGCGAGTCGTCCAGGTCATCCCACGGGTCGTCCCTCGGGTCAGGTGCGCGTTGTCGGTACTCGGCGCTGTGCACGAAGCTATCGTCGAAGAGCACGCACCGCCCTTCCTCCCACCGTATGATTTTTTGGCCGACGGCGAGAAAACACGACGGCGGCGGTCCGAGCCCGAGGAGCGTCCCAACCGTCCCCAAGATCCACGCCGCGATACGAAACGTCGCGACGAACGGCCACACCAGTAGCACGTACACCGGGTACAACACGCACCGGACCGCCAGCCCCCGTCGGCTCCGCCTGCCGACGAACTCATCCTCGAGCCGCCGGCCCAGGACCGACCCGACCCCGAGCTCCTCCTCTTTTTCCAAAAGTTTACTCCGTTCACCGCCTCTACCCTCGTCCTCGGGGATGCGAAGCGCGAGGTGCACGCGCAGCCGCGCGTTACACGGCCCGCAGTGCGGCGTGATGAGCGTCCCGGGCGTCAGCTTGCTCAGGTACGCCGACGCGAACGCACACCCGGGTTCCTCCAAACCCTCGTAAGAAACCTCCCGGAACGCGGCCGATGTCAACGCGCACAACGCCGCCATCGTCGCCGGAAACGCCGCGCAGTTAACCTTGTCCTTGATCCCGTTGCGCCACAGGTACACCGCGCTCCACTCGCCGACGCCCTTGCGCACTGTCGGGTCGAACGGCGCGAACATCCCGTCGCGACGTCGTGCGATGGACGCGAGTTCGACCTCCGCCGCGATTGCCTCGGCGGCTCGTTCCAAAACGATCAAATCGCCCAACTCTCTGTTACTCTCTTCGGACCACAGCTGTGCGCACCAGCACGTCTTGCCCTTGGCGACACCCTTGAGTAGCCCGCGCGTGGCGATCGCGAGCGGCCCTTCGTCGCAGTTGTCGCCGTGGCGTCGGTGCACCGGGATGGCTGGGAGCGAGTCCAATCTGAACACCGTCGGAGCCTGCAACCTGCAAATGTAAAAAGAAACACGCCGTCATCAGTGCAATTGCCCACACGAGAATTAAAATCAACATACCCGCGGTTGAGCCTCGACCGGATCTTCGCCCTGCCGTCCCTCGCCAGCGCCATGACGTCGTCGGTGACCCCGGCGAGGGACGGATCCTTCCGTCGGTGGAGCATCACAACCTTGGCCGCGTTCTTCGCGAGCTCGAGCGCGTGCGAGGAGGGCGCGCACCGCAGGCACCTCGGATCCGAGCACGGATTCTGTAAACAAAACACGACGTCAGTCCAATTGCCTATACGAAGATTAAAATAAACTTACCGGCACGTCGTCGTCGTCCGCGTCGAAGGCGCTGTAAGGCGCTCCCAAGCGACGCCTTGCTCGGGGATTCCACCGAGGACGCGTTGGACCACTTACCGGGCGAGTCGTCGCTGGCTACACCCGAGATGCCGCTGAACCGCGAGAGCGAGTTCATGCGGCTCACACCGCGGCTGCTCGATACACTTCCCCGTCGGCTCCTGTTGTTCGCCATGGCCGACGCGATGGCACGCTCCTTCGCTTCCCTGGCGTCAGCCTCCTTCATCCACCGCCGCACCGGCTCGATCGCGGCGAGCACGATGAGCAGTAAGACGGTCCGTCCAAGCGGCGTCGCCGGCAGCTGCGGGTTCACCCATCCCTCTGGATCCAGCGGCGCGCGGGTTCTACCCCCGGCGGCACCGCCCCCCATCACGCGGTGCCTGGCGTACAAGTCTGCGAGATCCGCGTTGGGCTCCGTCAGCAGCGGCCCTTCGCCGTACTCCCCCGTCCACGTGGCGTAGAGGAGCCACGCTATGAACGCGTACCCAACGCCGGCGATGCCGTGCCGCAGAAGCGGCGCGGCAGGCCCGGCCATCGCCCGCGCGACCCCCCGCGAGAGTTCCGAGAAGTGAGGTTCGAGAAAGAACTTTTTGGACGACAAACATAAAATCGACACGTCTCGTGTTCTACACCCCGAGGGAGTTTCGTTTCGGTGCCCCCAAGGCGTCGACCGTCGCGCTCCCGTTCCGCGCACTGCCATGCGCGCCCGCACGAAGGACCCGTCATCGCCCACGCCCCTGGGTGCGTACATCGTCGGCGCCGCCGCCTGGCTCCTCTGGCGCGCCCTCAGCAAGAAGCACACACGTAATAAGAAGCGCGCGGACGACGAGGCCGGGAAGGAACCTTGGAAGGAGCGTGAGGCCGAGGTGCTCGTGCAAGGGCTGAAGCGCAAGCTCTCGAACGTCACCTCGCGCTCCCCGTCGCCCGTGCCGCCCCCCGCGCTCGCCGCCGGCGGCGCGCCCGCGAGGAGGATGTTCGGCGCCGCGCTCGCCGCCGCGACGGTCGCCGCCGCCGCCGTTCCCAACACCCTCGGCGGAGGCAGGAACGGCAACCGCGGAAACGTCGTCACGCCGCACCGACCGGTCTCGAGCGAGAAAGACCGGCTGGCGCGGTTCGATTCGAGGGTCAACGTGCACGTCCGCCGCCAGCCCGGCGGCGTCGTCGTCCTCGACGCCAGCGTCGCCGTCCCGGAGGCGACTCCCGCGCAGACCTGGGCCGTGGTGCGAGCCGTGGCGCTCGGCCAGGTCCCCGCGGGGGGCGACGGCCTTCGAGACGTTATATCCCAAAAGTCCGTCCCGAAACAGGTCGAACAGGTCAAGCGCCTCCCTCTGATCAAAGCCGGCGCCGACGTCTTCGACGAGGAGGCGACGGTCACGCGCACCGCGAGGTACCGCTGGGGCATCATCAAAGGCACGTCCACCGTCGCCACGCGCGCGAGGGTCCGCGACGCCGACGCCACCGCAGTCATCAACAACGTCGACCCCGAACGACGAGCCGCCGACGCCTCCGCCTCATCGCCGTCACTCGAGCGCGTGGACAGCGAGTACGTGTGCGTGGGGAACAACGTGTCGTTCAGGAGCGAGTTCAAGGTGGCGGACGTCCGGGTCATGGGAGTGTCGCAGATGGAGGTGGCGACGAGGGCGACGGCCAGTATCCTACGCGGAGCGGCGGTGAAAAATCTCGGCGACATCTCCCGCATCGCAGCCGAAGCCACAGCCGCGGACGATGAAGCGAGTACCGTTTAACTCTTAGTGTATGGCACGCGCGTGTGTATATAGTCTACTCAATGAACGTGTCTTTCGTCTACGTAGTCTATCATGCCTGGTGCCAGCTGGACTCGGAGAGGACCTCGTCGGAGAGAATCTTGAGTAGCCGCCCGCGAACAAGCCGGACGCTTCCGTTGGGCGGCGGATCGAACCCTCTGGCCTTGATGTGCGCCTCGGCAAACTCCCCTGGCATCGTCGCGAACACCGCGAGCGACCGCGCGAGTAACAGCCGCGCCCTGTCCGCGTCCCTCATCGCCTTCTGTGGATCGATCGGATCGCCCTTCTTCGTAGTGCTATCCTTCTTCTTCAATCCGTCGCTTAAACCCCCCGCGAATTTGGCCACCAGAGTCTTCTCCCTCGAGCAGTTACTGAACAGGTGATACACACTCGGTGGCTCGAACCCTTTACGCGTTAACATCACAACCGCGTCCTCCATCTGCCGCCGCCACTCCGCGAAACCTTTCGTCGCGCCCTTGAACGTCAGCACCAACGTCGAGCCCGTTCTTAACGCGGGGATAAAGCCGGCGACGATTCCCGCGGCGGCTTCCGGAGACACGTTGGCGTCGCACACCAGAAGGTCGATCGGACCGTCCTTTTGGACCACACCCACGGCGTCCTCGCCGCGCATCTTTAGGTGCGTGACGTTCGGGGGTAAACCGCGTTTGAAATCGCCGAGCTCCGCCGGGTCCACCGCGTACACCCGCCCTCCTTTTTTTTCATCGAGACCGTTATCGCAGAGCCACTGGGTCCACCCGCCGGGCGCCGCGCCCACGTCCACGCACCGCCACGCCGGGTCAACGACGACACCCGCGCGTCTCGTGGCTTCCTCGATCTTGTGAAACGCGCGGCACATCGCGCCCGATCCGTCCCGTTCCTTCCTCGCGTCCTCGCACGAACGAATCAATAATTTCCTCAGATCGACGCCGTGCAGTCGCGGGTCCGTGCGCCACACGGTGACGTGCGCCCTGCCCTTCACCGCCACGACGTCGAGGACGTGCGTGGCGTCGTCCATCCTCGCGCACGTCACCCACCCGCCGCCGCGCGCGTTCGTCTGTGAATCCAAGGCGGAGTGTAAGGCGTCGAGGATTACTTTTTGCGTCCTCGGCGGGAAGCATCTCGCGCGAACCTTAGCGTCGCCGCTGGAGACCCCCGCGTCGACGAGCGACGCCAGCGTGGCGCGCAACGCGTCGTCCAGCGCATCGGCGCTGTCGCCGCACACGGACGCATCGGCGACGAGGCCCGGTCCGCCGCCCGTCGCGTAGATTCGCTTGAGCTTTGACAGCAGATGTTTGTCCGCGCCCAGCGCCGTCGCCGCTCCCGCGACGCCCCCGGCGCCGCCGTCGACGAGGATGACGACATCGCCGTTGCGGGAGAGATCCGCTCGCGCGGCGCCGACGACGGACGCGTCGCCGAGTAACTCGCGGCATCGCGACACAACGCGGTCGCTCATGCCCACCTCCACCTGGAGCGCGAGGTGATGGGTGGCGGGCGGCGGCGTTGGGTGCGGGAACCAGCACTGCGGCGCCGCCGGGTCCCTCTCGCGCGCCTCTTCGAACTTGCAAACGCCGTATCGCTCGAACGTCCAGCACGCCTGACGCTCGGCGATCGGGACGTGCGCGTCCGGGCAGTCGGGACGCGCGCACGCGGCGGCTCCGTCGGCGCCCCCTCTGCAAAACTTTTTGCACAGGAGCCTCTCGCCATCGGCGGTTCTCGGCGCGGTCTCCGCCTCCCTGGGAGGCGCCCTGATCGCGGCGAGGCAGCTGATGGTCGGATCGGCATCCGGGTCGTCCCCAGCGAGCATCGCCCGGGGCTTGGTCATCGTCGCGTGCGCTTTTATGACGTGTGGCGGCGCTTATGTCGAGCGTTTATTCTGCTCGGCTCGCGGCGCAGCTACGATTTTTGCCACCGTCATCTCTTCGATAGTGACAAACCCCGGGCACCGCCCTCACAACCCGACGTCGGTCGACATGCTGCGTCGTCTCGTCAACTCTGTGGGCGCGGCCGCGGTTCGCCAGGCCCGCGGCCCGGTGAACCCCGCGCCCGTCGCGTCACGTTCCGTCGGCGGTCTCATGGTGGTGCGTCCCCCACGTCGCCCCCACCAACAAAGAAAACCCCTAAATCCGCTCGTTTGAGGGATAATCCCGCCCCGCCACGCGCCCGTCGCTGACCCCGATCTCCCCAACGACGTCCTAAAAACAGCACCGCGACACCCCCGACAACAACGATTCCCTCAACTGGGACTTCCCCGAGGCCGCCATGCCCATCGTGCACAAGATCCTGGAGCGCTACCCACCCAACTACAAGCGCTCCGCCATGATCCCGCTGCTCGACGTGGCGCAGCAGGCGAACCAGGGCTACCTCTCGGTGCAAGCCATGAACAGGGTGGCGGAGATGCTCGAGGTGGCGCCCATCCGCGTGTACGAGGTGGCCACGTTCTACTCCATGTTCAACCGCACCAAGGTTGGCAAGTACCACGTCATGGTGTGCGGCACCACCCCGTGCATGCTTCGCGGCTCGAGGGACATCGAAAAGGCGCTGAGTGATTACATGGGCGTGAAGAAATTCGAGTCCACGCCGGATGGCCTGTTCACGCTCGGGGAGATGGAGTGCATGGGCAGCTGCGTCAACGCGCCGATGATCGCCGTCGCGGACTACTCCAACGGCGTGGAGGGATACTCGTACAACTACTACGAGGACCTCACACCGGCGGACGCGGTCGCCGTGGTCAAGGCGATCAAGGCTGGGCAGAAACCGCGCGTCGGATCGCAGCACAGGGACAAGGCTGAGCCGATGGGCGCGGGGGCGCAGACGACGCTGACGGGTGAGCCGCGGGGGCCGTACTGCCGGGACCTGGCGAAGGTGAAGGCGGACATGGAGGCGGCGGCCGCGGCGGCGGCGGCGGAGGCTGCCAAGGCGGAGGCGGCGAAGAAGTGATGACGGACGATGGAGCCCGAGCCAGACGGGTTTGGGACGAGTATTCCATTGCCAAAAGTTTTTTATCGAGGCCGCCCCCGTGCCCGGCGGCTTCCTGTGCCTTAACGTTGTAATCAATGAAGTCGTTTTCGATATAAATTGTCACGAGTACTCATAACCTGGTGTTCATGCGAAGCACCGACTTGGTCGCCCCGCTCTTGCCACCGCCGCCCGGCCTCCACTGCTTCGTGATCTTCGCCCTCCCTTCCTTCTCGCGCCGGCGCTCCTTCCATCGCTGGAGCTCCTCGGGATCCGCCATGTGCTCAGGGAACGGGTTCATCGGGCCTTTGTTCGGCTTCGGTGGGGCCCACGGGTACTCCGCGGGTGGCTCCGGCACGAACTTCGGGTCCGGGCCCTCCGGTTTGTATTTGTATTCCCCGCACACGCCGCCGAGGTTCTTGGGACCGCTCAGCGTTTTACCCGTCACGCCAGCGCCGCCCCGCTTGGCGGGCGCCGTGGGTCGCCAGTCCGGCTTACCCGACATGAGCTCCTTGCCGTGCGCGGCCCGCGCGACGTCCGCCTTGCGCTCCGCGTCGTAATCCGTCGTCACGTACTTGTACTCACCCGCGCTTCCCCCCGCGCCCTTCTTCTCCCCGAGTGTCTGCCCCCGCGTGCCGTAGCTCCCTTTCTTGCCCGGGGCGGTGACGATGTTCCGCGGCTTGGGCTGCGTGCTCGGGTCGCCCTTGCGCAAGCCTTTCGGGGGATCGCCGTCCGCGGTGCCCCAGCCGTGGAAGGGCTCGCCGTCCTCGTTCTCGAACGGCTCGCCGAGGGTGCCGCCGTACCCGCCCAGCCCGCTGCTCTTTTTGGGCATCCCCGCGGGCACCAGCGGGCCTTGGATGCGCCCAGCCTCAGCCTTGGCGCGCGCCTCGCGCTTCTCCTTGGCGCTCACCTGGAACGGCTCCTTCTGGTACAGGGGTTTGAGCCTGTCGAAAGCCGCGTCGTTGCCCTTGCCGCTCCGCGCGGACGGCGCCTTCATGTTCACGCCCCGCAACCGCGTGTTGCCCTGCGCGAGCGGATCCTTGCCGGTGTACGGGACACCGACGTTGAACGAACCCGGGTCGCTGAAGTTGCCGTACTTATCGGGGCCGACGGGAACGTCGTCATCCGCCTCGGCCACCGGGATGGGTTTGGCGGTGTCCGCCGGGGGGGCAGCCTCGGGAGCCATGCTTCCGCGTGCGTGCGTGACGGGCGCCCTCGGAATTGACGGGCGAGTAAGTAATCGGGAGACGCGAGCTTCCAAAACAGGCTCGTCAGTCGTCGTCGACAAATTTTTTTGTTTTGTCCCTCTCCCTTCTGTTTATAAACCCTCGTTTGTTTTCTCGCCAGCCTGTGCGCGCAGGGTCGCGTATGGGCAAACAGTGCAAAAACTCGGCTTTGCTCGGTTGGGGCGGGAATTCAAGTTTTGGCAAAACCAAACAAAGTCACCAACGGGGCGAAGAAGCGCCGTTCGAACGCGCGATTGGTGGCACTTCGAACGCGCGCGAACGGCGGCGAGAGAAGCGAGATCCGTTTGGGTGGATCAGGGATCACCCGAGTGGAACGAACACGAGGCATCGGAGCGTCCTTCGACTCGAAGCGCGCGTCCGAGCTTTGCCATCGGGCACCGACTTCCTTTTCCCTCGCGCCTTCGTGTTCGAGAGGGAAGGCGCTCGCGGGCGGGAAAGGCGGGCGGGATGAAGGTTATGCAGCGCCGAATCCTGCTCGCGCTCGTCGCGGTGCTGTGCGCCGCGATCGGCGTTCAAGGTACGTCCCCGTCTACGACCCGATCGCGCGATGAAACGCCGCGACGTGAGCGCGATCGCGACCCGCGCGTGGACCCTCCTCCCACGTAGGGGCGGGGCTCGCCGGCGATGAACAAATTAACCAACCTAACAACCGCAGCCGCGAACCCGACGCTGACCTCGCGCGTTTCCCCCAATCTCCGCAGCCGGATGCGAGTACCACACCAACTGCGCCGCCTGTGTGGCCGATACCACCTGCGGATGGTACGCGATCGCGATCGAACGTCGCGCCCGAGTCCCGATTCGATTCCCGCCCCCGGCCCTTTTTCAAAGAGCCTCTCATCAAAAGGGGCCCCTTGCCGAAGTTAAATTTTCCCGCCCCCCTGAGAAGTGATCGCTCCTCAGTCTCCTTCCTCTTCGTCGCGCGGCGATCTGACCCATCGATCCACCCCGCCCCCGTCCACGCCAACGCAGGTGCGGTAACGATCCGTTCTCCGCGGGCGGCTACGGTTTCACCGTCCAAGGCGACCACACCGAGGGCAACCCTTACAGCGCCGACGCCTACATGGTCGGAGGCGTCGGCAAGGTGAAACTCCTCGGGACCTCCTCCACCGCCTCCCCGGGGCAGCCCCCAGACAACCGCGTGGTCATCGGCCAGAACACCCGCTTCACCAAGCAGTTCCGCGGCTACTCCTCATTCGATCAGGGCGGATACCCCATGGGCGAGAACCCGTTCAAGATCGTCGTGGAGGTGAGCGGCACGTACACCCTGGAGATTGTTCGAGTCTACAACGACACCTACATGGAGGTCAAAGACCACCAGGTGAACATCCCGGACTACATCCCGTTCCCCCTCGGCCCCCCACGGGGCCGAGGCGCCCTGAAGTACGGCCCGTCGGGGTCCGAAGTGATTTTGCCAAACTCGCAATCGCGAGAGCAGCTCACCATCGTGTGCCAGAAGACGTACGGCGCATCCACCGTGAACGACACGGACGCGTGCAAGTTCACGAAGGAGCTCAAGGTTGGCTACTGGCTCGTGCTGGACAAGGCTGACCCTGTCGTTCACAGGGTCATCACCAGCATCAAGTCTGACTACGAGCTCACCGTCGACGCGGATTTTACCCTCTCAAGCGCCACCGCCACCGATGACCTCACGCACTCGGGCACCGATTTGGCGGCGGTTGGCGAGTGGACGTGGGTCGCGTGCCCGCCCCGCATCGGCAAGCGCGCCACCGGCATGGGCACGATCGAGACGCACGCGGATCAGACGACTGACTTTAAGGACTCTGGCGTCATCCAGGCTGGCCGAGCTTTGACCACCGGCTGGCTCGGCCGAGCGAGCGGCGCGGCGACGATGAAGAAACACCGCCTCGTCGGCCGCGGCACCCGCTTCGAGACCCAGTTCGGCGCCGAGACCCACTGGGCCAAGATGGAACCCGGTGCGTACTACAAGGAAGGCCCGTGGATGTCCGTGCAGCTCAACGGCGACTGGGAGACGGTGAAGATTGCCGCGCTCGGATCCACCGGCACCTACGGGGAGTACATCTCGGTGCTCGAGAACTCCTTCTCCGAGCCCTTGCTCAAGGCGACGCACTACCACTGGTACACCATGCTGTCCAAGGGAACCGGTCGCATCCGATCCTACGGCAAGCGCGTCGTGTCCAACGCGTGGTCCAACATCGAGTTTTCCTCCACCGCGGGCGAGGGCACCACCGAGGGCTTGTACGGAAACACGCGCTTCCTCACGCAGCTCCGCACGGGTTTCACGATCACCGCGTGCGGCCAGACGCGCATGGTCAACAGCATCCAGTCCGACGTGGAGCTCACCATCGACAGGCCGTTCACCCTGGGTAACCGCGAGTTTATCGCCGCGTCCGGGTCCACCGCTCGCGCCGACGACGTGTACGTCCGAGGGCTGACCCGGTTGATGCCCCTCTGGCCCCGCGGCGTCACCGTGCAGCTCATCGTCACCCACGTCGGCACCGGCGGTAACGTCCGCTTCAAGTACCACGTGTGGTGGAAGACGTTCAAGCACACCGACGACGGCGACGGCAACTCGCAGGATGACTCGTGCCCCACCTCCACCATTGAGGCCGCCGCCTCCGGGGACGCGGGTTGCGGCATCACCATGCCCTACGACTCCTGGTACCAGCTCAAGGACATGGAGCTCCAGAAGGAATTCGGCGTCTACGTCAAGTTCAACAAGTGCGCCGTGGGCGCGGGCACCAGCAGCGATTCACCCAAGAATTCCGAGTCCGCCATAGCGTGCAATTTGGCCTCCTTTCAAAAGTTTGACCAGTGGAAGATTCACGTCGCCGACGTCGAAAACTGCGTGTATTACATCTCCACCGAGGGCGAGCGTTTCATCACCGACGATAACGCCAATCCCCCCGTCTGCTACAACTACGGCAAGTGCATGCCCATCACCACCGACGCGACGACCGTGTCCGAGGCGCAGAAGCGACCCCAGCTCACCGCCCCCGGCCTCGTCCAATTTGACAAATCCGCCGCGACGCTCACGTCGGTGATCGACCCCCAAGACGGCAACCGCAACGCCAAGTTCACCTCGGACGTCGAGCCCGGCGACATCATCCGCGTCATGAAGACGGGCGGATCCGTCGACATTCGCGTCACCGGCATCACCTCCGACACCGAGCTCCTCACCGATTACCTCGATGACGTCGCATTACCTCCGTCCACCGCGTACAACTACAAGATTCTCAAGTGCGCCGCCGGTCGCATCGACGGCGCTAACCACGACGCCATCGACAACACCGGCGGCGCCGCGCACGTCCCCGACGAGAGCGCGCTCGCGTACCTGCCCCACCCCGAGCAGTCCTTCTACCAGACTTGGTCGTACAAGTACTGCGAGATTGACCCCGGGTGCTGCGGCTTCCGCGTGTCGAGCATCGTGCAGCCGCAGCAGTTTGGCTATTACCACGTCAAGCCCGATCACTCCAACTACAACCTCCGGATCGCGGTTCACACCGTGAACGATAACCTCGACCTGTACACCAGGCGCGACGACGACGGCGGCGGAAGACCGGACACCACCAACTACCACCTCACGTCGGTTCGCGAATCCGTCCCGTGGGCCATCGACGAGGACGAGTACGATTTCGCCTGCGTCGCGCAGACGCTCAAAAAGTCGGTCCTCGCCGGTGAGTACATCGGCGGCGACGCCCCGACGTACGACAGCGCCCTCGCGCAGTACACCCAGCACGACAACAAGCCCAACTGCGAGAAGTGGGTGGTTGGCGTGATGGGCGATAACAGGTACCCGCAGACTGTGGGCGCGTCGGAGTACTCGGCTCGATTTTACATCGAGTTTAACTTTCCCGATTTCGCCTGCGAGGACTCGGGCGAGGACGCCGAGGACATCGGGGGCTTCCTCTCCGCGTCCCACAAGAAGAAGTGCATCCAGAACAACCTTCGTTTCGTGCGCGACGCCGACGTGGTGCTCAACAGCGCCGACTCGCCCAAGTGGGTGGTGAGGCTCACCGAGACCAAGAAGCGCCAGGGCGGCCAGTACGTCAAGTGGCGCGACGCGGGCGGCGCGAGCTACCCCAACGCGCAGCGCTCCGGCGCCGTGTGGTGGCACCGCAAGGTTGCCATCTGGGACGGCTTCGAGACGAACTTTGTGTTTCAGATCACCGACCCGTCGCAGTGCGGCGGCGAGGATAAGATTTGCGACGGCGGCGACGGTTTCGCGTTTGTCATCACCAACGACGCCAGGCAGGAGCACGTGGACTACAACTCCAACAAAGGCTGGGACTGCCCTGACCCGAACTCGTGCTCCATCACCGACGGCCTCATCGGCTGCCCCGCCGACGGCCTCGGCTACGCCAACTCGAAAAAGTCCAACACGGTTAACTATTTCGGCGAATGGCAGGAGTGCACCTTCGGCCTTCGCAAGGCGCTCGCCGTCGAGTTTGACACCTTTTACAACGTCGAACGTCGCGACCCCAAGCAAGGTAAGCAGCACTGGTGGATCAACGCCACGGAGTACGTCTCCTACAACGATAACCACCTCGGCGTCTTCATGACCACCGAGCCCAAGTACGCGCATCAGCCGTGGGGCGCGTCGCAGCCCGAGCTCAAGGCGCTGCACAGCGACGACGAGAACGGCGCGCACTTTGGCTCCACCCCGTCAGTGCCCACCATGGCGGACTTCCAGGAGCACACCGTGAAGATTCGATACACCCGGGGCTTCACCACCGAGAAGCAGGGCAGCGGCAAGCTGTCCACCACGGATATCGTCACCGCCGACGCCGACCGCCGCAGGCTCAAGGGTAACCAGCTCACCAAGTTCAAGACGGAGCTTCGCACCGGGTTCGAGTTTGGCTACGCCTCGCGCGTCAAGGCCAACGTCAAGGTCAAGCTCAACCGCGACGTCACCTGCCAGGACCCGGAGACGGGCTCCCTCGCCGCCGCGTGCCGCCAGTCCCCGCCGGTTGCCACCACCGGCTTCGGCGACGACGGCGAAGTCACCCGCGTCATCAAGGTGATTGACGACGACGAGGCTAACCTCGAGGATACCGACACCTCGGGCGCGACGGCCGAGGAGGTTGAGGTTCGCATCACGTACATGCACGCGTTCAACCCCAAGCAGGACACGGACGCGGATTACAACATCATCAAGGAGTTTCCGGGTGAGATTCAGGTTTTCATCGACGACATGGACCGATACGTCTTCCAAGTCGCGGTGGAGGATCGCGACATGAGCAAGATCCTCGACACCGACGGCAACGCGTACATCGGGTTCACCGCGTCCACGGGTTCCAAAGGGTTCGCCAAGGTTGGCTACGACCCGGAGGAGGTGCACGAGACACACGACATCTTGGCTTGGAACTACTGCAACAACCCCGGGTGCGTGCCCTACTAAGAAGGGTATCCGCTCAAGTCGATACCCACGCTTAGTGCCACTTAAGATTATACACACACTGACGTACATAGAGACGATCGACGGTATACACTTGTAAATAAGACGTCTCGTTTTTATAAACTCGAGTCTACGACTTGCCGGCAATACGTGGTGGGGCGCGACGTCCCTTGCAGTCGCGCCGCCAAAAAATGTTTATAATAAATGAAAATCGCCAACCTTCCGTCGGCGATGTACTCGTACAGTTCGTTCCTTCCTTCCGTGGGTTTAGGGTTAACCCTAAATCGCTCAACCCGAACCATAAGCTCAACCCGAACCCTTGCGCCCGACGAGCGAGGTGACCTCCCCGTCCCCAGCCTCCTCGAGCTCCAGCGCGGTCTGCATCCGCTTCGGCTTGGCGAGTAGCTCCTTCAGCTTGGTCGGGTAGATTGGCTTGGTGATGTACTCGTCCATGCCCGCCTCGTACCCTTCGCGATGGTTCTCCGCGGTGGCGTTGGCGGACGTGGCGACGATGTAGTTCCCACTGGCGATCGTCCCGTCCGCCTCCATCTCGCGGATCCGCTGCGTCGCCTCCAGGCCGTCCATGACCGGCATCTGGATATCCATGAGGACGACGTCGTAAAGCCCGCCGCCTCGCAGGATGTCGACAGCCTCTTGGCCGTTGTTAGCGACGTCCGCCGTCATCCCGCAGTGCTTCACGACAACCTTCGCCACCTTCTGGTTCATCGGGTTGTCCTCGACGATCAAAACGTGGCCGCCGTGGCGGAACATGAGCTCGTCGCCGGCGGTGACGAACGACGCGATGGATCCCCCGGACTGCCGTGAACGGGTAGGCCGAGCAGTGATTTGCGCCGGCGGGGCATGGGCCGCCGCGCCTCTGGGCTGGATCCAGCCGCGCTCGGGCAGGGGCGGGACGTTCGGGTCCCTGCGACTGGGGTTACCTCCGACGCGAATGCGTTGGGAGCTCCGGTGGCGAAGGCCTGAGTTCACGGGATCCTCGCCGAGTTCGCGGGAGCCGTCTTGCTGCGAGGCGGAGGCGGCGAGTCGCCTGGACGCGGACCTCGTGACTCGCCCGGGGGAGACGAGCGCGGCGGCCGCCGCCACGGCGTCACCTCCCGCGCCGCTCCGCCCGAGTTCCCGTGCGCTCGGCTGCCTGGACGGGGGTGCACGCGCGGGCGAGTGCGGGCTCCCGACGCGGGCTCCCGCCGCCGCCGCCGCCGCCGCCCTCGCCTGCTCCTGGTGAAGCATGACCTCGGCGGACTTGAGCGCCTCGCGGAGTAAGGTGGGCTTGACCGGGCGGATGAGCTGGACGACGCATTCGATGAGCGCCCGCCAGCCTTCCTCCCTGCGCTCGAGCGTCTGTAGGTCCGTGTGACTGCCGCCCAGGCCGCTGAACCCACCGAAGGAATCCTGCCGCAAACCTCCGCTCCCGCGGCTGCTCCGGCGCAGTTCCTTCTCATTCCGGAGGATGTCCTTCACTTGCATCTTCTTACCGACGATGAGCACGATGGGTGGCATGTTGGGCATCGACGGCGAGTCCCGGAACATCCTGCACCACTCCGTCCAGAGCGGCGCGAGGAAACACTCCTCCATCACGAGAACGGCGCACCCCTCGCTTCGGCTCTGCGCTCTGAAAATCGCGGTGGCAACCTCGGCGGCCCAGAGCTTCCGTTGGTGCTCGGTGTGCGGGAACCTGGCGCCAGCCTCGATGTACACGTGCGTCGCGGCGCCCGCGCACGTCGCGGCGTGCCCGATGGCGTCCGCGAGGGAGCGCTTGGCGATGACGGAGAGCACGCGGGTCTCGGGGTCGAGCTGCCGGTTCCGCTGCGTGTCCATCCTGTTGCGCACCTCGAGCGGCACGCTGAGCACCATCGTCGTCCCCGCGTTGAGCTCGGACGAACACGTGATCGTGCCGCCCACGGACTGCACGATGTTGTTGGTGATGGCGAGACCCAGGCCGGTTCCTCCGTACTCGCGCGTGGAGCTCACCGAAGCTTGCCCGAACGGCATGAATATGAGCTTCAGTTTATCCCTCGCGATGCCGATGCCGTTGTCGCAAACTTCAAACGCCACGACGACGCGCGGGGCGTGCGGTGCCAAGAAGTCGTTCTCAACGGTGACGTTGTTGCCCGTGTTGCACGCCGTCGCCACGCGCACATCGTTGTCATCGTTGGCATCGACGTCGTCGTTGTCGTCGCCGTGATCGGCGTGTTCGTTCAGCGCCAGACCCATGGTCCACGATTGTCCGCGCCCGACGCCCCGGGCGATGTCGTCGTAGCTGATGCGCGAGATGCGTCGCGCGACCGGGTCGTGGTCCGGGAGCACGGTGACCCGCAGCCGGACCTCGCCGCCCTCGCGCGTGAACTTGATGCTGTTGTTGATGACGTTGATGAGAGCCTGCCGAAGACGGAACTTGTCGCCGCGGACGTTGAGCCCGTCGAGCTCTGGCGCGACGTCCAACACCAGCTCCACCTGGTTCTTGTTCGCCTGGTGGCCGACGATGTCCACGAGCTCGTTGACCATCTCGTTGATGTCGAACGATTCGATGACGAGCTCCTGGTGCATGCCGCTGCCGCTCTCCAGCTTTGCGAAATCGAGAATCTGGCCGATGATCCCGAGAAGCGCCTCCGCGGAGACTATGGCGGAGGAGACAAACTCCCGTTGGGGCTCCGTCAGGGTGTCGTCCTCTAAGAGCAGCGAGTTGAACGCGATGATGGAGTTGAGCGGGGTTCGCAGCTCGTGCGAGATGTTCGCGACGAACGCCCTGTGCAAAGCGGACACGGACTCGGCTTCCCGTTTGGCTTTTTCCAGCGTCGTCGCCGCGAGCTGCGAGTAGCGGCTCAGCTCGAGCGCGTCCGTGAACAAACCTTCGTCCAGCCGCATCAGCCCATCCGCGTTGTTCATGAGCCAAAAGTTGGAGAAGATGAGGTTGATCGAGTACATCATCTTCGCCACGATGTCCGCCGCGGTCATCATCAGAAATTGCGTCGCGGTGTCGATGTAACCGACGTCTCGCGCGATTTGGATGATTGGAAACAGCGTCCACGTCACGTACGTGAGCGTCTCGAGCACCTGCAGCGACCGCCTGTCCTGCGGGTGCTGCACCCGTTTAACCACAAACTGGAACAGCTTCCGAAACAGCGACATCAGGCCTATGAACAGCAGGCACGAGACTCCGATTGACAAGACCCGTACCCAGTACATGTTGGAGATGAGCCCGAAAGCGCCCGCGAGGAGCATGAGGTTGTTCACCAGCGACGCCTTCCACACGTCCAACGACGCCGCCATCAAGCTTCCCTCCTGTCCGAGCTCCTGACTGAGCTTCGCGGACATCTCGGCTCGCCCCGTGAACTTGCCGGCGATGCGGTCGAACGTTCGCAGCCACTTGTTAGCCTCGTGGCCAGTCGCGTTTTGCGGCTCGTCCGCGACGCCGCCGTCCACGACGCTCTGTCGGTTGTTACCGGCGTGGCGCAGGCCGCCGGCCGGCCCGTCGCTCTCGCCGACGGCGTTGTGTAGCCCGCCGCGCATGGACTCGCCCCTGAACTTGACCGCGGTATCGAGATCGTCGTCTTCGTTCATATCGTCAAAGCCCAAGAGGGAGACTCCCGGCGAGGCCACCTCGCCGAGGTGCCGGGTCATGATGCACAAGATGGCCACCTTGCTGATCATGAGTGTGGACGTGACCGGCCACACGGCGAGGACGCGCGTGACGCTGTACTCGATCATGCCGTCACGCTCCGACCGCACCTGCGGCATGTAGCCTAAGAAGTCCACGGTGTAGTACGCGGTGGACCAGAGGCAGATGAGGATGTGGTAGAAGATGAGGGATAGTTTCAAGGGCCCGTTGTTGTGGGGAAGCGTCGCGAGCGTGGTGAGCAGCGACGCGCCGTAGAAGGAGATGGCGGCGAATTTGGCGTAGCTCAGCGTCACCTGCTGCTCCTTGGATTCCCCGTACTTGGCGGCGTACAGCGCGCGCGACGCGGCGTCGGTGTTGAGGAAGCATCTCGGCACGGTTCCGTCGTTGCCGTCGCCCGGCTCGCCCAGGCAGTACTCGTGCAGCGTCATCAGGCCCACGAGCACGCACACCACGGTGATCACCCCGGGAATCACCAGCGCGGCGAGATTCATGCGGAATATGTGCGGCCGCGTCGTCGGCCGCGTCCCGCCCGACGCACCGGGCGGCCGGAGGTTGATGAGCTTCTGCACGGCGTCCCACCCGACGCGGTCGGAGAAGGCGGGCTTTCCCATCCCTTGGACTTTCCCGCCACGGTCGTAGCCGCGAGCCGCCCGGACGAACTCCTCCATGGTCGTCGGATTGAGACACGGACGAGCAGCTCGGGACGTGCCGCGATCCCGCACTCGTCGTCCGTCCCCACACTCGTCGTCCCACGTGGAATGCCAAAAAGCTGCGATAAGCTGCCAAGATAAAGTGAGACGATAAAGATCGGCAGTTTGCGCGGCAGTGGTTGATCAGTCTGCAAAACAGGGTTTGCAACTGGTCACAATGAACCAGTCACTGAAAAGATCAGGAGTTGGCGTCAAAAAACGTGCGAATCGAATCCATGGTCCAGTTTGCTTCAGCCACGGCGCACGGATACTGCACCTCCGAAATGGCTGGCGACAGAATACGAACGTTACAAAAGCGGGGGGAACTGGAAATCGCCCCCATCACTCACGAGATGGCGGGTCCGCTGGTTCCCCACCTTGGGTTCGAGGTCTCCGAGCTCTCGCTCGGGGACGAGCCGTCCATGGTCACCGGGCGCATGACGTCCCCGACCGCGGAGGCGCGCGAGGCGGAGGTGTCGCGAAGCAGCGCGCAGCTCATGGCGGTGAAGAACGAGAAGCTCAGGGCGCAAAAGACGCTCCAATCCAAGGAGCGCGAGAACAACTTCCTCAGGCGAGAGGTGGAGCGCGTGACCGCCGAGCGCAACTCCCTGGACGCCGCGTTGCAGTCAGAGAAGGCGTACATCCGAAGGCTCGAGCACAAGATGACCGCGGGAGGGCCCGACACCGCGCAGCGATGCGCGTCGCTCAGATCCAAGCTGAAAACCGCGCGAGATGAACTCCAGGTGGAGACCACCAAGACGGTCGGGCTCCAGAAGGAGCTCGAGGAAGCCCTGAGGGACAAGGCGTCGGTGCTCCACGCCTTGGAGCTCAGGGCGCAGGACCTCAGCGCCGAGGGCGGCGCCGACGTCCCATCCCGGCTCCTCTACGCCGTCGCCAAAGGCCGAGAAGAAGCCGTGTCGCTGGCGGTGCAAATCGCGGAAAAAAACGACGAGGTCCGAGCCGAGCGAGAGCTCACCGAGCACCTGCGCGAGAAGTGCGACGAGCTCGAGAAGGCGCGGAAGTCCGAGTTCGACGACGCCACCAGGGCGAGGGCGGGACGCGCGGACGCGGACGCACGCGCGGAACGCGCGAGGACCGCCGCGGAGAAGGCGGTTGCGTCTGCGCACGCGGAAGCGGCGAGAGCCGGCGCCCTCGCCGAGGAGGCTGCGTCCCGCTGCGTGCAGCTCGGCACGGAGCTCGCGAAGGAACGCGAGCGGTGCGACGCGCTGCACCGCGCGCTGGACGACCGCGACGCCTTCCACAGCAAGGACCTGGACGTGCTGCGACGCGAGATGGAGTTGGCCATCGAGGCGACGGAGCGAGAAGCCCGCGACGAGGTCCGCGTCGCGCAGACGGAGCTGGAGAACGTGTCCACGCAGCTCTCCGTCGCGCAGGGCGAGCTCACGGCGGCGCGGCAGAACGCGGCGGCGACCGCGTCTGGCGCGAAAGAGTCCGTGGAGCGGACGAACGCACGCGCGCTCGAGGCGGAGGCGGAGGCGCACCGGCTCCGCGAGCACGCCAGTCAACTGGAGGAGGAAGGTGGTAACTTGACGGCGCAGATCGAGGCGTTCGCGGTGGTCAACGCGCGGTTGCAGGACGCGGCGACGTCGGCGCAGACGCGCGCGGACGCCGAGTGCGCCAAGGTTAGTAACCTGCGGCGCCAGATTGAGACGCTGGAGAAGTCGGTACAAGCGGGACGGTCGGAACGAACGTCGGGTGAATCCGAGCTCAAGCGCAAGCTCCAAGGCGCGCTCGAGGAGCTCGCGAGCGTCATCGCGACGCGCGACGAGCAAAAGCTGCTCCTGCAGGAGACGCTCGCGAAGTGCGCGAGCGCGATGGCGCGGTCCGAGCGCATGGAGGTGAACGAGCGGACGCTGAAGCAGAGCGTGGAGAACTTGAACCGGAGCAAGGCGCTGTTACAGGAGACGATGGTGGAGCAGCTCGCGTCGGTGCGGTCCCAGCTGGAACGCGCGCAGACGCAGAACAGGGACCTGGAGTCGATGATGCGAAGGCAGGCTGCGAACACGGAGAAGTTACAGGGGCTCGTGGAGGCGTCCACCCCCGGCCTGAGCTAGACGTTTACTATATTATAAAAAAACTAAGAGAGAAAAATCACAGCCGCGCCGAGTGACGACTCACGCCTCGTAGTCGTACCAGGAAGCCTCGTTGACGTATCTCGCGTCGTCGTCCTCGTACTCCCACTCCTCCCAGACGTCCGGGTCCGTCGCGTACCCGCCCGACGCGTGACCCGGCAGCTCGGGCGCCACGTAATGCGAGTCGCCGCGGCACCCGCCGACAGACCTCCCTTCAACCGCCGAGCACGAAGCGCCGCCTGTGAACAAAACACGGCGTCAATCTAATTGCCCACACAAGCATTATGATAAAAATAACTTACCATCAGCGAAAGACTCACTGAACCCTCCGTCGTCGAAACACCGTTCGATCGTAACACCCTTGAACGCCACCGCGCCGTCACCCACGATCGCGCCGGAGCCGTCGGGTCTCCACGAGGGCGTCCCGCCCACCTGCACGCGCTGCGACGCGAAGAGACGAACAGACCCGCGAGCGTTTCGGTTCCCTGTAAACAAAACACGCCGTCAGTTAGGATCAGTCATACTAATTGCCCACACGAGAAGTAAAAGAAACTCACCGCGGACTTGGTCAACCTCGCGGCAGTCCACCGTCGCCGTCGGCGCTCCGTGGCTCCGTACGTTCTCCACGTCCGGCCAATCGTCGGCGTCACCGGCGACGATGTCCACGAGCTGTGCGTCCATCGCGAGAGCGACGTTGCCTTCGCCGCGGTACACGCCCGGGGACAGGCGGATGACGTCTTTGTTGAGCCAACGAACAGACTTTGACTTTGGACCCCGGACGAAGTTCTCGTCCCCAGGGCGCGAACCCTCGTTTGGGGGTTTGACCGCATCCACCCTCGCGCCCCTCAACGCCGCGTGCAGCGCGGACTGCAAATCGTGAAACGGATCGTTCGGTGTACCCGCGCGAGTGGACGAATCCGACCACCGCGTGTCCGCAGTCGCGCTCGCGTACAAGTCGCAGTACAAAAACTTTGACCCCTGTGAGAGTTCAAACAAAACATGCCGTCATTCAAATTGCCCATACATGTATGGAAATAAGAGAAGATGAACGCACCGGTGACGCGTCGCTGAACTTCATCCCGTCGTTGGCGACTGATACGGCGGAGACGAAGCAAGGGCTGATGGTGCCGATTCGAGTATCGTCGTAAACCACCTCGGCGGTACGTACGTTGTCGTCGCCGCCGGGGTACGGATCGGTTCCGTCCTTGGGCCCGCGCGTGACTTTCCGCGGCGTCCGCCGCGGCGTCTCGCACGTCACGACGCCTTCGCTCACGTACGTCGCGGGAGTCTGTTAAAGAAAAACACGACGTCATCAAACGAATTGCCTATACGAGCATTAAATTGCCCAACTCACCACAAACGGCGGGAAGCCGGTGACGTCGTCCTCGAACCTACACCGCAGGTGCCCACTTCGTAGGAACCCAGACCCGCGGACCGTGATCGTGGTACCCCCCGCGAACGGCCCTCGCGCGGGGGGTAGACCCAGCGCCTCCAACGCTTCGGGACGGACCCGGTGAGACGAGGATATCGACGAGACGGTCGGTTTCTCCGTCGCGTACGTAAACGTGACAGCCGCCGCGTTCGGCATCGGGGTTCCGTCCGCATCGTGCGTGCCCCCGATCGACCCGCCGTGTGCGTAGTAATCGTCGAAGGTGACGCCGTCGTTGCTGACGGTGACGACGCACCGGCGGGACGCGTCGACGTGGACGAGTGAGCCGTCGCTTAGCGTTCGCGCTCTGTAAGATTTTGACAACAAAACACACGTGTCAGTCCAATTGCCCATACGGGAATAAAAATGTACTCACCGGAACCCGTCGCTCGGCGCCGGCCTCGGCGGGGATACGCACGATACGCGGGTGTAATCGAGCCACCGCGCCTTGACCCTCGCGCTCACCACCGTGCCGTCCGACGCGCTCGCGCTGGTCACCGCGAAGGAACCGTTACCGTCGCCCGTGAACGAGGCGGCGGCGGCGGCGGGCGAGCCCTCCTCGGCGCGGCGCAAAGCCGCGTGATACGCAGACTGATCCGCGTACGACCCGCTCGTCGAGTTTGCCGTTACATTCGACGAATTCGACGCGTTGGTGGTGACCACCACGAGCGGGCACGTGAACATGCACGTGAGCTGCTGGGACGGGTAGAACGTGCCGGTGACCGGCGGGCCGTTTCCGGGGCTGTACACAAAACACTTACCCGTCAGTCTAATTGCCCGTACAGAAATAAAAAGAGACGTACCTGGCGGGGTCGACGTCGAAAACTTTACCCCCGAGCCCGGGGCCGCCGTTCGGGACCCAGTACCTGTGCCCCAGGGTAGTTCCAGTCCCGACGCCGATGGGGTAGACGCCGGCGTTGACGCGCAGCCGCCCGTTCGCGGAGGATATGTGCACCGTCGTGCCCCCCACGTCTGGCCCCGCGTCTACGTCCGACTCCCATCGTTCCCTCGCGCGTTCCCACGGCGACAGCGCCGCCTGAAACCCCCCGGGCGCGGTACACCCTTGGCACCCCGGCGGCGAGTCGTCGTATATGAACGTCAGCGCGGTCCCTGACCCTGCGACGTACACCAGCGGCGGCGCGCTCCACGACCCGTCGCCGTTGCTGACGGTCACCTGCGCGGTGGCAGCCTTGGACCGCGCGGGCGTGACGCATGTGACCTCGCCGGACGACACCCACGTCCCGCGGACCTCGTCGACGGCGTTCTCGTCCGCGAATCGCACGCGCAGGTTCGTGGACCTGACGAAGCCGCGGCCTCGGATCGTCACCGTCGTTCCGCCGGAGACGTGCCCCTTCGGCGGTTCGAGCCGGGTGATTCGGGGCGGGCGCGCGAGATGGTTCGAAGGCGCGCCGAGCCCCGCGGCTCCGTCGTGGCCGCGGCTCCCGCGGTGCCCGCGCCGCCAGTGCCCCGCGCCGCACTCGAGGGGTGCGAACCCGAGAATGAGCAGCGCGAGGAGCGCACGCTCCAGACGGAGGGAGCGCCCCATGGCTCTGAGCGACGCCGTCGTCAACTCCGAGTGTTTTCGTCGAAGGTGCCCACACAAACGAAAGTCAACGAACACTTCAGAGATGGCGCGCGGGGAGGACGCGTTCGCGCCGGCGGACTCGCTATGCCGCCTGCAGCGCCTCCAGGCGACGTGCGGCATTCTTCGTGAGTCCCAGGGTGTCGACGCGCTGCTGTTCATAGGCGGCATCGACGGGCGGGACAACCTCGGGAGCGTCCGATGCCTGAACTTTCTCCTCGGCGGTGTGGGCGGGCACGAGCTCCTGGAGCGCGAGCAGTGCGTCGGCCGGTGGGGTGAGGATGTGGTCTTACTCGTGCGGCCGGATCGGTGCGAGATACACGTGGGACACGCGCACTACGAGGCGCTCAGGCCGTACATCGCCGCCTGGGGTGCCGTGGACGTGCACACGCTCCCGCCCCGGCACATCCCGAACGAGGACGACGAAGCACCGAAAAGGCCTGATCGGGAAGACGACGACGATGAAGCATCGTCGGATGAATCCCTACGCATCGACGGCAGCGACGACTCCGATGAAGAGGAGGAGGAGGAGGACGTGCTGCAGGACTTCAAGCTCACCGCGCTCGTGACCATGCTGACGGGCGTATCGACCGTCGGCGTGGCGTGCACGCCAAACGGACCGGGCGCCATGGAGACTGAAAAGTGGCCGCTGCTCCAGGCCTACGGCATCGAGGGCGTCGGCCGCTCCGGTTTCTTCACCATGAGCACGCAGGTCGTGAACACGTGGCCCGTCGTCCACGCGCACTGCTTCGCGCAGCTCGACGGCGCGCAGCTCCGGCGCGAACTGACGGCATCTATCCCGCCTTTTCGTCAACACTGGGAGGCGTCGTTGTCGGCGATGGACGCCAGGCGCGCGCCGGGACGCATGACCCTCACACCCGCCGTCGCATTCGACCCGCTGTGCGAGTTCTTCACGTACGGCACGCTGCGAACCGCGGTGGGGTTCAAAGGGTTCGATGACGACGCGGACGCGCCGAGGGTTCGGTTCGGGCTCGGCACCGAGGGAGACGGCGGCGCCGGTGACGATTTGGATTTCGAAAACACGAGAGCGTCCTCCGCGGGGCACGCACGCGGCGCCGCGTTGCACTGCGTCGTGGAGGCGAGGCACCCGAAGAGCCCGGGTATCGCATGTTCCCGGACGTACGTGTTCGGGCAAGGGTGCGTCACCGCCGCGGAGATCAACGGCTTCACGAAGTGCGAAGCCGCCGAGGGAAAC
>MDSY01058883.1_pt1 | contig 27568 bp, 20 predicted proteins | sample 811131 | NCBI WGS metagenome assembly MDSY01 (sample SAMN05326643, study PRJNA326480) | marine metagenome | isolation source: seawater | place: Atlantic Ocean: South West | collected 2010
AAATCTATGAGAGAGTCGCTCGCGGACGCGCTGGGCATGCTCGCGGATGGGCGATGCGTGGTGAAGGTGAGCGACACGTTCGGGATGGACGACGCGTACGCGGGGTTCAAGACCTTGGCGGAGCGCAGGGCGGTGGGGAAGGTGGTGGTGGCGCCGGGGCTCGTGGTGGGAAGGTCGAGGTTGTAGCTATGTTTTGTTGGCTCGCGGCGCGCATCAGAAATGTCTGTGAAAAAATCTGTGAAAAATATCCAAATCGTGATTTTGAAAGCGAGTTGAAAGCGAAATCGGTCAAGAGAACGTCGATGAAAAAAAGGATTTACGATCAAATCCGATCTGGTGCCTTTTTCCTATCCACTCCGCGAGATCGGCCGCCTTTTCACCCTCGATCGACGGTTCACACAGGCCGTTTTGAGGTTGTACAAGTAGGGCGGAAAACAACGCGAATCCTCGGCGGTATACCCTCCGCATTCGTCCCCGTGGAGGCGCCACTATCGCTCGCACGACACCGCGGCACACGTCACCGTCTGCTCGCACACTCTCGGCACAATGTCTGCCATGTCTGCCACCCGCGCGTTCGTCGCGGCGCCCGTCGTGGCCAAGAACCTCGCGTCCCGCAAGGCCGCCAAACCCTACAAAGCCGGAACCCGCCGCTCCGCGACGGTCGTCGCCGCGTCCTCCGCCCCCGAGCTCGACATCAACACCAAGCTTTTCGAGAAGGAGCTCGTCGATGTCGCCGGCGAGGGTGAGTACATCGTCCGCGGTGGCCGCCACCTCTTCGAGAAGCTCCCCGAGGCGCTCAAGGGCATCAACACCATCGGCGTCATCGGCTGGGGCTCCCAGGCGCCCGCGCAGGCGCAGAACTTCAAGGACTCCCTCGCCGAGGTCGGCATGGACACCAAGGTCTGCATCGGCCTCCGCCCTTCCTCCAAGTCCAACGACGAGGCCCGCGCGTGCGGCTTCACCGAGGAGGACGGCACCCTCGGCGAGACGTTCGACATCATCGCCAAGTCCGACCTCGTCATGCTCCTCATCTCCGACGCCGCGCAGGCGAAGTTGTACCCGCGCATTCTCGCCGCCATGAAGCCCGGTTCCACCCTCGGACTCTCCCACGGCTTCCTCCTCGGCGTCATGGGATCCGACAACGAGACCTTCCGCGAGGACATCAACGTCGTCCTCGTCGCACCCAAAGGCATGGGACCCTCCGTCAGGCGCCTGTACGAGCAAGGCAAGGAAGTCGGCGGCTCGGGCATCAACGCGTCCTTCGCCGTGCACCAGGACGCCACCGGTAACGCGACTGACATCGCGCTCGGCTGGTCCATCGCCATCGGCTCCCCGTTCACCTTCGCCACCACCCTCGAGATGGAGTACCGCTCCGACATCTTCGGCGAGCGCGGCATCCTCCTCGGAGGCGTCCACGGCATCGTGGAGTCGCTCTACCGCCGCTACGTGAAGGACGGCATGTCCGAGGAGGATGCGTTCAAGAACACCGTGGAGTGCATCACCGGTCCCATCACCAAGACCATCTCCACCAAGGGCATCAAGGCTGTGTACGAGCAGGTCTCCGACAAGGCTGAGTTCATGAAGGCGTACTCCGCCTCGTACATGCCCTGCAAGGATATCCTCTACGAGTGCTACGAGGAGGTGCAGTCCACTAACGAGATTCGCTCCGTGGTGATGGCGTGCGAGCGCTTCGACACCTTCCCCATGGGCAAGGTTGGCACCAGCGCGATGTGGAAGGTTGGCGAGAAGGTGCGCGCCGAGCGCGTCGAGGAGGACATCCCCCTCAACTCCTTCACCGCGGGCGTCTACTGCGCCTGCATGATGGCGCAGATCGACACCCTCCGCGAGAAGGGCCACTCCTTCTCCGAGGTTTGCAACGAGTCCGTCATCGAGGCGGTTGACTCCCTCAACCCTTACATGCACGCCCGCGGCGTCGCGTTCATGGTCGACAACTGCTCCTACACCGCACGCCTCGGCTCACGCAAGTGGGCCCCGCGCTTCGACTACAACCTCGAGCAGCAGGCGTACGTCGCGGTGGACCAGGGCGCGGAGGTTGACAAGGAGATTGAGCAAAAGTTCCTCAACAACCCGGCGCACATCGCCGTCGCCAACTGCTGCGCGCTCAGGCCGTCCGTGGACATCTCCGTCAAGTTTGGCGTCGGGTCCGCGCGCGATGTCACGGCTGACACGTTCAAGATGGGCGACAAGGCCACCGCCGACGCCAAGTAAACTCATGAGAGCTTTACCGCAGCCGGAACGCCCGCGCATTTAAACAAACACACGCGCGGCGCTCCGAACCATTCATCTATACTACTATCGGGGGAGAGAGAGAAACACTTTTGCACATAATAGCCGCATCATAGACAAGCTGAAAGCGATTAATAATAGCTGAATGCCAACGAAACGAAACGCACGACTCGTCGCTCACGCGCTCCACACCGAACTCTCTCGCAAACTCGTTCGCGTTTTAAGCTATCGCCCGCGTCCCCCGCCTCGAGCCAAGCTTCCCGACGGTTTATTCTTAGCGAAGGCGATGTGCAGCGCGGTGGAGTCCGGATCGTCCCTATCGATCAGGTACCCCTCCAGCGTCTCCAGCGCCAGGAACGCCAGCTCGGGGTTGGTGAACTCGGCGAAGCACAGCGGCCCCCTGTCGTGATCCTTGCTTGGCACCAGCCGCGCGCTCTGGAACCCGTCGAACGGCCTGAAGATGTGGCAAATCTCGCGAACCGTCGCGTCCCTCGGCACGCCGCTGACGTGCAACGTCGGCGACGCGTTGTCGGGGAGCCGCGGGGGCGGCGGTCCGCCCCGCGGGGGACCCATGGGCCCGCCGCGCATCGGCGGCGGCGGCCCGGGCATCGGGGGCAGAGGCGGCATCATGCCCCCCGGCCCTCCCATCATACCTCCGCCGGGACCCCCGCCGGGCCCGCCACGTCCCGGGCCACCGTACCCGCCGGGTCCCATCGGCGGGGGCGGACCGCCCATCGGCATCGGCGGCGGGGGACCGCGTCCCATCGGCCCTGGGGGTCCGCCGTAGTTGTCGGGGGATCCCCAGTCGCCTCCTCCGCCTCCTCCTCCTCCTCCCCCGCGCGGTGGCATGCTCCCGGGTCCGGGCCCCGGTGGCCCGCCCTGGTACCCACCGGGCCCTTGGTACCCGCCGCCGTCGTATCCCCCGTCGTTTCTCATCCGTTTACCCCCGCGGCCGTCGTCGGGGGGCCCTTGCCCCCGAGGGGGAGGCCCCGCGTTCCGCTGAGGCGGTGGCTGATTGATCATCACCTCCAGCCTGTAGTTGGTGGTGTCGTTGTAGTAGTTGCGCGCGGTCATCGCGGCGGGCTCGTCGTCGAAGTTGAGGTAACCCACCGGCCTGTGGGAAGTGGAAGACACGTGAGGAGTCGGAGGACGATCGTCAGTCGGGCACGAGCGCGTGCGTCGGGGAGCGGGAAACGGAATCGCGGGGGTGTAAAATGACGGTTGGAGGCGCGCGTTGGGTGCGAAGCCGGGATCGAGTCGCGACGTACCTTCCGTTGCCGTCGCGCTCCAGCCTGCTTCCGATGCATCCGCTCTGGGAGAAGAGGTGATGGAAGTCCGCGTCGTTGATGTCCGGCGGGAGGTTGGTGACCTCCAGCGTCGAGCCCGCCATCTCAAAGACTCAAAATCCCTACCACGCCGGATGACGGATCTGTGATGTGAGTTTGTACCCCGACGCTTACAGACGCGCGGTCGTTGGCGCCGAACGCGACGTGCGAGTCGAACGCGATGCGCGGTTCTGCCGAGTGCGCGCGAGTAGTCGAGCGGGGTCCTCCTGACGGGCGAGGAGGATCGCGCGCGGGGCGTAGTGACCGAACCCGCGTGGGGGTTTACTTATACTCGATTCTACTCTCGCCGCCAGTCGCATCAACTGTGACAGGCAGACAGGATGCTCAAGCTCACTGCCAGGCGACGGAATCTGATGGATTATTATTTTTCACCTTCGACGAGGTCCGCGAGTCTTCTACTAGCTCTCACGTCTACAACACCGGATCATAGTCGTCTCACCCGTACAGCGCTCGACTCGACGACACCCTCGAGATCGACCTCGGCGTGCTCCGCCCGCTCCCGCCGCTGCTTCCCCCGCCGCCCAGCCGCGACCGAAGCATCGGGCCGCCGGGAATCGCCCCAGGCGGTTGCGCCATCCCCGCGCCGCCACCCGGTGGTTCATCCGGCCCCGTCCCGCCGCCGCTGCTTCCCCCGGCGTCGTCGTCGTCGTCGTCGTCGCTGTCCTCCTCGGCGTACAGCAACGATCGCATGAGCTCCCGTTTCTTCGTCTTGGCCTCCGCATCCAGCCTTTCCAACTCGGCGACGCATCCTTTCCCCGACGAGTACCGCGAGTCCACCGCTACTCCGTCGGCGCCGATCCAACTGACGTCCGGCTCTGGCAGATTCCGCGCGGCTTTGTACACGCGCTTGGCCAGGACCACGGGGAGCCCGCTGGTGACCAGCTCCATGGCGCTGAAATCCCGGAGTGTTCGCGTGGAGATGCCTTGCGCGATTAGGTTGTTGGCGTAGGATTCCGCGGCGACGGGTTTAAGGACCGATTGCCGGAGCTCGTCCCGGACGTCGACGAGCGCGCGCTCCCGTCTGCGCTTCTTCACCAGCCCCTCCACCGCCGCGATGAACCGCTTACGGTTCCACATCTTACGGAACAAGCGCATGACCTTGACCTCGTCGTCGCCGGTGGCTTCCCTCATGATCATGTACCGCTCGTTGATGGTGGGCACGTTTTGTAGCATCTCAAAGCCGTATTTTTGAAGCAGCACCTGCATGCCGTCCGCGTACGTCTCCTGCGCCACCGCCTCGCGCAGCGTGCGGAGCATGGTGATCATGACGTGCCGCACCTGCCACACGAACATCTTGCGCCTGACTTGGTGCTTGATGTACTCGTACTTGGGCCTGTCCAGCAACTCGTGGATGGCGTCGCCCGGAAACGCCAACAGTAAAACGTTCGTCAACGCGGTGGCCCGGTACCCTCGGCCGTTGGGCCGGCACACCCACCGAATCCCGTGCTTCGCCTTGAACTCCTGCTCGTCGAGTACCTCCGGGGAGTAATACACCAGCACGTCCTCGCCGAACGGGTCAGCCTTTTTCAAAATGCGCCCCTTGCACCCAACCACGCCTTGCTGGATGACGTAGAGCCTGTCGATGGCGGAGTCCTCTTTGAAAACCATCTCCATCGGCGCGACGACCTCGACGGCCATGGAGAGCGACAGCTGCAGCTTGAAGTCGTCGTCAACCTCCCACTCGTGTCCGTCCACGTCGACGCCGCTGAAGTAGTGCACCCTTCTCAGCCAATCGCTGTGCAGCTCCTGGACAACCTCGCCTTGCATCTCGCGCGACGTGCGGTTCACGATGTCTTTCCACCCGTCGCCGTCGCCTTCGTTGTGCCTGAAGATGTAGTAGCTCCTCAGTCGTTCGCACAAGCGCGGGTTCCGCGCGTTCAGCCGTTTCTCCGTCAAGAAACGGTTGAGGATGTCCATGCTGTTGTAAAATCCCTGGTTCCGTGCGTTCAGCGCGGTGATCGCGCTGACCATGCCTCCCACGAGGTACGCGTTGATGAAACCCGCTGTGAGGTGGCACATCGTAAAGTACAGCCTCTCCTCCGGCCGTACCGGGATGATGTCTCCGAACGGCGTCCCCATCAGCTCACCGGTGGCGAAGTACACGGACAGCAAGTACTTACCCGCCGGGTCCGCGCTCACCAGCTTGCCGTCCATGTAGTAATACAGAAACGTGCACCGATCGTACGTGCTCGGGTCGTCGTAGCAATCCAGTTCAAGGATGTGATGCACCAGGAACAAAGTGCAGCCGATCCAGTGCGCGGCGAGAAGCAGCGTGAGGAAGTACTTCTGCAGGGATAACATGGCGTAGTTCAGCGTCAACCGTGCCTCCCAGCGCTTGAAGATGCGCATGCCGCGCAGGATCCGCAGGAGCTTTAAGAGCCGGAGGAGGCGAATGATCCGCACCGCCTTGAAGGAAGAATCGTCGGGATCCGAGCTGCCCTCGCTCAGGATGACGTTGATGGTGTCGTACGGAATCACCGACATGACGTCCACGGCCATCCACGTCCTGGCGTAGTGCCGGATGATCTTACGCCTGGAGTACACCTTACGCCCGCGGTTGTCGATGTACGCGGTGTTGGCCTGAATGCCGATGTCCACGATGAACAAAAAATCAACCACGCGGTTGATGACGAAGAGAATGAGGCCCGGGGTGGTGTCGATTCGCGTCGTCAGGAAACCGAGCTCGAACGGCGTGACGATCGCCACGAACACCAGCAATATCGCGGTGACCAGGTCCCACTGCCTGGAGAACTCGCCGTCCGGTTCGATGATCCCGCTGCTGTCCATCCGCTCGGAAAGCGTCAGCTTGCGTCCTTTGATCACCTCGAGCGGGTTCCCGTCCTTGTCCCACGCCGTTCTCGCCGTCCCCGCGCTCTTGCGCTTATCGTACAGCTCCCAGTCGTAGAACGCGCCGTCGCCATCGCTGTCGTACCCTTCGTCGCCCTTCTTCTTCTTGCGAAAGCGGATCGACTGCGCCTCGTATATCTTCTCCGCGTGTCTCGCCATGGCGTCTTCGGTGCCCGCGACTTGCATGTGCGAGAATCGCTCGGCGAGGGTCCGTCGGTTGCCGGTCTTCTTGATCTCCGCGTCCTTCTCCTTGGCCTCCAGCATGGGCTTAGAGCTGACGTAGTCCCGGTCTAGGCGCGCGTTGGGGTCCGATACGTGCGGCGCGCCGTTGCCGGCGTCGGCGGTCCAGCCGACGCGCGGGTTCACTGGTGGCACGGCCCCGTGGGCGCGCGGGTCGGAGCGCGCGCTGTCGTGCGCGTGATCGACGCGGTACGGGGTCCCGCCGGGGATGCGCGCCGCTGTGTCCTCCTCCTCATCGCTGCTTCCGCGGTCGTCCTGAGTTGAAGGGAAAGGTGGGATCGAGGGATCAGCGCCCGTCGGTGGCGGATCGGGCGAAGGGGCGCCGAGGAATTGAATTCATTTATCTTCCGCGTGACTCAGCGGCAAAGGTAGTATGGGGCGATTGGGTTCAGATGCGGCGTGTGTGCCTGGGTTTTGGCGCGCACCTTGTCCCAGTAGACGTTCCTCACGTCGTCGTGTTCCCTCATCCTCGCGGGACGTCTGGGAGGAAGACGCCGCCTGCGTTGGAAAGGTCGCGACGAACGCGGTGGCTTTTATAGACGACAAAACTACGGCTCTCGAAAAGGTACGACGCGATTTTGCCCCTTCGACCGCAGGAAAGGACAGCCGTGAAAACGAATTCATGGTTAAGTAAAGTCACAAGCAAATAGTTACAAGTTAAATGCAAATAGACAATTTTGAGACTGACTTTCATGCACACGTGCCGACGCGTTTCTCCGAGTACGTGGGCTCGCCTTGTTGGCTTCTCATGACCACAGCCATGTGGGGCGTCGTCGCGCGCATCGCCGCGGCCGCCGCCATCCTGACCCTCGTCCAGCACAACATCTCGCAGATGTACAAGGCGTACTACGACGAGCGGATGAAGGAGGAGGCGGGGCCGACCAAGATGTTTCCCAAGCGCGAGGAGGACGCCGATGTAAACGACGATAACGGTGGAGCTCGGTCCGCCCGGGGCGGAGGGGGTTCGCGAGGAGAGAGGGGCGGACGCCGGTCGTTCTCGACCGCCACGGCCGCGTCCGTCGGCGCGTGGGCCGCCGCGGCGGTGACCAGCGACGCGCTGGCATCTCACAGAAGGATGAACGCGCCAGCGAGCGCCTCGGGCGTCATCCCAGATCCAAGACACGTAACCACGGCACTCCGCGCCGCGCGGAGACTCAGATAGCGAAGACGACGACGTAGACTACCATAGCTCTGGATCGAATCGTGACGACATAGAATAGCAAACGCAGAGACTAAAACGGCTCCAAAGGGACGGGCGCGAACATCTCCGGGCGCTCCGCGCGCATCACCTCCGTCGACTCCGGGTCCATCAGATGCAACGCCGTCAGTTGCACAAGCGCCGCAGCCGGCAACGCTCCCTCCACCCTGTGCACCTCAACCCCGCCCCGCATCCATATCGTCGTCGGGTACGCGTCCACCCCGAGCCGCCCCGCCAGCTCCGTCTCCGCCCTCGACGCCTCCGCGTCGAGCTTGGCCACCGCGACGGAGTCGTCGAAGTCCCACACGAATCTCGCGAGCGTCTCGAGCTCGGGCTCGAGCACGTGACACGGACCGCACCACGTCGTGCCGAACGAAACCACGAAACCGTCCCCGCCCGCACGTGCGATCTCGCACTGCTCAGCCTCCCACCGCTCCAACAGATCGCCCTCGTCGTTCGCTGAACGCACAGCCGGACGACGAAAGTGTACGAACAGAGAGGTCCACTCCGCGGGCTTGGCGATCTCCCCGTCGTCCAAACGTTTAGCCACCGAGCCGGATTCGAACGCGCGCACGTCGGATAGCCACAAGCCGTGCGTACCGAGCGTCGCGGAGAGTGCGTCGAATACCTCGTCGTCCATCTTCACGCGCGACGGTTCGAGTTCCAGCGCCGCCAACGCTTTGTCCCCAGCTCGGCTCAACACGCGAACTCGCATGTTTTCACTCGCGCCGATCTGAAGCGCCTCGCGGACCGCCGCCTCCGCCGCCTCCACGTCGCCCAGCGTTTGAGTCGTCGCGGGGACACCCGTCGCGAGCCTGGAGCGCAAACACGGCGCGGCCGCGAGGTTCCAGTTCGGTAATTTGGCGACACGCGCGAGTCGCCTGACGGACGTTTTGTCTAATTGGCAGCACGGGGATTCGACCCTGTGGTGCGACGCGGCGAGCAGGCCGAGCCGGGTCGGGTCCGTCAGATCGTCCGCGTTGGTACCGTTGTACAGTACCACGTCGCCGTCCCCGGGGACGGCGGAGTCGGCACCCTGGGAAGCCAGCGAGTCGATCCCCGCGGCGGCGACGTCCCGTAGGGTGGAGTAGAGGGTGTTTTTGCAGTGGAGGCAGGACTCGCCCTCGTTGGCGACGTACTCCGGGACGTCCCCTTCGTGTGTGGGTACTTCCCACAGGGTGATGCCGATGTGTGAAGCGACGTCGCGCGCGATCTGGAGCTGCGATTGGGGCAGCGATGGCGACACGCCGATCGCCGCCGCGCATCGTGGAGATGATGCTCCGGATTCGCCGTCGCCGAAGGCTCGGTGGACGACGTAGGCGGCGAGGGACGAATCGACGCCGCCGGAGAACGCGACGACGTGTAATCGCGCGCCCGCGCCGGCGGCTCGCGTCGACTCCACCATCGCGTCCAGCGTCCGCGCCAGCTCAGCCTCATCGTCCGCGGCTTCGTCGTCGTCGTCATCGGCGAGGGCGGTCACCGACGGGGCGCCCCGTCGCGCGTGTCTTCCGGGTTGACGTCCGCCGAGCGAAGATGCTCGACGCGTGACGGTCTTCACGCGGGTCGCGTGTCTTGCCGGGCACGCGCCGAGCGCACCGGCGGCGATCGGTCGCGCCATCCTCCACTCGAACGCGCGTCGCCGACTGCGACGCCTTGGAAGTTAGATCGAGCCTCAACCCTATTCCCATGCCTGGGGTGCCCACTCTGTGGTGGCGCGAGCCGTGTAACTTCCGCGTCACCGGCGCCCATGTCGGCCGGTGCCGAGGGTGCTGACACAGCTGTGGAACTCCTCCAGCGTCGGCTGATGGAGTGCGAGTGCATGGCGGCGATGTACGGCGAGGACGCCGGCGGCGACGCGGGCTCCTCCTTCGAGGTGTGCAATCCCGACGTCGCGTCCGCGCTCACGGCGGTGGTGGACGCGTGGGAGGCATCCGGGGACGCCGCCGCCGCCGTGCTCTCCATAGACGCGCTGCCCCCGCTCCGCGTATCGCTCACCATCGCGGTCCCATCGAGCGACGACGGCGGGGCGAGCGCGGCGCGCGGGAGCGTGACCATGAATGCGTCGCTGCCGAACGAGTACCCTTCGAGGGAGCCGCCGAGCCTGGAGCTCTCCGCGACGCGCCTGTCCCGAACCGCCATCGCCGATATCTTGAACAAGCTCGAGTTGTACGCGGCGGCGCGAACCGTGGAGCAGGCGACGCGTGGGTGCGACGGCCACGAGTGCCTATCGGAGTTGGCGCAAGAGCTCTCGGATTTGTCCGCTCGCGCCGCGGACGAGGACGAGATGAGACGCGCGGCGGCGAACGACAGGGACGGGGACGGCGACGAAGCGACGGCGGAGGGACCGAGCCACGCGGTGGTCCGTATAGACCACATGAACGACAGCAAGGGGTACACCAAGACGCTCCAGAAGTGGTCGCAGCAGCTCGGCCTCGACGTCCGAATGTTTTACGAACGATCCCCGAAAGCCTCCGGAGCCGAGGCCGGAGCTCTCGATAAAGTCGGTCCTCCCACGGGTGGACGGGTAGAGGGGGTGTACGTGGTGCTGGGCGGCGACGGCGAGTCGGTGCAGTCGTTTCTGACCAGGTTACGCACCGAGTTTGTCGACGTGGACGCGAAAGGCGCCAAGTGCAAGGAACGGAAATCCACAGTCATGTGCCGAAGAGCCGCGGGCACCGTGAAGCCGGGGGAGGAACCCGTGCCTGTGTTCAACGGGTTCGAGTGCGAGCGGTACAGCGGCGCCGAGGAGCTGGAGGAGGCGCTGGCGCGGTTCAACCTGTTGCACGTTGGCGCGGGGACGCAGAGGTTCCAGCCGACTGGCTAGGGTGCATAGGGAGACGCGTTCATTTGAAACAAAATCCAAAAAGCCAAACGCGCGCCAGACGCCAACCACACACCGTTCGCGTCCCTCCTCTGCTCGAGCTCCTCGACGAACTCCTCGTCGTGTTCCTTGTCGACGCCAACAGGAGAGCCCGTCTCCTGCCACTGCTTGTAGGACATAGTAAACCACCGGTGCACCTTTGCGGCTTTCTCGTGCATCCTAGGATTCAGCGTGTGATACATACGCGTCAAGGCGTCCATCTTCGCAGTCTCCTCGCGCTTCGGCGAATGGATCTGATTTTAACAACTTCAAAAACCAAAAAACCAAAAAAAACAAATCCAAAAAGCCAAACGCGCCAGACGCCAACCGCACACACGCACACACGGCAGCATGTCGTCGTCCGGTCTCAGACGAGCCGCATCGCTCGCGCGCTCGCTCGTGACAGCATCCCCACGAGTCCTCGCATCCGCCTCCAGCGTCGTGGAAGCCTCCATCGTCTCCTGTGGACGCCGGTGGATGACCGCCGACCCGATGCACGGCTTCGACGCATCCCGCGCGGGAACCTGCGAGTACACCGACGTCCACTACCCCGACCCACTGGACGTCACCGTCCCGCGGGAGATGCAGGTCGTGGACGCCGGGGTCTTCCGCGACTTCGGCGGTCTCAAGCGCTTCGTCGGGCCCGCGTCGACCATCAAGTGCTACGAGAATAATCCATTGGTGCGCGAAGCGCTCGGGGAACGGGGAAACGGACGGGTGCTCGTCGTGGACGGCGGCGGCAGCATGCGATGCGCGCTGCTCGGAGATAACCTCGCGGGTATGGCGGTGAAAAACGGGTGGGCGGGCATCGTCATCAACGGATGCCTGCGCGACAGCGAAGACATCGGGACGATGCGAATCGGAGTGAAAGCGATCGCGCCGCACCCGGTGAAGAGCAGCAAACGGGACCCGGGCTTACGAGGCGTCCCGGTGACGTTCGCGGGAGTCACGGTGCGACCTGGGGACTGGATCTACGCGGACATGGACGGCATCTTAGTGGGCGGACCCGACAAGTACGAGCTCTGAATGCGAGTGTCGAGTCAGCGCATGCGTACGCGTTCAAGTGCGAAAGAATAGTACCCTAATATTGATCCCCCGAGGTCCACCCCAACCAACGAACCGTCTCACACACCGTCGAGAACCTGCTTGACCTTGTCCACCACGAAGAGCATACCGGCATTGGCCGGCGACGCCCTGAGCAGACACGGCACCAAACCCGCGTAGAGCCTCTTCACCCCGCCTTGCTTATACAACTGAGAAGCGGTGTCCATGAACCCTTTGTACTTTCGATCGCTCTTGTTGATCGCGTCCGTCATCATCGCGCTCTTGATGACGTCGACGGGGTAGAACAAGGACCAGTAGAGGAACCCGCCGAACCCGCCCGCGAACATGATCTCGTGGTTCCGAGCCTTACCGTCCGCGTGCTTCGAAGCCAGATAGTTCTTGGTGTTCTCGAAGGTGCCGAAGTAAATCGCACCCGCGGGTAGGTTACGGATGAGCGTCGCGCCGAACGCCTGGTACGGCCCGCGTATGCCGTTGTGCTTGATCGATGCCCTAACGCACTCGCCGACGGTCTTGTACGGCGGGACGTAGTTCGGGTTCTGCTTCGCCTGGACGATCTGTGTCTGCCACTGGGACTTGAAAAGGTCGATTGGGGATTCGAAAAACGAACCAGCCATCCACGCCAGCAACCCGGCTTTAAAGTAGGAGAGCGGCTTGTCCGGTGACACGCCGACGAACTCCTTCGCGCGCGCGTAGCCGAGGAAGAGGGTGGCGCGGAAGAACATCTGGCCCGCGAGCGGGGACGTGACGCCCTTGTACAGGCCCTTGAAGCCCTCCGTCTTGATTACTTTCGATGCGGCGTCCACCGGGCCGCTGTACGCCGGGTTCGTCGGGGACTGCGTCTGGAGTAAGACCTTGACGGTGTCGAACGGGTGGCCGACGAGGGTGACGACGACGCCGCCGCACGTCCCGGCGAAGATGTCCTTGGCGGAGCGGACGAGGGCGGACTGCGGCTCGGCGCCGGACGCGGCGGCGAAGGCGCCGGACGACGCGGGATGCGCGAAGCCGGTGGAGTTGGCCCGGCCCCTGCTTCCGTGCGTGGGGATGGTCATGCTCGGCGAGTCCAGAACGGAGCGGAAGCTGCGGAGGATGGAACGCGCGAGGTCAGCGACTGGTGGCGATGGACGCGGCATCGTTCGGATCGACGGAGGGACGCGGAGGATGGCCCGCGTCGCACCGGTGGGTGGACGGCGGGACAATAAAACAAGATGATTGCGATAGAGACGTTAGCCAAATGTGCCGACGCGCGTTCGCGATACCTCAAGCGGCGTATCGGGCGAGGAAACGCGCGCGTGAATCTTACCTCTGAAAGAGCACGTTGCTGGGAACGGTCATCGCGACGTTCTTTCGCGTTCCAACGCACAGCCGACGAGCGTCGAGACACTCGATCGGAGTGAAGGCACGGCACCGGTGGGGCTTGTGTCTCTATCGATTCCATCCGCTCTGCACGGCCAAAATCCAGACTTCGGGGGCTGCAATCAGGTGGGTGCCCAAGGTGCCCAGCTCGATGACCGATATCCTGACCTATTGCCCATACAGAGACACCAAAAAAGAGCCCGCCCTGCGAAGCGGGGGCATCAGCCGACACTGCGTCCGAGTCATCATGCATCGAGTTGGGCGCGGGCGGGAAAATGTCTTGGAAGCCTTCATCGAGTTTGAAACCCTTTGGCCGGCAACGAACAGACGGTGCGCGCGCCGGGCGTGTGCGGCGGGTGAAACTTCGTGTGCATGCTCGCGACGGGTATCGCGAGGGCCCGTGCGCCTCCGAGCGCGCGGATGAGCTCGCTGACCCGACCGGGGTTCCAGCCCGCGCCGCTTCACACGGGAGTGAAGCGACATCTACATCACAGCAACAACCGTCGCTGCGCCCGCGCCCCAATCTGCGCGCGCGCGTCGACGAGCGGCCGCGGCGTCAACGATGGCTCACACGATGGCTCGCACGCCAAACACGCACACCCTCGATCTCGCGTCGTCCCGCGCGTGCACGCGAGGCGCATCGAGGCCATGAGCGGCAGCCACGACGAGGAAGACGCCGATGAGGAGAACGACGAAGACGAAGCGGGCCCCTCGGGAAGTCCGCGCTCGCTCCTTGGATCCATGGACCCCAACGCGCCACTGGGCGTCGTCCTGACGCACGTCAGCGCCGACTTCGACACCCTCTCCTCCGCCGTCGGACTCGCCAAGCTCCGCAACGCACGACTCGGCGCCAACTGCACCTTCGTCGTCCTCCCCCGGGGCGCGTCGCCGGGAGTCTCGCACTACCTCGCGCTGCACAAGAACAAGTTTCCAATCAAAGAGAAACGAGTCGTCGACGCGGACGCACTGGACTGGGCCGCCGTCGTCGACGCACAACGCCGCGACAGGATCGGCGACTGCGCCGAGTGGCTGGACGCGGCGAGTGAGGGGGTGGTGCTGGACCATCACCTGCTCGCGACGTCCGACATCGACGCAGACGAGCTCATCGTCGAGCAAGTCGGAGCCACCGCCACCATCGTAGCCGAGATGCTCGAAAACGAGAACGTCCCAATCACGGAAGAGGACGCCACGTTACTGGCGCTCGGGATCCACACCGACACCGGGTCACTCACGTTCGAGGCCACCACCCCGCGGGACGCCAACGGTGAGCTTGTTTATTTTTATTTCCGTACGGGCAATTGGACTGACGACGTGTTTTGTTTGTTTACAGCGCTCGCGTACTGCCTTCGTATGGGCGCCAGTCAGAAGGTGCTAGCCGAGTACGTCAATCCGAGTCTCACCGCGGATCAACGCGAGGTCATCGCGCGCGGGATGACGGACGTGGTCAAGGTTGTGAGCCAAGGGATCACCGTGAGTAGAGTGCACGTGGAGTGCGACGAGTACTCGCCCGGGATGGCGACGTGCGCCAAAGAAGTTTTGGACCTGACGGATTCCGACGCGCTGTTCATGGCGGTCTCGTACGTGCACGGGAAGAAGAACCCGTACCGCCACGTCAGCGTCATCGGCCGCGCCAAGCCGGTGAAGACGGTGGACCTCGGCGCGTTGTTGAAAGAGTCCCTCAAAGGCGGGGGGCATCCCAAAGCGGCGTCCGCGGCGTTCCGCATGGACCAGCCGATCGCATCCTCGGATGAACTCGAACGATGTCGCGTGGAAGGCGACGTGGACGGGATCCTGGATGAGCTGGTGCGCCGCGTGTGCGCCGAGCAGGTTCCGCCCGAGCGCAAGGCGAGCGACGTGATGCGCCGGTCGGAGAAGGTCGTGTCGGCGCGGCCGGAGATGACGATGGCGGAGGTTGGAGAGTTTCTAGAACGTTCCGGACACCGCGCGTGCCCCGTCATCTCGACCGAGAGCGGCGTTCTCATGGGAGTCGTGTCGGTCACCGAGGTTGACGTGGCGACGATTAAAGGCCAGCTGGACAGACCGGTGAGCGGGTACATGAAACTCCGGAGCGCGGTGACCCCCGACACGCCCGTGAGCGAGTGCGAGCGGATCCTTGTGGAGCAAGGCGAAGGGTGCATACCGGTGGTGGCCAACTACGACGAGCCGAGGCGACAGTGGGTGATGGCCGGGCTCGTGACGCGCGCCACTATACTGAAGACGCACGAGTACTACAGACGCAACAGGTTACGGTCGAGGAACGGGTTGGTGGGTGAGAGGGACGAGTCGGAGAAGGCGGCGCCCAAGGTGACTGTCAATCCGGAGGTGTTCTTCGATGCCGAGATGCTGGGGCTGGCGGACAACACCAAGGCTGCGGATAACAACGCCAAATGATGACTTTGCGACTAATAGGCTTGAAATTGCAAAGACGTAGTAAAGTTGAGAGTTAACTTCGAAGGTACCTTCTAGCTAGCTAGAACTGTTTCGCCACCTTGACGTTCCACCAGCGTCGCGCGGCGTCCCTCCCTTTGAAGTAGACACCCACGAAGACGGCGAAGGATCCGCACACGTGCCAGATCAACCCACTCGACCCGCTCGCCTCTTGGAAACACTCCAGCCTCGACTCCAGATTCTCCGACGCCCGCGCCACCATCTCAGTCGCCGCCGCGAGATCGACGTCGGCGCTCATCGCGAAGTGACGAGCGCGGACGTGATCGTGCATCGCCTCAGCCGCGAGCGCGCGTTCGTGCTTGTGCGACATCGACGCCCACCGTCCGTTGAACTCGTCGCGGACCGACTCCACCATCGCGTCCTCGCCGTCCGCCGCGCCGCTCAACGCGGCCAAAACCATCGCGGCTTTGGCTCTAGTGCCGCCGACGACGGCGAGAACCGCGTGGCGCTTCGCGGCGTCGGACGCCGCGAACGATACGTCGCCGCGACGCCCGACGGAGGATAAGTCGCCGAAAGGCGAGTTGCCCACGTCGAACGCGTGGTCGCTCACGCCGCCCTTCCTCGCCTCGCTGTACGTCAGATGCGTGGGCGCGACTCCCCAGCCGGTGGTCAAAATCGCGCCGAGTAAACTCCGGTGAACGTCCGCGGGCTCCGTCAGCACCGGAAGGTCGCCGCATTGGAAACGCGTGAGCCGCGACGGAGCCCTGGTCCTCACCGCCAGCGCCATATCCGGAAACGAAACCGCGCTTTTTGACCCGTCCAGTAACAGCGCCTCGGTTCGGACCAAGTCGAATAAAAACACGGGCACGACGCGGACGCGGTTACCTTCGTTCCCGTCAACCCTGTCCCCGAGGTCCAGCTCGATCTCATCCGCGATTCGCGACCGAAAAGCACTCAGCCAGTACCGGAGCTCTTTGGAATCCAAAAACTCGCGGTGCGTCCCTGCAAACAAAACACGACGTCAGTTAGTCTCATTGCCCGTACGAGAATCAAAATAAGCTCACCACCCGCGGGCCGACCCACGTTCAGGTTCAACACTCGACCGCCGCGCCCGTCGTCCTCGGCGCCCGCGTACGTATCGCCTTCAACGCCTTCAACGCCCCCGTTCATGCCCCCGCCCGGGTCGGAAGAACGCGCGGTCGCCTTCAACGCGCGGTGCATCGCCGCGACGCACAGCGAACACGACCCGATCCCGACTTCAACCTCGTTAACCGTCACCGCCGGCTTGGCTTGAATCGCCCCGTCTACGCCGCTCGCGTCGTCCACACCGCCGAACACCGCCGCGGCTCTCAGCGCCTTTTCAATCTCTCGGATCCCTAACGGCGGCGCGTGTCCTTCGTTCCCTTTTGGTAAGTCCGTGACCCTCACGATCTTCACGACGGTCTCTTGCCAAAACACGGGGGTTAATTCGTGCGACGCGGGCGGCGCGAGGAGGTGGTTAGCGGCTCTGCGTAGAAGACCCGCGATTCCCACCGCGAGGTGGCCCGGCTTTCGAACGTGCGCGGCGTGCACGCGCGGCAGGTTGAACACCGCGCCCTCGCCACCGTCGCGTGGCCCGTACGTCACCGGCCCGGCGGCGAGGTCGAACCACGCGTACCGGTTCTCGGCGCCCGTCCCGGTCCACAAGGTCCCGGCGCAGCTCCCGACGGTCCCGCGTTCGAACCCCGGCGGGGACGAAACCGCGGCGTCGTAAGTGTACGCGTACGCCCGACCGCCAGTGTTTTTCACCTTGGTTTTTGATAAAGGGTTGAGGACGTAGAGGACGTGCGAAGCCGCCGCGGCGTTTTCGTGGTCTTTAGCGATTAGTGAATCGATTGCTTGGTGCGGGACGGAGGTCACCGCGGAGGATTCGACCGTGTTCGACACCAGGGACCCGCGCGTGGCGTCCGCCTTCTCTAGTGCGTCGTCGATGGCGGCGGCGATGGCGGCGGACAGCGTTCGCGGCGCTTGTGTGACGTGGAAGTGGAACCGGGTCGTGATCGGTCCGGCGCGGATCTTCGAATCGTCGTCGGGGCGCACAGCTGTGTCGGACTCGTCGTCGTCTTCGTCTTCGCGCGATGACGCGAGGGAGACGTGCGGGACGTCCGCGCGGAGGGCGTCGAGGTACGGCGTGAAGTCCCGCTCGGTGAGCCGCACGCCTTCCGCGCCGTCGCCGTCGAAGCCCACCAGCCTCACCTCCACCGTCGCGTGCCGGACGATCGGCGCCTTGATGAAGTCCGCCTTCTCCCGGAGAGTTCGGGTGGCGCTGTGTCTGCGAAACACATCCTTGTGGGTTTCGCTCAGGGACGCGTAGGAGTCTTCGCGCGCGAGTGGATCGGACACCGCGGCGTTGTCCAGCGCCGCTCGAGCCGCGTGCGCGTAGGGCGTGACGCCGAGCTGATCCGACGCGGCGACGCCCGGCGCGAACAACGACGCGAGGATCGCCGTCGTCGTCGTCGTCGTCGTGGCGAGGGCCGCGAACCATCCGGCGGACGCGCGGGTTCGACGCGATCGCATCGTCCGGTGTACCATCGTCGACGCTCGACGCTCGCCTTCTCCCCTCGGCGCGGCTCGCGACTGGAGCCCGCGCGTTCACCTTGTGAGGCGAGCCGAAGGTGATGCTGCATGGATGACTATATTTCTGTGAATAAGAACTCGTGTTCATTCCTTGAAGCTACTTCTTAGTCTTTGCGACGCCCCGCTCACTCCCCATCGCCGTCCTCACCCTCTCCCTCACCCTCGTCCGACCCGTCCTCGCCGTCCCCATCGCCGCCGCCCTTCATGAACTCCAGCAGCTCGTCGTCCGAGTCGTCAAAGTCCGAGTCCCCAAAGTCGAAGTCGTCCTCGTCGCCGTCGCCCTCTAAACCATCACCCTCGTCCGCCTCGAGCTGCGCCGCGGTTCGTTCCTCGAAGTACCGCCGGCCGGTCATCTTCTTCTCCCCGTCGGCACCCTCCTCGGCACCCCCCGGGTCAGCCTTCAGTCGCTTCAGCGCGCGCTCGGCGTCGAACCGTTCCGTCCATTCGCGGTAGGAATCTTTCGTCACCGGCGTCCCCGTGGCGCGCATCGCCTTGAGCCGTCGCTCGGCTTCCTCCTCCAGCCGCGCCGTGATCTGCTCCGGGGTCTCCTCGACGACGTCGACGACCCCGGCGCGGTCGCGCATCCACTCCTTCGCCGCCTGCACCAGGTCGAAGATCATCACCATGCCCACCGATTCCTCCGCCATCTTCGTGAGCATCGCCTTGCACGCGGCGAGTTCGCTGTCGAAGAGCCCCTTGAGGGACCGGCACTTGATCAGCGGCGGGGTGTCCGGGTAGGTTGGCATGTGCGAGAACACCAGGCCGAGCCGCGCGGTCTGCGACTCGTCGCCGTCGGGGTCCGTCTCCTCGCCGTCGCCCAGGGGCGAGACGGAGATCTGGTAGCACGGCGCGTGGCTGGCGCCGTCGTTGGCCTCGCTGCCCGTGACGACCGCCATGTCGTCCATCAGGATGGACTGCAGCGCCTCCACCTCCATCTCCTGGTCCTCCGCGTAGTCCGTCATGGTAGTCCGGCTCGGGTGGCTAGGCTATCCCGCGCGCGTCCAGCTGTGATGAGCGTGAGCGGCGCACATCGAAACAAAACCCTCCCAAGTCAAGGCCATGATGTCATTTCCTACCTCTCGGGCGCGATGACGGAGAGGGTGGAGATCGAGGGCGGCGGCGTGAGCGTCGCGGTACCCGCCGCCATGCTGGACCCGCGCGTACCGATGTCCTCGGTGCTGTCCACCCGAACCTGGATGGACGAGCTGACCATGGACGAGCGCGCGTCGCTCAGGCGGTTCCTGCCAAATCCCACCGCGTCCGAGGAGGACGTATCGGCGCTGCTGACCACGCTCTTCGGCGACGTGATGAACGGCGACGGCGACGGCGACGTGAACGGAGGAAGCAACATGCACTTCGGGAACCCGGCGCAGCGGCTGTGGCGGGAGATCCAGGCGCGAGAGCGCGACCCGGAGGTCATGGCGCACAGGGTCGCGATCGCGCGAGTCGAGGAGGGAGCGCACGAGCTGGAGGTGCGACTGCATCACGCCCGCGTCGCACGCGCGGGGATGGGAATGCTCCGCAAGTTCCGCGACGCCGCGGACGCCAAGCAGGCGCACGCGGGCGGCGACGACGAGGCCGTCGACGTGACGCGCGAGGACAGGCATCGCGCGTGGCGTGAACGGAGCGCCACGCCCGAGCCCGATCGCCCACCCGAAGATTCCGACGACGATCTAGGTGATGATCTAGCGTCGCCGAGCAAGGCGGAACGAGACGAGCTGGCCGCGTCGGAAGAAGCCGTGCGGCTCGCCGTGGCCGTGGCGAAGGAAGCCGCGGAGGCGGCGGCGTCGCTCGGAACCGGGACGGGCGCGATGGCCGCCTTACGCGCGGCGGAGCGGGCCATGGCGGCGGCGGAGTCCGCGAAGGAGGAACATCATCGGGTGAAGTCGCGGGTGGAGGCTAAACGGTACGGCGTGGGCCTGGCGGGGGGCGGGGGCGGGCCGAGTAAGGCGACTAAGACGGCTAAGACGTCCACGCCGGGGAAGCCGAAGGTGCCGAACCCCGTGGGCATGAGGGTCGAAGGACCAGAGGGACTCAACAGGCGTTGGTCCACGAATGAAGATTTCTAAGTGTTAGAGTATTAGGACCGCGTTGTTAAGGTCATCACCGACGACATGTCTATGCGAACGCGGTATCGATGGCCTTCGCCCTCGCGTCGTAGTGCAACTTGCACGCCGCGACGCAGTGCATCAGCGCGGTTTCGCTCGCCTCCGCGATCCCGCCCGGCTTGTGCACCCCGACGAGCCTCCCCGATCGATCCATCACCACCGTCACCGTCGCGTCCGCCAAGCCTTCCTCCTCGGCGTTCGGGTCGACGATGAGCTGCTTCCTGTACAGCGCCGTGGTCACCGCGACCGGCGCCGCGGCCACCTCGATCGTGCCCTCTTCACCCTTCTCGACGGATGACTCGTTCGCCCCGCCGCCGTCGCCGCCGTCTCCGTCCTTTTTCTTCTTCTCCCCTACTCCGCCGTACGTGAGCTTGCCGCGGTCGTCCACCGCGACGAAGGGAACCTTCGTGTCCCGCAAAGCCGCGAGCGCCGCCATGAGCCCGGCGTCGAGCACGCTCCCGTCGTGGTCGAGGCAGTAGATGTCCAGGCAGACCCGCCACGCCCACAGTCCTGTCTTGATGCTCAGCTTCTTAAGGTCCACCGCGCGTGAATCGACCAGCGCGTCTTCGATGCGCCTGGCGATGAAGGACGATTCGTCGTTCGGGCGCCCGGGTCGTGTCGACGCGGAGCACATCGGCGGGAACTCCATGACGACGTCGATGAACCCCACGTCCGGGCGCTCCGGGTCGGGCTGGCACGCCTCGAGCTTCACCGCGGCCATGACGGTGGTCCGGCCGACTTTCACCAGCGCGCTTCCGTGGGCGGTGCCCGCGACGCCTACCGCGACGGATGTGGGTCGCGCGCGGCCGAGCGGCCTACCGTCCGGCCTCGCACCCTCGGAGATGAACTTGGCGTAGTACTCATGCGGGTAGAGCCTCTTGAACGCGGCCGCCTCCATGGTCGCGAGTCGCACCGCCGCCCGGCGGAATGGTCGTTAGGTCACGACGAGCCGCAGCTTTTTGACGAAACGACAAATAGGCCCCACGCGCATTCTGGTGTGCGCCGAAGGAGCGGGTGGAGGAGGCGATGTGGCGACGCCTGCGCCGGCTTCCCGGTGGGTGGACCGATGGGGCGACGGCGGATGCGCGCGGGGGGACGCACTCACCCTTGAGATGCTTCACTGGGAGGGACTCATCATCAACAACAACATCGACATCGATCGGGGGATCGAGAACGATTCGAGGAGCCCGTTCCATGGAAACCGGGTCCGCGGGGATTCACCTCGCGGCCATCCGCCGCGCGTCGCTGGATCCATCCCGCGCACGCACCCACACCACACCGCCGCTCGCGCACATCCGTCGGGGCTTCGCCGCGTCGACGACGAGCGCATGCGCATCGAGCGAAGCATCGAGCCCGCCGTCCAACCCCGTCTCGTCGCTCCCTCCGCGGAAGCACTTCACCGACGCCATGCGAGCCGCTCGCGCCGCGAACGACATCCCGGGCGTCATGAAACACTTCGGCGAGCTCTGCGAGCACTACCCGGACTCGCAAGGGCCCGGCGCGTTCGAGATCCTGCTCTCCATCGCCGCGCACGAGGGCAACCCAGAGGCTGCGATGGAAACCTTGGAAGCCATGCTAGCGGTCGGGTACCCGCCCACGCACCACACGCACCGCAAGATCATCATCGCGCATAACCGCGGCGGACAACTCACACAAGCGTGGGAGTGGCTGCAGATGCTCGCGCAGAGCGAAGGGGACGAGTACCTGGCACACGCCGAGGGAAACACCGGCGCCACTCTTTTCAACGCCGTTCTCACCGGCGCGAGTAAAAAAGCAGACGTAGTCGTCTTCCACGAGTGCTGGACCGCGATGAAACACGCGCGCGTGGACCCGGACGAGGGCACGCTGGAGGCGTTCATGCTCATGGAGAGTAAGATCGGGGACTCGACGGGCGTGGAAGGGGGGTGGGAGCGCGGGGAGGAGTTCGGATACCTCCACCCGATATCGAACCGATCGCCGCGGCTATTCTGTCGCAGAGTGGAAGCGCACGCGAGGATAGCGACGTACTTGCTCAAGCCGCGGGACGTGTCACGCGGGGGACGGGGCCGATGGAGGCTTCCCACGGTTGGTGAGACGTCGAATGAACAACACGCGTTGGATAAAGGGCGGCACTCGGTGGAGGTGAGACGGGCGGCGTGGCTGTCCAGGGGCGCGGCGGCCATCGCTCTCGACGAGCTCTACGCCCGCGTGACGCCGGAGACGTCCGGAGACGGCTCTGGAAACGTTTCCACGGTAGCTCGCGACGACGCGGCGGTCACGCACCCGAGGGACGTGCGGGACGCGACGACGACGCTGTGCAACGCGTACGCGGTGTGCGGGGATTCGGACGCTATTCGCGACTTGATGGAGCGCATGAGCGAGGCCGGGGTGAAGCCCGACGCGTTCGTGTTCAACGCGTTGCTCAGGTCGGAGGCGGCGGACAGGAGCTTAGCCTGGCACCCGGACGAGGACGTCGAGGGTGCCGACCCGGGTGCCGACATGGGTGCCGACACAGCTGTGTCGTCCAGTGGAGTGAATTCAAACTACACGCACGCGGAGGAGCTGCAGAACGCGGTGATCCGTGTGGAGGAGATGATGCGGGACATGGTCGAATCCGGCGTGGACCCCGACCTTCACTCGTTCATGGCGCTGTTGACGGCGTACGCCAAGGTGGGCGACGTCGCTGCGGCTGGGGACGCGCTGGCGGGGATGAAAGCGCGCGGGATCACGCTGGACACGTGGGCGTTCAACGCGCTGCTGCAGGCGTGCGCGACGGCGAGTGACCTGGACTCCGCGGTTCGTATCCGGAACGCCATGCGTACGTCCGACATACCGCCCGACGACATCACATTCCTGCACCTCTTCACCGCGTGCGCCAGGCGCACCAGAGCCGTCGCGGTCACCTTACGTGACGAAGAAGACTGGGACGAGGAGTGGGAGTGGGGCGCGTACGACGGCGAGGGAGGAGGCGGCGCGTGGCCGGGGACGGACCCGACGGGCGCTAAGCGTCACCATCTCGGAGCCAGAGCGGCGGAATCGCACGCCAAACTCACGGGTGCGCTCACCGCCGCGCAGAAGGGCGGTGACGCGTCGCCGCCGGGTGTCGACGTGGGTAGGGTGATGGGGGTGGGCGAGGCGGCTCGCGCCGCGGCGGCTGCCGCGCGCGAGGGTCTGTCCTCGGTGCGTGACGTCTTCAAAGATCTGCGAAAAGACGGCGAACCCATCCGACTTACGCCGTCGGGCGACGAGGACCGGATGGGATCTGAAACGGTTGCTGGGATCCGAAACGGCGCGTCCCCCGAGCTCGCCCGCGCCAGAGCCGCGCTCCGCGACTTCCGCGCGGACATGCGTTCCAGCGACGTCGAGTTCACCCCGCAGTGCGCCACCGCGCTGGTCCAGACGATGGGTCAGTTGCGGGAATTCGACGAGATGATGGCGTTTGTGCGTAAACCGCCGCCGGGGGTGGAGCGGGATGTGTACATGTACACGCAGGCGCTCCACGCGCTCGCGCACGATCCGTTCCACTGGAAGCGCAATTCACTCGGCCCCGACGACGACGAAGAAGACGAGGGTGCCGAGGGTGCCGAGGGTGCCGACACAGCTGTGCGGCGCGAGGGCGCCAAGGTGAAGACGGGGCCGAGAGCCGCGCTCGAATTGGCCGACGAGATGGTCCGCCTCGGTATGCGCCCGACCCGCGTCACCCTCAACTGCGTGTTACTCGCGTGCGCGCACCTCAGCGATTACGCCGAGGCGTTACGACGGTTCGATGTGCACGTGGCGTCCGGCGGGGAGATCGGCGTGGGCACGTACAACGCGCTGCTTCGGTGCGCGTGGGCCGCCGGTGTTTTCGAACAAAACGCGTTTTCAATCGTGGAAGCCATGACGAACGAGGGATTTAAACCCAACACGCACACCGAGCTCACGCTGCGACGGTGCGGCGGGTTCGGGCGGGGCATGGGCGGGGATCGGGACGTGTCCGACAGTTTGTTGAAGCGGTTCGGGTTCGAGGTCGACACGCCTTTTAACCCAGAGCCGTGGGAAGTCGACGAGACCGGCGAGGATGACGGCGGAAGAAACGGCTTCCGGGGTCCGCCGCAGCGTGAACCGTTGGTCGGAACGATCGGCGTGGACGACGACGACGACGACATTCGCGGTTTGGCGGAAGGGGACATGGAGGAACCGCTGGTGTACTCGCGTAAGGACGGGAAGCTGACGCGCGCGGGAAGAAGATGGAACAAGAGGTGACTTTCTAACGAGAGGTCATTTTTTAAGTTTTACCTTTAGCGCTTCGACCCGCTACTGAAGCGCGAGGGTGATTCCCACCGGCGCGTGATCCGACGCCTCCGCCACCAGCTTATCCAGTATGAACGAATCCACAACCTTGACCGCCCCGGCCTCCGCCTTCCCGTCCACGCCCATCATCCGCTCGCTCGCCGCGAAGTAGTCAAGCCGCAAACCCCGGTTCTTGGGTTTATTCCCAGCCCGGCCGCTCCAGTACGAGTACCACCCCGTGGCGTTGGGATGAAACGCGCGAAACGTGTCCACCAGCCCACACGTTCTCAGCGTCTCGCCCCAGCTCGCTCGCTCCTCCGGGGTGAGCCCGCACTGCTTCTTCGTGTGCGGGGCATCCTTGTTGTAGATGTCGTCGTCGAGGTGGCCCACGTTCCTGTAAACAAAACACAGCGTCAGTCAATCGAATTGCCCATACAGTTATGAAATAGAAATAGAAAGAAACTCACAAGTCGCCGCCCACTATGACGGGCTTTCCGGTTCGCTTGCCCAGGTGCGCCAAGTAAGCCCTGAAGTCCACGTCCCAATCGTGCAGCCTATAGTCCAGCCGTTCCAGTTTCTGTCCGCTGTTGGGCACGTACGTCAGCACGAGGTTAAACGCGTCGAACTCGAGGGTCAAAACTCGGCCCTCATCGGTGTACTCGGAAGCGTAATATGCGTTCCCGTCCAAGGACTCGAAGTCGCACATGCCCTCCTTGACGCTCAGGAGCTTCACGTGGCCGGGATCGGCGGCGGACGGCGTCGGGGCGTCCGGCGCTCTCTTGACGAATCCGAGGAGGGTTCCCTGAGGCTTCGACTTGGATGAATCGATTGGCGCCCTGGCGAGGATGGCGACTCCGCTGTATCCCTTCTTGGCCGTGGACACCGCGAACTCGACCGTGCGGTACTCGGGTAGCATCGTCTTCAGCCTCTCCACCACGCTGGACACGTGCACGTCCTGCAGCTTGTGCTCCTGGAGGCATATGACGTCCGGTGCTTCGACGTCGGCGATGCGCCTGAGCGTCTGAGGGTTCTTGTCGAGGAGCGCGCGCAGCCCCGCGACGTTCCAGCACACGCACTTGAATCGCTTGGCGCCCGGTGGGGCGGTGCCCGGGGGTTCGGCGCGGGGCGCGTCGGACTGGGGGATGATGTCCGGGAGTTCAACCTTCGGCTTCTTCGCCGGCTTCTTCGTCGTGGGCTTCTTGGAGGACTTCTTGGCGACGTTTGAATCGGCGTCGTTCGTCGGGGTGCCTTCTTCCGCGGTGAGGTCGACGGCGCCGTCATCCTCAGCCTCGCGCTTCTTCGTGGGCGGCATCGCGTCTACACGCTGAGGCAGTCACGGTCCCACGGATCCTTCGTCACGCGGCGATACGTCCACCGGTGTGGCTGTGGCTGCGGCTATGGCCACTCGACGAAGGCTCATCTTGTCGTCTTGGACGGGACGAGGTGACGAGTTTGCTGACAGCTCAACAAAGAGAAACTCTCAACACCCCACAGTTCTCGGCGGGCGGCGATGGGGCGTGAGTACGGCGCGGTGGAGCGCGATTCCGGCCACCCCGGTCCTCCCTCCGCATCCGGCGGCGGATGGCCCTCGTGGTGGCGCGGCGCGCGCGGATGCGCCTCGTTCTTCGGCACGCGCGAGTCTGTCCTGGCGGGCAACATTTTACTGGAGGCGCAGGCGGCGATGGTGGTCAGCGCGTGCGTGGCGACGCTGTCGAACGGGCTGTTTCACCACGATTCGTCCGCGCGCGTCGATCCGTCACTTCCGTGGTCCGAGCAGCGCGCCGCCGTGGCCGCGGGCGCCAACTCGCCAACCTTCGTCTCCCTAGTCTCCGTCACCGCGCATCTCGGCTACGTGTGCTCCGCGCCCATCGTCGGGATGCTCGTGGAACTGATCGGTTTCCCGGCGATGACCGCGATAGCCGCCGCGATGTGCCCGCTCGTGGCGTCCGGGTACGCCGCCACGAACTTCCGCAGAGTCTCATGGGAGCTCGTGCGCATGCGGCTCATCGCGGGCGCGTGGAAGGCGACGCACGAGGTAAGATTATTTGTTACTTCCACTTCCGTATGAGCAATCAGATTGACGTCGTGTCTTTTTTAACAGCTCTCAACGGCGAGCGCGAATGCCATCGCGTGGACACCCGTATCCTCCCCCTTCGCGTTTGGAGCTCAGAACGCCACGTGGTCCGTCTTCAGCGTCGCCGCGCCGTTCGCCATATCCCTGCTCCTCGGCCCGCTGGGTGTCCCGGGGGTATTCATCGTGCTGAGCACCACCGGGTTCGCCGCGTTTTGCGCGGTGGTAAGTTTATTTTTACTTTCGTATGGGTATTTGGACTGACGCCGTGTTTTGTTCACAGGTTTTATTTTCGTTGACTCCGTGGATGGCGCATCAAGGTCGGCTCCCGCCCCGGGCTCCTTGCGCGCCGCTGTTGGACAACGCAGATGACGACGACGACGAAGGCGGCGGTGCGGACGATGCGAAGGATGCGGTGGACCTCCGTGCGAGGCTCATCGAGGCTGGCGGGGCGTCGTCGTCGGCGGAGGCGTCCCCCGAGAAGGATCGCGGAATTCCAATCGAGGACAACGGTGTGACCTACTCGATGAGCGGCCCGAAGCCCGGTACGTCGTGGGCGTCGACGTGCGTGTCCATGCTACGGGACCCGGAGACGTTCTGCGTCGTCGCGGTGAGCGCCGCGATGGGCACCGCGGAGTACTCGATCGCGGGTGCGGTCATGATGCTTCTGTCGGGGGTCATGTCGTTCGGCGGCGCGGGATGCGCGATGTTTTTGGCGATTCGCGAGTTGCCCGACGTCGCGGTCCAACTCGGCGCGCCCGCGTACCTGCGCGCGGTGCCCGTGTGGATGACGTTCGGGTGTGGACTGGGGTTGGCGGCGGGTGGCACCGCCGCGCTCGCGGCGCTCGGCGCGGGCGCCGGGGATGACGGCGTCGACGACGGCACGCGGCGATTGGTGATGGCCGCGGGGTGTTTTCACGGCCTGGGCGTCGGTATGGTGAAGGTGGCGGTGCTTCCCGCGATGAGCCAGCTGGTGGA
>MDSY01075530.1_pt1 | contig 27532 bp, 23 predicted proteins | sample 811131 | NCBI WGS metagenome assembly MDSY01 (sample SAMN05326643, study PRJNA326480) | marine metagenome | isolation source: seawater | place: Atlantic Ocean: South West | collected 2010
ACCTTGTCCAATTGACGGCGCAATTTGGCAGGGAACATGAGGCGCCCTTTGGCGTCTATTCTACATATATGTTCTCCTAATAGGTTGAGCATTGTCAGATTTGTCTGGAATTAACAAAAATAGTTAAGATTCCCCACATATTCCCACTAAATGACACTTTCTACCACATTGTGGAAAAGTGATAAACATTATAGAGTTAGAAAACCATGTTATTCAAGGGGTAGAGCAGATTCAATAAAATCAATAAAACATCATTTCAACATGATATTAACATTGAATGTGAACAAACCAACGTGAATGTTTAGGTGATTGTAAGTGTGAGTAATGGTTGTTATGGGTGTAGTTTGGCCTTTCAAATAAGAAGATATGGACACGAATATCATTGAACTCGGAGAATACAAATATGTAGAAGAGGGGGTAGGAGAACCGCTCATCGTCCTGCACGGATTGTTTGGTGCGATGAGTAATTTCTCTCATGTGAGAGAACATTTCAGTAAGAAATTCAGAGTGATTATTCCCATACTCCCCATTTATGAATTGCCGCTTCGTCAAACCAATGCAAGTACAATTGCCGACCACATCAAAGGTTTTGTCGACGTCATGAACTTAGAGAAAGTACACTTACTCGGTAACAGTTTGGGCGGACATGTAGGTTTGATATTCACGAAGAACCATATAGATCGAGTTTCTTCTCTCACCCTAACAGCAAGCAGTGGTTTGTATGAAAATGCTTTTGGAAACAGTTTTCCGAGGCGAGAGGATAAGGAATATATAAGGAATAAAGTGGCGGTGACATTCTTTGATCCGTTGATGGCAACTGATGAATTGGTTGAAGAGTGTTTTGAAGCAGTGAACAATAGGAATAAAGTGTTACGGATTCTCTCAATCGCCAAATCAGCGATTCGTCACAATATGGAAAAAGACTTGCCTGCCATGACGATTCCAGTATGTTTGATCTGGGGTCGCAATGATATCGTTACACCCCCGGATGTTGCTGAGACTTTTTTAGCGGGGTTCCCAGAAGCTGATCTTTATTGGATAGACAAGTGTGGCCATGCGCCCATGATGGAACATCCTGAGGAATTTAATAAGATATTATCTGACTGGTATGATTCACGTTCAATAGGAATCCAGTCTTAGGATACCATTAAGTCATGGAAATTTCACAAGTAGAATTTGTTAAAAGTAGTGCCCACCCTAGGGAATGTCCTGAAATGGATAGACCTGAGTATGCTTTTATTGGCCGCTCAAACGTGGGTAAGTCTTCCCTCATCAATATGTTGGTAGGAAGGAATTCGATGGCAAAGATTTCCAGTACGCCGGGCAAGACCCAACTCATCAATCATTTTGCGATTAATGGACTAGAGCGCGACAAGGAAAAAGAAACAACGCCTTGGTACTTGACAGATTTGCCCGGATTTGGTTATGCAAAAATTAGTAAATCAGAGCGCATTAAATGGGAAAGAACTTCACGGCAATTTCTAGAAGGTCGCAAGAACCTTTTGTGTACGATGATGCTCGTGGATTCGAGATTGAAGCCCCAGAAAGTTGATTTGGAATTTATGGCATACCTCGGCGAGACAGGACTTCCATTTGTCCTTGTGTTTACAAAAGTTGACAAGCTCAATAAAACAGAAAGGGAAGCGTTTCAAGCGAAATACGAAGCGGTGATGCTAAAGCAGTGGCATAAAATGCCACCCATTTTTATTACAAGCGCAGTAAAAGGCGATGGGAGAGAAGAGCTTCTTACCTTTATTGAGGTGACGAATCAGCTTTTTTAATCTCTGCAGAATCGTCATCTTTCATAACCCCTATTCTTTTTGCCAGTTCTCTCGTGAACCCTCGTAGGGCCTCAGCATGAGGTTTGTCTGAAGTTGAGCGTTCAAATGTGTCTGCAAGCGTCATCATTGTTTGGCATACAAAATGACGCATCTCTTCAACACTCATGTTTTTCGTCCAAAGGTCCATATTCATAAGTCGCCCATCCGTTTCATCCCACATGGCAAGTGACATTGCCTTTGCAGTTCTTTCGGTACTGTCCTCGCCGTCCGCAGACCAAACTATTTCAGTTGGCACATGGTTCTCATCTGTGGATACTGTAATTTTAATAATGTTATCTGGCATCATATTTTAATGTTTTGGTCTGTACGATTTAAGAAACGGTATGTGATCTTGTTCGTTAAATAATTCTTCAATTGTTGTTTCAGGATTTCGATTCATGTAATCTTCGACGATACGCCACCCCATCCAAATCCCTAATCGGTCAGGACTTTCTTGAGGGATAGCCCCAGCTTTTGTGAAGGGTCCATCTGAGAGCCATCTCTTATAAATGGTTCTGTTCGTTTCAAAAAGTACTTTAGAGGGTTGCAATTCCAGCCATATTGCGCTTTCATTTGCTTCAGCCCACTGCAATTTATCGGGCGTCCAGTCCATCAGAAGGTGGTCGTGGAGTTCAGGCAAACATTTTTTCATAAGCCATAAAATTTTCCCCCAGTATAAGATGTCATCAATGCACCTTTCGCCTGTATATCCTGAAGCAGAAAAGTAGACCAACAGCCAGCCTCTAAAAGTGTCGCCTGCCATAAGGTCGGGGTGCATTCTGAGTTGTTGGTACTGAGGAAATCGGTCAGGAGGAAGAAGTCCAATAATGTGATGCTCTGGACCGAGAAACCATTCAACACCTACAGCGACATATTCCTTACGCGGATAAATTGCGTAGTTGAATCCACCGGGCATCCAAATAATTGTCGGAATGGTCTCCTTAGGCATGAATGCATGGAAGCGTTTAAATCCTTCTTCCAATGTTTTTTCGACAGAATGTAAATACGCTTTGTCCCCAGAGGTGGTGTCAATCGCATCCAGAGTCTCTTTGGTGTCGGGATGTGAGACAAATCGGCGTAACTCTTTTATTGTTGAGACCTTGTTGCTAGCCCCTATTTTCAGAATGTCTTCGGAATAATCCACCCAAAATGCGCCGTATTTCTGTTGGAGTACATTTAATGCGATGCTGTCAATGCCAGGAAGCTCCTGAATATCCTCGATAAAATTAAGGGTTGAAAAAGGCGTATCGAATTCAACGGAAGATGGTTCAACTTCCCATTTATCATTGGCGCATGATAATAAAAAAAAAGAAAAAAACATTGCAAACCACAGTGAAAACGGGCTTTTAAGTCTTGTACACAATAGACCTCTCAATAACGTGGTACGAATTTCGCTTGTTCCCATGCATTCTGCGTTTAATTTTACTTTAACAACTGCAAAGATGAGCACACTTATGCGTACTATTCAAACTTCCCTTCGTTCAACCACAATATTGGTTGCTTTTTCTGCTGTTTTCAGCGTGTTTTTTTCCGTACAATCAAGTGCACAAGACTTTAAGATGGGTCTTGCAATCACCCCAAATACAGGGTGGATGGTGTCAACCGATTATGATCATGAGACGCTTGGAGCGAAAGTCAACTTCGGTTTTGAGTTCATAGCTGACGTGCTTTTCTCAGAAAATTACGCTTTAGGTCTGGGCGTCAATATTTTTAACACAGGTGGTGATGTTCGTTATTTGGTTCAGGATCTAGAAGACGATGACTTCCTGATGAATGTCGACAGAACTTACAGGCTACAATATGTGGAGCTTCCGTTAACGTTTAAGATGCGAACAAATCAAATCGGATACACGACTGTCTTTGGACGTTTTGGCCTAGGGTTAGGTATGAATATTAAAGCCGAAGCTGACGAAGCAACGTATAGGAGTTATGAAGAGGTGTCAAATGGAGTTTGGTCTACCTATGACGTGGGTGGATCACCAATTAGCGACCGCATTCCGATAGATTCCGACATTAAATTGTTTCGTGCATCAATGATTATCGGTGGTGGAATTGAACGCACTTTAAGTGGAGAGACAGCCTTGGTGGTCGGCTTGAATTACAATGCATCTTTCACTAATACGCACAAGGATGTTAAACTGATAAACGTTGACAATTCCCAATCACCCGTTGTTGTTTCAAATGATGTCTCTACAGGCGATATGAAAGGACATGACAGTTTCATCTCCCTTTCTCTAGGAATACTTTTTTAAATGGCCTTTCACCCTCAGAAAGTCGTTGAGCATATTTATTCTTGGCTTAATACTTATGCCGATGCGTCCAGATTAGATGGTTTCGTTTTGGGTGTATCGGGTGGGATAGATTCAGCGGTTACTGCTACTTTATGTCTGATGACTGGTAAGCCTGTCTATGTTGTCGACTTACCGATTCATCAAAATCCAACTGAATTGGAGAGATCCAAAGAGTTGTGTGATTCTCTCTCTCAAAGGTTTTCTAACATCACAGTTTTACGCGTGCCACTTACGGAAGTGTACGAAGCATCAAAAGCAGCTTTGCCCGACGTTGGAGACTTGTCACATGGACTTGCGCTGGCAAACACACGTGCGCGATTGCGCATGACTTTTCTCTATGCAATTGCTGCTCAGAGGAGGGCCTTGGTCGTGGGGACAGGAAATAAAATTGAGGATTTCGGTATCGGTTTCTTCACAAAATATGGGGACGGAGGTGTGGATGTTAGTCCCATCGCTGATTTGATGAAATCCGAGGTTTATGAATTGGGTCGCGTTCTGGGTGTCCCTCAAAGCATCCTTGAAGCAGCACCGACAGATGGGCTTTGGGGAGATGGTCGGAATGATGAAGACCAAATCGGGGCGTCTTACGCAGAGCTAGAAATAGCCATGACATTCTCAGAAGGAAATGGCGATGCCAAGACACTTGAAGGTCGTGAAAAAGAGGTGTACGAAATTTACACACGTCTGAACAATGCAAATCGGCATAAAATGGAACCGATCCCAGTTTGCATAATCCCGAGAGATTAATCTATGTCACGCTTTGTTTTTCGTGTCGATTACAATCGTGACAGGTCCATCGTTTGTCAGTTCCACTTCCATATTTGCCCCAAATTTTCCGGTTGAAACGTCCTTTCCAAGGATATTTTCGCATTCCATCACAAAGCGTTCATAAAGAGGGATGGCCTTTTCAGGGCGTGCCGCTTTGATAAATGAAGGTCTGGTCCCTTTTTTCGTCGAGGCATGAAGCGTAAACTGAGAGATTACTAACAAATCTCCTCCAACTTGCCCAATATTCAGATTCATTTTCTCATCTGAGTCCGAAAAAACCCTAAGTCCAGTTATTTTACGTGCCAACCAGCGCGCATCTTCATCGTTGTCGAGGTCTTCTATGCCTAGCAAAACAAGGATTCCCAGTTCGGTTTGACCTAAGATCTCACCATTGACTTTAACAGAAGATTTTGATACCCTTTGTATAACTGCTCTCATGTGCGAAAGTTACCTCATGAAACGCTTCTAAAATGGCTTTGCATTGCTACCTTTACTCATTCAATTAAAACGCATTTTATAACGGATTATATGCCTACCATCACTGCCTCAACTGCTCCGTCTACCTTGAAACAAGCTCAAGATATGGGCCTGACTTCTGATGAGTTTTCTGCCATCAAAAAGATTCTTGGCCGCACACCTAATTTTACGGAAATGTGTATATACTCCGTGATGTGGAGTGAACACTGCTCATACAAGAATTCCATTAAATGGCTTAAAACGCTCCCCAAGGATGGAGATCAAATGCTAGTTAAAGCCGGGGAAGAGAATGCGGGCATCATCGATTTGGGCGATGGTATAGGCTGTGCATTTAAGATTGAAAGTCACAATCACCCATCAGCTATTGAGCCATACCAGGGTGCAGCTACAGGAGTAGGTGGTATCAATCGCGACATTTTCACGATGGGTGCAAGACCGATTGCACAACTGAACAGTTTGCGTTTTGGTGATCCTGAAAACCCACGTACGAAATGGTTGGTGGAAGGCGTTGTAAAAGGTATCGGAGATTACGGAAATAGTTTTGGGATTCCAGTAGTTGGGGGAGAGGTTTTCTTCGACCCTTGCTACCAAGTAAATCCCCTTGTTAACGCCATGTCAGTGGGGCTATTAGATGCAAATGAAATCATATCAGCAACTGCAAAAGGACCTGGCAACGCTGTTTATATTGTAGGCTCAGATACAGGCAAGGATGGGATTCAAGGTGCTTCTTTTGCTTCAAAAGACATTACGGAAGAGAGCGCAAATGATTTGCCATCTGTCCAAGTGGGTGATCCTTTTCAAGAAAAACTTCTGATGGAGGCTTCGCTTGAACTTGCAAAATCTGATGCAATTGTTGGGATGCAGGACATGGGGGCTGCAGGCATTACGTGTTCTACTTCTGAGATGAGTGCTGCAGGGGATGTGGGTATGGATATTCATCTAGACCGCGTTCCATTACGTCAATCAGACATGGAACCCTTTGAGATTCTTCTTTCAGAGTCTCAGGAAAGAATGCTTGTTGTTGTTGCTAAAGGCAAGGAGAAAATTGTTGAAGATATTTTTGCCAAATGGGATCTTCATGCCGTTCCGATCGGGGAAGTTACCGAGGGAGATACAATTAACTTCTTTGTTGCAGATGAAGTTGTAGCTCAAGTACCAGCCTCTACGCTTGTGCTCGGTGGTGGCGCCCCTGTGTATGAGCGAGAGTATTCTGAACCTGCGTCGTATGCTGAGTCGTTGGCGTTTGATCCTGCCTCCGTTCCAGTTCCTTCATTAGATGAAGCCATGGCGTTGGCGCACGATCTTATTTGCTTGCCGAACATTGCGTCTAAAAAGTGGGTTTGGGAACAGTATGACAGCATGGTAGGTACGTTAAATAGAACCACAAATCGTCCTTCAGATGCTGCGGTGGTTTCTATAAGAGGATCAAAAAAAGGTCTTGCCATCACAGTAGATTGTAATGCCAGGTATGTCGACGCGGACCCAGAAATCGGAACGGCCATTGCCGTTTCTGAAGCTGCACGAAACATCAGTTGTACAGGAGCAACACCCTCAGCCATTACGAATTGCTTGAATTTCGGAAACCCCTACAACCCAGAAGTATATTGGCAATTTGTGGGTGCGATTAAAGGGATGACACGAGCGTGTGAAAAGTACAAAACACCCGTTACCGGCGGAAATGTGAGTTTTTATAACCAAACAGGGAATTCTGATGGCACCTCAACCTCTGTTTTTCCAACACCGACAATTGGTATGGTGGGGATTATAGAGGACAGAGATCAACATATGTCCCTCAATTTTAAAAAGAAAGGTGACTTGATTTTTCATCTTGGAGAGTTGTCAGATTGCATTAACGCGTCGGAATACCTTGCAAACATGGTGGGGGTGAAACAATCCCCTGCGCCTAAATTTAATTTAGATGCAGAAGTAGCGCTTCATACGTGCATCAGAGCACTGATTTCAAAGCAACTTGTAACTGCTGCACACGATATTAGTGATGGAGGTCTTTTCACAACTTTGTTGGAAATGTCTATGCCAAATATGTTAGGTTTTGATATTGTTTCTGACGATGAACTTCGTTTGGATGGCTTCTTATTCGGGGAAGCTCAGGGTAGAATCATCGTGACATTGGCGGAGGAAGATCAAGATGACTTTTTTGATATATGTGATGCAAATAAAGTGGGTGCAGTGCTTCTAGGACATGTTACAAAGGGGAAAATAGTCGTTGACGAAAAGCATTTCGGTTTTTGTTCGGAGCTTCGGGCTTACTATGACAACGGGTTTGAAGAAGCACTGGATTTATAATCGATAAGAGATTTTTTCATGAGCTTACGCCAATTTGTATTCAGTAAAACATTTCTAAAAACTATTTTAGTAGTTGGGGTAACTTGGGTTCTGATACTCGGCGGTAGCATGCTGTTTTTACAATTTAACAGTCGACCTTGGTCTGAGCGTCACATTCCTTATCTCGTCGGTATGCCATTAGATTCTGCTTATACAGTGATAGAAGAATTGGCGCTTCTTCCCATTCATCTAGATTCGGTGTATAGCGCTTCTGCAATCCCTGGAACAGTCCTTGAGCAATCTCCTCCCGCTGAAAGTTCAGTCAAAAGTGGACGCCCTGTGTACCTCACAACCTTCAGGATCATTCCTCCTCAAGAACGCATCACCGTTTATGAAGGGCAAGATGCGGGATTGGCAAGAAACATTCTTGAAAGAAAGGGCTTTATTGTTGAGGAGCGAGAGGAGCCTAATGTCATCCTTGATGGTAAAGTTGTGAGAGTTGAGTCTAATGGGGTTTCACTCTTTCCTGAAGACAGACGCAAACGCAATTCAAAAATAACTTTATTCATAGGTAAATCTTCACTGCGGAATGTTCGCATCCCATGGCTTTCAGGCTTAAATCTTGCGGATGCTTCTGAAAAACTCACAGAATCTTCACTTTCTATTGGATATGTAGAATTTGGAGACAGCGTGATGACTTCACAAGACTCAGCACGGGCTCTTGTTGTACGTCAATATCCATCCTCATCTTCTGGAATTGTAAAAGCTGGAACTTCTGTAGATTTGGTTTTAAATACGGTCATTAATTAACGCACTATGAAAAGAATTTGCCCTCTGTATTTCAGCTTTTTATTCTTCCTTTCTTTTGTGGCCTTTACGTCTTCATTTACTGCTCAGGAACTGGAACGTGACTTGGTCTTTACACCAAATGAGCGTCCGTCTGAATCTCACGCCACATCTTTAAATCTTCAGATTCGTGGTGGGAGCCCCCCGATGGGACTTCCATTTTTAGATGACTTTGCATGGCCCAGTTTTTTTGAGGAATCAGGCGTTGATAGGCCAGAGCTCGTACGATGGGATTCTAGTCCTGTACGTAGAACCTCAACTTTTGCAGTGAATCCACCTACAGTAGGTGTTGTGACAATGGATGGATTAGATGCAGGCGGCTATCCATATCAATTTAATGGTATCGATACACACGGTTGGGCGGATACATTAATGTCAAGAGAAATTAATTTAGTCGGCCTGACGGCAGATGATGAGGTGACATTGTCGTTTTGGTACGAAGGTGGTGGAATTGGTAATGCGCCTGACCTTGGAGAAGACTCTTTAATCGTGGAATTCAAATCCATCGGTTCAGAAGGAGACTTGTGGACGAGGGTTTGGCAGGATTCTCTCGTTGAAATCACAACTGACTCCTTTACGCAAGTGGTGATTCCCATTTCGGATGGTATTTATCTGCACAACACTTTTCAATTTAGATTCCGGAATTATGGAACGTTAATGGGCAATGCAGATCTATGGCATATTGATTACGTGTTTGTTGCTGAGAACGGTGTTACAGGAAATCCTATTGAAGAATTGGCATTTCAATACCCACCGTTTACATTGTTAAGATCGTTCTCTGCAATGCCTTGGACTCACTATTCCGACAACCCTGAATTCCACATGAAGGACACATTGGTCGTGGGGCATACTAATTTCGGAATGGGACCTAACAATCAAGAAAACACTGGGATTTCTATTCAACTTGAAGATATGGACCCCATTGCCTTTGAGAATGAATTTATTCAAAACGTGAGCGTTTCCGAAGGTCCGTTCTCCACAGAATATATGTCTGATTTGCTAGATGCTCAAGGTGATCCTGCTTCGATATTATTCAATCCAGCATCCTCAGATACAACAGCTATTTTCGATGTTTCTCTGTGGGAAAATGAAGTCGGATACTTAACAAACCAATCTGGTGTGTATGACAATGACAGCATAGGCTTCTCTCAGGTCTTCACAGATTATTACGCATACGACGATGGTACTGCAGAAAAAGCATACGCTCTTGAAGCTACTGGAGGCCAACTTGCAGTTCGCTATCCACTGGCGAGTCCAGATACCTTAGATGGCTTGCTGATTCACTTTACGCCTTTTTACGACAATGCCGAATTAGAAACGTTCGTACTCAAAGTTTGGGCTGATGATGCGGGTGTTCCTGGGGAACAAATCGACACCATGTATCAATTTCACTCCCCGCAATATTTCACGGAGGGATATGATGTGTTTGCCTACTATGCTTATGATAATCCTGTCCCTGTAAGCGCAATTATCCACGTAGGGTTCATTCAACAGAATGTAAATCGATTAAATATCGGGTTAGATAAAAACTCAAATGCAAATGCAGGTAACCTTCATTATAAATTGAGTCCAGGAACCAATTGGCTCGCTTCAGAAATATATGGGTCTGTGATGATACACCCTGTTTTAAGAGCAGGAAAGGTTTTACCATCAAGCATTGATGACATGGAGACAATTGCTCATGGTCAGATGTCCTCAGAACTTTATCCTAACCCTGCCTCGTCTGAAGTTTCATTTAGGACCTATGAAGATATGGTTTGGTCTGTTTATTCTTTAAATGGAAGGGAACTCATGCGCGGTGAATCACAACCATCGATGCAAGTGACGATTAATACATCGGATCTCCCAGCGGGCATGTACTGGGTGGGCATGACAAATACTTCTACGTATGAGACGTCAGGTAAAAAACTTATAATATTGCCTCAATAAAAAAATCTAAGATGAGTGAAGGTAATATTGAAGACAGTATTGATGAGTCAGAAGAGCTCTTTGAACATCATAGGATAGAAGCAGATCCGGGGCAACAACCACTTCGGGTCGATAAGTTTCTCATAAGCCGAATCGCGAATATTTCCCGCAACAAATTACAAGTTGCTGCAAAATGTGGATACATCCGTATTGATGGCAAGTCTGTGAAGTCAAATTTCAAAATCAAGGCTGGCCAAGTTGTTACTGTAGAATTGCCGCAACCTGTATATGAATTTGAACTCGTTCCTGAAAAGATGGATCTCAATATCATATATGAAGATGATACGGTGATTGTCTTAAATAAACCCACAGATTTGGTTGTACACCCTGGTCACGGAAACTACAGTGGTACTTTGGTCAATGGGATTCTTCATCACTTACAAAATCTGCCATCTGTCGCCGGGTCACCGACGCCTCGTCCAGGTTTGGTCCATAGGTTAGATAAGGATACAACTGGGCTTATGGTGTTAGGAAAGACAGAGCGCTCCCTCACCGAACTCAGTGAGCAATTCTTCGAGAGATCTGTCGAACGGCGATATCAAGCGCTTGTATGGGGAGACCTAAGAGAAGATGGAAGAATCGAAGGGCATGTCGGTCGATCTAGAAGCAACAGAACGGTTCAAGCAGTCTATGTTGATGGCGAAGAAGGAAAGCATGCAGTCACGCATTATAGGGTTCTTGAGAGATTGGGCCCCGTTACTTTGGTGGAATGTAAACTCGAAACAGGAAGAACACACCAAATCCGTGTTCACATGCAGCATATCGGTCACCCTTTGTTTGGTGACCCACGATATGGGGGTAACGTTGCTGTGAAGGGTTCGCCAGGAGGGAAGTACAATTCATTCCTGCGCAATTGTTTCAGTATTCTTCCCCGTCAGGCACTTCACGCAAAAACACTGGGCTTTATTCATCCTGGGACAAAAGAATTCGTTTCTTTTGAATCTGAGATCCCATCAGATATGGCTGAAATAATTTCTAAATGGAAAACGTATCTGGAAGGAATAGCGCGATAAGAGAGAGGCTCGATATTATTTAACCTTCCTCAAGGTTCTCTTTTTCAATCAGTGCCTTTTCCCATTTTGCAAGAAGATCGTCGTGTACTTTCTGGATTTCCTCAAATTCATAACTGAGTTCAGTCATTTTTTTTCTGTCGCTGGGATCAACGTTAGCGACTTCCTCATTCTTCGATGCCAGGTTGACTTCAGCTTCTGAAACAGCTTTCTCGAGTCGTGCCACATTTTTACTGGCCTTCCTGAGTGCCTTATCTCTTGCTTTCCGCGTTTCATAGTCGTCTTTGTGATTCGAAGGTTGTTTTTCTTCTTTACTTGAAGACACACTTTTCTTACCCTTACTTAATGTTCTTTCTCCAGTTTTTGAGGCCTCATAAGCACCGATGCTTTCCGCATGCTTGATATGCAGGAAATTCTTAATATCTCCGATGTATTGCTTTAACCCATTTGGCGTGACCTCATTGACGAATTCTGTTAACCCAGAAAGGAAGTCTCTATCATGTGACACCACGATGAGAGATCCATCAAAAGATTCCAGGGCCTCTTTAAGCACAGATTTTGATTTTAAGTCGAGGTGGTTCGTAGGCTCATCCAGGATCAGCACGTTATATGGGTGAAGTAAGAGTTTGCAAAGGGCTAATCTGGCTTTCTCACCTCCACTTAACACGCTGACCTTCTTATCTACGTCCTCGCCTGAGAAGAGAAAGGACCCCAGCATTGATCTAAGATTAACCTTGCTATCTAATGTTACTTCAGCCTCAAGTGTTTCGAGAACGGTAATTTTTTGGTTCAATTCTTCCGCTTGATTTTGGGCGTAATAACCGATATCGACATTATGCCCCTTGATGAGGTCCCCCTCAAACGCTTCTAGACCGAGTAATATTCTGGTTAATGTGGTTTTTCCTGCACCGTTTTTTCCGACAAAAGCGACTTTTTCTTGCCTTGCCATAATGAAATCTAACCCCTTAAATACATCTAATTTCCCAAACGATTTACAAAGTCCTTTGGCTTCAAAGACCACTTTCCCAGATCTGGGCGCAGGCGGAAATCGAAATTTAATTTTTGCATTGTCTGCAGCGTCAACTTCAACCCGCTCTAGCTTGTCAAGCTTTTTAATCAAAGATTGCGCAAAAGCGGCTTTGTTTTTCTTGGCCCTAAATTTATTAATCAGCACTTGAGTCTCTTCAATATACTTCTTCTGGTTTTTTGATGCTTGTAACTGTCTCTCACGTTCTTCTTCTCTCCAAACTTGGTACTTAGAATAGGGCGCCTTGAAATCATACAATTTGTAAGGACTTATTTCGATGGTTCTTTCCGTTAATGTGTCAAGGAACATCCTGTCATGTGAAATAAGTAAAATAGCACCCGCATAGTTTTTCAGAAAACCCTCTAACCACTCGATACTTTCGATATCTAAATGATTTGTTGGCTCGTCGAGCAGCAAAAGATTTGGATTCGTTAAGAGAAGCTTGGCAAGCTCCACTCTCATTTTCCATCCTCCACTGAACTCACTCATTTTCCTTTGTAAGTCTTCATCTTTGAAGCCCAAACCTCGTAAAATCCGATGGATATTTTCCTCTAAATTTCCTGCGCCTATAATATCCAATCTTGTGTTGGCATCTGTGAGTTCATCAATCAGTCTTGCGTACGCATCACTTTCATAATCAAGTCTTGAAGAAATCTCTTCAGTAATTTCTGCAATACGTGCTTCCAATTGTTTGACTTCAGCAAATGCACTCGCGGCTTCGTTAAATACGGTTTCGCCTTCATTGTGAGCCATCTCTTGTGGAAGGTATCCAATCTTATAATCATTTGGATAGCTGACAGTTCCCTCAGATGGTTTGTTTATCCCTGCAAGGATATACATCAAGGTTGACTTCCCTGCGCCATTACGACCGACAAGTCCAATTCTCTCCCTCTTACCTATGAATAAGTTTAACCCTTCGAATAGCGTACGTTCTCCAAAGTGAACCCCAAGTTGTGTAACTGTTAGCATGCGGCGTTAAATGTCGTAAATAAAAAACGGGAAGCTACTAAGCCTCCCGTTTTAAATTGAAGATATTCAATAAATTAGTAATGCCATAAATCGTGCTCCAGTAAGAACAATTCTTCTTTGATTCGTTCAGATTCGGCGAGCGCATCCATTCCTCTTACGTAACCTTTCACGATACGATCATATACATTTGATTCTTTCACGATATAACTGGAGAAATATCTTTTTTGGAACAGGTCCTCGTATGTTCTGCGTTGAGCATCATTAAACAGATTGAAGGCTTCAGCATGCGCGAAAACCTCTCTGCATTCAGGATAATACAACCAAAACAGTGGTTGATAACCGATGCTTTCACCGTCTCTGAATTCTTCTATTAAAGGAGCAATTCCAATGATCCTTACATATCGTTCACTTCTTTGTCTGTCCCAAATCCAATCTTCTTTCAAACGGTATCTCGTAATATATTCAGAGCTAATTGCTGTCTGCTGTTTTTCTGATTCGATTTCTTCACCATCATCATCGTACTTCCTGATGTAAGTGACTGGATTAAGCTTACTGCGAACACTGTCAACACTTAGTTTATTTCTGACATAAAACTCGTCTTCATCACCAGCGGGACCTGCACCATAGGCTTGTAAAGAACCGTCTATAAGTAGCCCCTCCTTGATCACATCGAAAAGGTTTTTCCTATTTTGAATTGGCTCTACAGGGTAGAAGAAAGGATGATTGATTTTTTGTTTTAAATCCATCTCTTGCCAGAGGCGCTTGGAATACATCACGTCAGCTTCACGCAGATAAGGGTATGGTATTACTCTTTTCTCGAACCTTGTTTGTCTCACGTATGCGCCGTCAAGTACATCTTGTACTTGTGCGTCACATTCAAAGGACACCGTAAAGATTGCTACAATTAGCAGTGTAAATTTAAAATAATTGCTCATCATCGTTTCTTATTACTTTATGACTTTCAAACTCAGATTTAAAATACGAGTTGTTTTGTCAGGCATCCGTACTTTGATATCCTCAAAGAAAAGACGGGTTCCTGGTCTCGCCTTTCTGAGTAGTTTTTCCTGTTGGGATGTGATTTTATTATTGGTAGACTTTTCACTTGAAACCACGCCGTCTTTACTCATTGTAATTGTAAAGCCTATTACTTCTGGTTTTATTTGAAACGCAAAATCGGGCATCTTAGGCACTACAGCAGTGAATGAAAGAATCTCATTCGTTTTGATCAACATGTTCGTTGGATCTTTTCCACCCCACCATGGAAGAGGATCAGGAATTCTCTTGACGACGAAATCACGTTGCCCAAGATTACTGATAGTCCCATCTGGCATTTCTCCTTTCACAGAAATAACCGCTGTCTTGTTCGAATCCTTTGAAGGCTCAACGATATATGTTCCGTCACTCTGCTTTTTAATCTTATGACTTCCCGAGATGCTCACACGTAGCTTGTCGCTCGGAACTCCAGGTACACTAATCTCTACTGGATTCGGTACGCCTCTGTAGAAGACATTCATCTTAGTTGGAGAGACCACAAGTGCAGGTTCTGCAATCGTAAATGAAGGTGTAAAGAATTGTTGCGATTGCATTTCTCCTTCAGCACCTTGGTACCTGATGACTCCCTTGTATTGATATTGTCCCAGAGACATCCCTCTAGATGACATCGCCATGACTCCTTGCCCGAGCTCATTAACATCAAGGGGTTCAAGACCCGCATAATCTAAAGCTGTAGAATCTTTGCCATCCCACTTTTTCGAATCAATGTATACCTCTGGCTTTTTCGTTGGATCAAATGCAGCAAGAAAAATATTCGCTCTCACAGTATCTCCACGAAGAATGTAGTTTGATTGAGGTATCGTCAAAGGCATGATGTTAGAGAACTTCAAACTTTTTGCTTCAGTGCTGTTAAGAAGCCAACCGATCGCATCTTCTTCTGCATCTCTAATGTCAATAATCATCTTTGACATGAGCGGCATGACTGCTGCCAATGGCATTTTATGGAAATTTGCGATTTCCCATGACACCATTTTGTCGGCTTTCATTTCTTGTTCAAATGAGAACCGTTCGTTCAATGATTTTATTGTGTTTGCTGGAAGTGAGATGACATTCCCATCGATATCTGTGACACTCATATTCAAAAGGTAGTCACGGTATTCCTGCACAGCAAGCTTAATCCCATTTGCAGTCCATTCACCCTCTACCGGGTTGTTTTCATCTGCCCCCACCATGTATCGTGTTAGTGATTGATACTCATCTTTTACCCGAATGTAGGCCAGGTTTAACGTGGTGTCATTTCCATTTTCATCAACACCGATGTAATTTTCGAAATTCACCAGCTCTTGTTGTTCAAAATCACCTGATGAAGTAGACAAGCAACGTGCTTTTAGTTCAGTGATATAGAGCACCAAGTCATCCGATTTTTTAACAATTGCCTGAGCCTGATCGTAAAAAGGGCCAACTTTAACTTGATTGCTAGAGTACTTTCCTTCTAATGCAGAATAGGTGTCGGAAATTTTTGATGAAAGCGTAGACTGCGTTTGTAGTAGACTGTTTTCAACTTTCACGAAACCATCTAAAACTTCTTTAGAAATATTCAACGCCAAAAGTGCTGTAAGGACGAGGTACATCATCCCTATCATTTTCTGTCTTGGGGTCTCTTTTGCTCCTGACATATCTAGCTGGCTTTATTGCCCATTGCATTGAGCATGTTGCCGTACACTGTATTAAGAGACGCAAGATTTTGTGCAAGAGCAGCAATATGCTCTTTGTAAGCCTTTGTATCTTCTACACTGTCGTTCAGTGTCTTTACCAATTCACCCATTCCAGAATAAAGTTCTTTGTTTGCCTCTAGTTGTTGAAGCTGCATCTCATACATGGCATTCAATGAGCCAAGGTTCGTGTTCATACGCTCCAAGTTTTGTCCAGCAGAATTTCCAGCTTCTTTCGTACCTACAAGACCTGTCAATGAATCAGAAACACCTTCATAGGTGTTTGCCATTTCATCTACCCTATTTGATGCTTTGACAAGTGAATCGCTAAATTCTTGAGTTGCACCCGCAGCATCTGCCATGCTACTCATTTTACTTGCTTGATCGCCTAGATTTCTCATACCATCTCCAAGGTTCTTAAGCATTTTAGAATCAATTTCAGCTTCTTTTAAAAGAGAATCAAACTCCTCAACAGCTGTTGTTGCATTATTTCCTTCATCATCTTCATAACGTAGCTCTGGATGAACCAATGACCAATCCGGTTCGCTATGTGCTGGTGGTTCAAGTGCAGAGAAGAAGAAAATCAAGGCTTCAGTACTCAGACCGATGATAAGCATCTCACTGGCAAAAGGCATGTGCTCGATTTTAAATAAGGCACCTATAATTACAATGGCAGCACCAAAGCCATATAATTTAGACATAAATTCTTTAAACTTTTTTCCACCGGGCATCCATGGATGAATTTTTTTACTTGCGGGTATCATTCTTCTAAAATGTTAGTTTCAATTATAAAATGTATCGAGTAAATCTCGATAGCAGGGTTTCAGGTATTCGAATTTAACGTGAAGGGAATTTTAATTCCACTCCTCTTTGGGGCCAGATTTTCCGCGTCCCAAGTATGACATCACAGAACGGAAGCCAATAAATGCTTTTGCAGAATCACTGTACTCATATGTCCGTGTTCCTGTTTGGCAATAGTAACCAATGTCTTTCCAAGATCCTCCTCTGATGACTTTTCTATGAAGCGCTTGACTGTCTTCCATTTTTGCATGGTAAACGTAGTCAGGTGCGAGATCGAAAGCGAAGTCATAGACTGTTTCATCAAAGGCAGTATTTGTCCACTCGGCCACATTTCCAGACATTTGGTATAGGCCGTAATCGTTCGGGCTGTATGATTCAACAGGTGCGGTATATGCATTTGCATCCTCTACGTAATCCCCACGCATGGGTTTGAAGTTCGCGAGGACACAACCTTGCTCATTTCGAATGTATGGCCCACCCCAAGGGTAAGGCGCTAGGTTTCTACCTCCACGCGCAGCATACTCCCATTCAGCTTCAGAAGGAAGTCGGAATTTTTGAATGTACGTTTGCCCTTCATTTTTCCTCCAGGAGTTCATGATTTGTGTGCGGTACGCATTAAATGCGACAGCCTGACCCCAAGTGACTCCCACAACTGGGTAGTCATCATAAGCAGGATGCCAGAAATAGTTTTCTGCAAGAGGCTCGTTGTAAGAGTATGCGTAATCGTGAATCCAAACCAGCGTGTCAGGATAGACATTGATCGTTTCCTCTACCACAAATTGCTGACGGTCAGAATAGCGCTTAACTGAGTGCCATTGACCCAATTCATTTGGTTCGCCGTAATCCTCATCACGTCCTTCTTTGCTGGCTGCTTTTTCAAGATTAAACCAATAGTAACGGTAATTTAATTTGCGCGTATCTATTTCCTTTCGATTGTAATACCTGTCAGATCCCTGGAGGTAATACTCATCATAGAGCAGATCAAAAACATCTTCGTCAGTCCAGTCAACTGGTTCTTCCCAGTTAAGGACAAAACCCTTGTCAATAAACCGATCTAGTTCTTTGCCATCTTGTTCAGCAATAAAATAACGATCATCGTCATTTTCAGCGAGCGTATTTAAAAATAATGAATCGCGGACATAGTTTACAAACTGTCGGTATTCATTGTTAGAGATCTCATGAACATCCATATAGAATGCTGGGATTGTGACTGTCTTAGCTCGTGTGTTTAAAGCGTATGGGACATCTTGATCACTAGGGCCCATGGTATATGATCCGAAGTGGATGTAATTCATACCATAAGGATTAGCTTGATCCCAGTACTCACGGGGGTGTACCCCTACGAGCTCACCCTGGGGTCCCATATAACAGCCAGCAAGCAGTACTGGCGTCATGAGTATCAGAAGGAACTTATTCATATAGAGTTTTCTTGTAGGTTTATTAGGAGGTTACGGATACAACGAAAGAAAGGTTCCTTTTATTATAGGAATCTTGGATTCGCATATCTGTTTAATATTGGAGTAGAAATGAATTTAAAGCTGTAAGACAGAAAGAATTCATGTGATCCTGAAGAATATGTTTGTAGTTCAGAAGTGGTTGCATCGAATGAATAACCCACTTTGAAAAGTTGTTCTTTAGAGCTCGTTGCATCATTGCTGCTCAAGCGGTATTGAAGTCCAGCAATTGGGGATATCGCATCTCCAGGTCTCCATGAAACGCCTGCCCAAACCATTTCATCATAAATAACATTTACGTTGAGATCCATCGCTGTCGCATTAAAATCTGTTTTTGCGAGCAGGTTCGTTCTTAATACTAAGATGTCTCCATCAATCGCAAAATTGTATCCACCCATGGCATAAAAATGTCTTGCAGGTGTGATGCTCATAATGGTGCCGCCATCCTTAAGTTGAGATTGAGCAATGTGAGTCATAGAAAGACCGGCGTAAAATGTTTTCGGATTTGCGATGTAAACGCCAAAGTCAACATCAATTGCAGATCCTGTTTCACCATCTGACGGAATTGCATTGTCTTGTGTCCAGTCATCAATTGCAAGCCAATCCGGCTTAAAGGTCTTGCTGAAGTAGCTGACAGATGTTCCCAGACTTAAAGTTGTTCCGCCTGCAAATGGTGCCAAAGAATAAGAATACCCCACCTTTGCCATTGTGTTGGCTTCAAACCCCAATTCGTCTTGATAGAATTGTACGCCAAAGCCACCTGGCATAAACCCAAGCTTTCCATTTACGTTTAATAGTGATGTTACAGGTGCACGATCTAATCCGACCCATTGATTTCGGTAAAAACCATTAACTTGAATCAAATCTGAATTGCCGGCAGCGGCAATATTTGACATCGCATGGTCCATGTACCATTGCGTGAACTGTGGGTCTTGTTGAGCGCTTAGTGAAGCGGTAAAAAGACCCATTACGAACATAAGCAGTAAACTACGTATCATGTTAACTCGTTGATTTTCAATATTATAACAGGTTTCAGCTTTCACTGAGAGTGGCAAGATAAGGAATTTTATGAATATGGACACTTTATTCGCAAATAACATCATGCTAGTTTTTGATAAGTCCTCCACCATCTGTCCGGAAGTTGGCCTTCAGCAGCCTCTTGATAGTCTTCGTAAGCACATGGCACCAGATGGTGGTGGTCTTTGTTGTTTTTCTTTGACGTAGGTATTGGAACATCCATCCACCATCTGTCACTTCTCGCTGATTTGAAAAAGGCAACTTCATGATCATTGCCTGGCAAATCAACAACATATCTTGTGTATTCTTTCGCACTGCACTTGGGGTAATCTCCGGTTTGGCAAAATATTCCATCAAGCATATGCCAAATTACTTGGGCTGTGAGATGTGCTCCTCTTCCTCTGTCATCAAGATCTGGATTGTGTTCAAACACACCCAGAGCGATCATTCTGTCACTGAGTCCAGCATAACGTGCAAGTTGACAAATCTGTGATGATGTCAGTCCGTTTGGCCCTGCATGAGTAGATGCGGGATGGTCTGCGGCTCTGATAGAAGACAAATCGATCGAAATAAGATCTGAATTTCTGAATGTAGGCTCAAGTAGTTGAGCATTGTTGTGCACTGTGCCAAGTCGAATTGCTTCGAATTCAAGACGTTCTAAAAGTTCAAGCGTATCAGGGTCCGTCAAGTATCCCTGATGTCCAACATTTGTGTAGTCAAACAAGTAATTCGGTTCATGTAATACCAAACGATTCATGAAATTTTTCGATGTATGCACTTCAGGATCTCCGCCAAAGTCGAGTCTGGAGTCAACAGTCACTACGTTTATATGTCTTCCCACAGATTCTAAGGCTGCATACATCGCGTAAGTCAGGTCTTGTCCTCCGCCCATAACGATGGGGATTACCCCCATTTGAACAAGCTCAGAGACCACGGTGATTACAGCATTTTCAGTGTCAAAATCTTCGAAACCAGCCCGGATATCACCAAGGTCTACAACAGGCGCCCACCTTGTGGGTGGTGTTAAACGGTACAGCCACGATCTGATCGCATCAGGTGCAGCAGAGCACCCCTCATTGTCTCCACTCTTTCTCCCGTCATTGACACCGAAAATCGCAATGCGACATCCCTCAATATCGGGCTGGTAGTCGAAACGATGTATATCAATCCTGTCAGCGATCCGAGAGGTGCCTTCGGCATTGCTGAAAACCGGTTGATCAACCGGTTGAAAGAGTTCGTATATTCCTTGACTCATGGTGCTAATTCCTTGCAGTTTATAGTATTAACTGCAATTATGCACAAGTTTAGTTATTGGAGTCATCCAATTTACCGACAGAAGTCATTATCCGTTCACACTGAATTGTTACTACTTCTTTGCTTTGAAGGCTCTTTTCTTGGTTTTTGGCTTGTTGTCGTGTTCTACGATAAGCTCTTGAGCTCTTGCCCAGTCAATCTTTTCGTGATCTTCGCCCTTGGGGATTTTTACGTTTTTCTTCCCAGCTTTAATGTATGGTCCCCAACGTCCGTTGATGATTCTTACAGTTTCGTCTTCCTCGAATACTTTTAACAACGCAGCTGCATCAGCGGCTACCTTTTCTTGGATAAGTTCTATGGCTCTTTGCAGTTCTATTGTATATGGGTCGTCGTCAGAATCTTTTTTAATCGACACAAACTTGCTGTTATGAGCAACATATGGGCCAAATCTACCGATAGATGTTGACACCACTTTCCCCTCGTATTCCCCTAATTTTCTCGGGAGTTTAAACAACATAAGTGCTTCCTCTAGAGTTATAGACTCTAGGGTTTGTCCATTGCGAAGTGAGGAGAATTTCTTATCTTCATCATCCGCTTTGCCCATTTGAGCCATGGGGCCAAATCGTCCAATACGGACGAGGACTTGTTTTCCTGTATTTGGATCTGTTCCTAAGATTCGCTCTCCAGAGGCACGGTCTGCATTTTCGAGTGTATCATCTACCTGATCTTTAAATGGAGAATAGAAATCTTTGAGCATTTTCTGCCAATCCTGCTTTCCTTCAGCAATGAGATCGAACTGTTCTTCTACTCCGGCAGTAAAGTTGTAGTCCATGATTTTGTCAAAATGCTTGATCAGGAAATCATTGACAACTATCCCGATATCTGTCGGAGCAAGTTTGTTTTTCTCTGCGCCGGTATTTTCAGTTTCAGTATTGGCTGTAAGATCAAGTCCATCAAGTGTGATGACTCTGTAGTTCCTTTTCCTGCCCTCTCTCTCAGGCATTTCAACGTATCCGCGCTTTTGAATAACACTGATGGTAGAGGCATAAGTAGAAGGTCTTCCGATGCCTAATTCTTCGAGTCGTTTTACCAAACTCGCTTCAGTATAACGGGGGGGGTGATTTGCAAAACGTTCTGTCGCTACGATTGTAATTCGGTCAATTGGATCACCACTGTTCATCGCAGGAAGCAATCCTTTTGCTTCATCATCATTTTCTTCGTCTGTGCCTTCGAGATAGACTTTCAAAAACCCATCAAAAGTGATGACCTCTCCTTTTGCGACAAAGAGTTCACTGCTGCCACTGCTGTCGATGGTTACCGTTGTTTTCTCTAATCGTGCATCCGCCATTTGGGAAGCGATAGCGCGCTTCCAAATCAGGGCATAAAGTTTATCTTCCTCTGGCTTGCCGTTGTGTTGGCTTACAGAAAAATCAGTCGGGCGAATTGCTTCGTGTGCCTCTTGTGCGCCTTTTGCTTTGTTTGTGAATGTGCGTCTTTCGCAGTATTCACTCCCATAGGATGCGCTTATAGCTGATGCAGCGCTATCCAGAGCGGTCTCACTCAAAGTCACAGAGTCGGTTCGCATGTATGTGATTCTTCCAGCTTCGTAAAGTTTTTGAGCGACGCTCATAGTCCTAGATACGGAGAAGCCTATTTTACGAGAGGCCTCCTGCTGTAGTGTTGATGTTGTAAATGGCGCAGTAGGTTTCTTCTTTGCCGGTTTTGTTTCTAATGCTTTTATGGAGTGAGAGCTGCGAACGCATGTTTCCATAAAGGCTTGAGTCTCAGCCTCTGTTTTGAAACGCGTTTTACATTCAGCTTGTAATGTTTTTCCCCCGACAGTCTTGAAATTACCCACAACTCTGAACTTCGACGCTGATTGATGTGCTTCGATATCCCTTTCTCGGTCAACGATAATTCTCACACCTACACTTTGAACCCTACCCGCACTCAGACTAGGCTTTACCTTCTTCCACAACACTGGACTAAGTTCGAATCCGACCAAACGGTCTAGTATGCGTCGTGCTTGTTGTGCATTGACCAGATTTGTATTGACTACTCGGGGGTTGTCAATGGCCTTAAGAATCGCAGATTTGGTGATTTCATGAAAAACGATGCGTTTCGTGTTTTTCGGTTTTAATCCAAGTGCTTCGACAAGGTGCCATGAAATCGCTTCTCCTTCTCGGTCCTCATCCGTCGCGAGCCAAACCATTTCGGTGCCTTTCAAGGCTTTTTTGAGATCAGTGATAACCTTTTTTTTGTCATCAGTCACCTCATAATTTGGTGTGAAATCATTTTCAATGTCGATTGCTTTATTGCCCTTAGGGAGGTCTCGGATGTGACCAAAACTTGACTTAACGGTGAAGTCTTTACCAAGGTATCCTTCTATTGTCTTTGCTTTAGCAGGTGACTCGACTATAACTAGATTCTTCGACATCTTTTTTATTTTTCTGTCGCAAAGGAAAAGAAAAACCACAGAAAACAGCAACAATATATTCATTTGTTTTTTTGGTCTGTGGGGGACCCCTTTAGGGGTGACAATTTGTCAGCACTAAATAATACGAGTACATTTGCCTAAAATTGAGTAGATGAGAGAAGGAGATAGAAATATTGATGAGGCAAGACAAGGTGAAGCGATTAGCGTTGACACTTTCGCTTTGGCGGATGACAATAATTCTGAGGTTCAGAAAAAATTGTATTTAGAAAGTTATGGTTGTGCGATGAATTTTAGTGATTCAGAGATTATTGCATCCATTATGAATGACGTTGGATATACAACAACAAAAGCGCCACAAGAAGCTGATTTAATTTTAGTAAATACATGTTCTATCAGAGAAAAAGCTGAGGAACGTGTCAGAAATAGATTGAATGAATTTAAGCGCTATAAAAAGAAGAACAAACAGCTTGTAGTCGGCATGTTGGGGTGTATGGCAGAACGATTAAAGGAGAGTTTGCTTGATCAAGAAAAGCTTGTAGATCTTGTCGTGGGGCCAGATGCCTATAGAGATTTACCGTCTTTGGTAGAAAGAGTAAATGGCGGTCAGAAAGCCGTGAACGTGCTCCTCTCGAGAGAGGAAACCTATGCTGAGATTAGTCCTGTTCGACTTGATTCCAAAGGAGTTACGGCGTTTATAAGTATCATGCGTGGCTGCGACAACATGTGTTCGTTTTGTGTGGTGCCTTTTACCCGAGGTCGTGAGCGCAGTAGGGATCCGGAAAGTATTGTGGCTGAAGCGAAAGATCTTTTTGACAAGGGGTATCGTGAGGTCACACTTTTGGGCCAAAACGTAGATTCCTTCAAATGGAACCTAGATATCAAAGGAAAAGTTAAAAACCCAGATTTACCAGTCGTTCGTTTCGCAGAGCTTCTTGAAATGGTTGCTGAAGTCAATCCAAATTTACGGGTTAGATTTTCCACGAGTCATCCCAAGGATATGGTCGATGACGTCATGCATGCGATGTCACGTCATGAAAACCTATGTAAGTATATCCACTTGCCTGTTCAGTCAGGATCTAGTTCCATGCTCAAACGAATGAACCGTGGTTACACCCGTGAATGGTATTTGAATAGAATTGCTGCGATTAAAAGAATACTTCCTGGCTGCGAGTTGTCAACGGATATTATTACGGGATTTTGTGGTGAGACAGAAGAAGAACATCAAGAAACCATGACCTTGTTGAAGGAGGTAGGGTTTATTATGGCGTACAACTTTAAATACAGCGAAAGGCCCAAAACGTTGGCTGAACGTAAGTTCGAAGATGATGTTCCTGAAGAGGTGAAGGCCGCTAGACTCTCAGAAGTCATTCTTCATCAAAGACAGTATGCATCTGAGTTAACAAAGAAAATGGTCGGGAAGGTATACCGCGTTCTTGTTGAAGGTCCGAGTAAGAAGAGCGATGAGAAGTATTTTGGGCGTACGACCCATAACATTGTTATGATTTTTGACAAAGGAGATCTTAAGCCCTGCGATTACGTGAATGTAAGGGCATTGGCCTGTACCACTGTGACGTTATTGGGAGAAGTAACAACAGATCCAGCGGACGCATAATTTGAACGGTAAAACAATGAACGTAGCGTCAATAAAACAAAGATTTGGAGTGATAGGCACCAGTCTGTCGCTTGATCGCGCAATCAATATTGCAGCTCAAGTCGCTCCTACAGACTTGTCTGTATTGATTCTAGGTGAAAGCGGGACAGGTAAAGAAGTGATGCCACGTATTGTTCATCAGTTCAGCAAGAGAAAGCATGGCAAATACATCGTCGTGAACTGCGGAGCGATTCCAGAGGGAACGATTGATTCGGAACTGTTTGGTCATATGAAAGGCGCTTTTACTGGCGCCACAGAATCTAGAAAAGGGTACTTTGAAGAGGCGGATGGTGGCACCATTTTTTTAGACGAAGTCGCAGAGCTTCCACTCACGACGCAAGTGAGACTGTTGCGGGTTCTCGAAACAGGAGAGTTTATGAAAGTGGGGTCTTCTCTTACTCAGAAAACTGATGTAAGAGTAGTTGCTGCTACAAATGTTGACTTTATTGAAGCGTTTAAAAAGTCCAAATTTAGAGAAGACCTCTATTATCGTTTGAACCAAGTTCCCATTCAGATGCCTCCCCTAAGAGCCAGGTCTAGCGATATTCATTTGCTATTTAGGAAATTCACAACAGATTTCAGTGAATTGCATCGCATGCCACCATTGTCTCTCTCCCCCGATGCGATAGAGATTATTGAGAATTATCCGTGGCCTGGAAACATTCGGCAACTCAAGCATATTACTGAACAAATGTCTGTTTTAGAGCCTGAAAGGTATCTGAATTCAGACGTTGTGTTGGGGTATTTGCCCGAAACGAACAGGTCTCGATTGCCGGTTAAAGTTCAAAATTCAGATGATGGATTCGAAGAAAGTGATTCTGGTAGGAATGAAAGAGAAATATTATACAAAGTGCTCTTTGATATGAAGGGTGAATTGAATGATTTGAAAGACTTGGTATTGGGCTTGGTAAATAGTTCGCAGTCCTTAACGAGTAAAGAGCAGGATTTGGTGAATCGGGTGTTTAAATCGGAATCATCCTCTGAGTCAACACCCTCAAAATATCCGCTTGTATTAAGAGACGAACCTTACCAAAGCACAGCATCTCCTAGGGTGCGCGAAGTAGAGGAAGTTGCGCAAAGTTTATCTCTCGTCGAGGTAGAGCGTCAGTTAATTAAGCGGGCACTAGAGAAGCACAGTAACCGTAGGAAAGATGCGGCTGAAGAACTTGGGATTTCAGAGCGTACACTTTATCGAAAGATTAAGGAATACGACTTGAAATGATGAGGTACCTTCAAATATTTGCCATTGCGCTTTTTATAAGTTGTGGCGTTTACTCTCCCTACGGGGCAGCGACCTCAGGTGCCACATCTTTCAGCGTTTCTAAATTTGAGGCGATTCATCCCCTTGTTTCTGCCACATCAGCGTTGAGCATTACCGAAGCTTTGGTTGACAGAGTGCAGCGTCAGTCAATTCTAAAGTTAGATTCTAAACAAGGGGAGTTGCAGTTTTCAGGTAAAGTTGTGGGGTGGACTGTTCAGCCCATTAATGTTCAGGGTGATGAGACAGCTGGTGCGAATAGAGTCACAATCACAGTAGACGTGGTTTATACAAATACGCTTGATGAAACATTAAGTTTTCAAAGGAATTTCAGTAGGTTTGTTGATGTCTCAAGCAGTGATGATTTATTTTCAATCGAGGATCAAATTGTAGATGAAATCGGGGTGCTTCTTTCGCAAGACATTTTTAATTCAAGCTTAGGAAATTGGTAAGCCGACAGTGATAAATCTAGAGAAAATAAATGCATTGCTAAATCGTAAAAACGAGAGTTTGGCCGATGTGAGGGATGAGTTGGTTGGGTTGGTCGAAGGCCACCCCTACAGTGGTCCCTTCAGAATGTTACTTGCAAAGGCTTCTAAAGACGCTGGACATCTAGATCAGAGAAAAGATTTATTGTCTGCTGCAGCACATTGTGAATCTAGAAAAGCACTTTTTGAATTAATGTTTGGTGAGGCTTTTAGAGAAGAGGCACGGAAAATTCATGAAGTTATTAAGGAGACCGAAGACGTTTCGGAAGAAGAGCTGATTGAACTGGTTTGGCATTCAAATGAAATAACATCAATTGAACCAAATGAAGATGAAATGTTCATTGAACGAGAAATGGCAATCGAGGCGATAGAATCTTCATTAAAAGATGAAATGGAGAGTTGGGATCTGGACGAAAACGACAAAAAGAGCAAAAAAGAGCGGCCAGAAAGCGGTGATAAAAATATTTTTTCAAAAAAAATCTCAAAAATTTCTAAAGTCACAGATTCATCAAAAAATAGGGGTGTAAAAGCTGGTGAAATTATAGAAATTAAGGGGCGAGGTGATGCGAATTCTCTCTTTGGAAAATGGCTCGAGAAAAGAGCGAAAGAAACTGATTTCGGAGAAGTAGGAGGTTTAAATAGTCAGGAAGAGAAGGGAGCAGAGGCTATCATTGATTCATTCTTGAGAAAAAACAACCCATCTATTGGAGCGATTAGAGACATCGATACACCAGTTGAGGAGTGGGCAAATAAAGGCTTGGCATACGACCCGAGTTTGGTCACCGAAACGATGGCGAAATTGTATGCAAAACAGGGTCAAATTGGGCTCGCAAGGAAGGCATTCAAGAGACTCGCCTTGATATACCCTGAAAAAAGTGTTTATTTTGCACTCCAGCTTAAGAAGCTAAGCAACAACAAAGAGAACTAATAATGGGTACTTTCATTACAGCAATTATTTTGATCATAGCCTTCCTTTTGGGAGCGGTAATTCTTGTCCAAAACCCCAAA
>MDSY01050525.1_pt1 | contig 27505 bp, 21 predicted proteins | sample 811131 | NCBI WGS metagenome assembly MDSY01 (sample SAMN05326643, study PRJNA326480) | marine metagenome | isolation source: seawater | place: Atlantic Ocean: South West | collected 2010
CGCAGCCGCAGCCATCAAGGTTTCTTCTTCGTCGCGCAACAACAGCGGTTGTGGGATTTTGATTTTTTGAGCAGCGTCCGACGCAACTGATTTTTTGGAAATTTGCAACTGAAAATCTGCGAGCGCTTCGAAAACCGCCAAGCCCCGTTCCGCCACGCGTAGCACGGTTGTGTCATCAGGCGGGGCTTGTAGCGGCGAGTACCCCTCAACAGGGTACCGCGCCGGCGCGTCTCCGAAATTCAAACAACACCGCTCGCCCATCGAGAGCGACACGGCTGGAAAATACGCCAACGCGCCGGACGCGCCTTGACTTTCCTTCGTTCCCTCGGCGTCCCTCCACCTTCTGACGTTGTCGAACGCGACGCCTAAAGGCACGCCGTTCCTGTGGTAGCTCACCGTTCCTGCAGACAGCCCTGGTGTCAAATCGATGGTGCACGTAATGACATCCCCCGCGACCCAGGCTTGGCCGTACGCCGCGCTTGAGACGTTCCACTTCCGCATGCGGTGTCCGTCGAAGGCGAAGGAATCCGGCGCGTCCCCGACGCCGTTCTCCCTGGTGAACGGACACCGTGACGTGCACCACCCTAGTTGCATGATTCCTGACGAGCCCAATGTGGCTTCGTACGACCACTTGCCCTCGAACACGCACGTGTTGGCTCGGACGGAGGAGAAGTTCGCCCGCGAGTGAATTGAGGTTCCCATCGTGTCCACGCGCACGTCACCCGACGTGCGCCGGCGGTCGACGTCTACTCGTCGTGGACCTATTCTGCCGCGTTGGGCGGCGATGGTGTCGGTCTCGTCTGTGTTTTCGTCTGTGTGAGCTTCCACGGCATCCTCAAACGTGTCACCATCAAACGTCTCCGTCTCGTCGGTTGTTGAATCGCTAAGAGGAGATCCCCCCTCGTCCCCGCCGAGAACCTCATCGATCCTTGTCCAATCAACGCGAGATGTGTTGGAACCCAGGGTTTTCGAGGGCACCAACTTCTCACCCTCCTCAGACACGTCCACACCGAGGACGTGGCACACGTGTCGTCGCAGCACGTCAACGGCGACCGCGTCTGTGGCGTCAACCACAGGGTCGCCCTCGGTCGTCATGTTGGCCAGTCCCGAGTTCTAACAGTCTCCCTACTCTCCCGTACGTCGCCGGCCTACTCTCCCGACTCCGGAAGTCTCCTCGCGCGATCTCCCGCCCCTGCAAACCTTAAACCCTAAACCCTATCACGATCACCAGACACTGTCAAGCCTCCCGTGCCAGGCCGTGTGACGAGAACGACCTACGATCGACCACAAATGTTCAAAGCAGGTTTTCACGGACGGAGAGCGAGTCGACAAAAATCAATAATTAAAGTGTCTCCTAAAATACTCCTCCACCCTCTCTCTCCCAAACCGCTTCTCCTGTGGCTTAAATCGTCACACGTCCATACATACGAAGACTATAAGACTCCTATCCGATATGTTTCTTTCCCAGCCTAGAAGTACTCCGCGAACACCAAGTTTTCCGCCGCCGACAGTGTCTCGCCAATTTTCTCGTACCTGTCCTTCTCGCCGACTCCCTTGACCGGCGGCAATTTAACAAGCCGCGCCGGGTCTTTCATTTCAGGCAGTAGGGGCGGTTTCTGTTGGCGAGACGCGACGAGGTCCCAGTCAACTTCCCAGAACGGGTGGTCCTTGATGTCGTCCAGGCCTCGTAACGTACACCCCAATCTCTTCGAAATATCCACCACGCACAACTTACCGACCAAGTCTTTCGCGTTGAGCTGAAAATCGGCTTTGAATTTCAAGTCCGCCGATAGAATCCTTTTGTGTCGCTTGGAGTCCGTTTCCGCCTTAAACGGCGCGTACCCGGCTAACAGCTCAAACACAAACACCCCGAACGCCCACACGTCCACGGACTGGTCATACCCCTGACTTAACATAACCTCGGGCGCCATGTAATCGGAAGTGCCGCAGGTCGTGTACGTGCGTTCGCCCTTTTCGACTTTCTTACAGAACCCGAGGTCCGCTAGTTTTATGTGCCCGTCCTTCGCAACTAACACGTTTTCAGGCTTCAAATCCCTGTACACGAAGGACCGGGCGTGAAGGAACTCTAGGGCGAGGAAGACTTCACTTCCATAAAACCTCGCGACTGGAGTCGCAAAAGCCCCTCTATTTCCAGTCCCATGAACAAGTAATTGAAACAAATCTCCCCCGGGCATAAACTCCATCGCGAGGAACAAGTGCGTTTCGTTCTGGAACGAACACAGGGATTGCATGATGAAATTGGTGTCGTGTGCGAAGGATTTCGATAAACGCAACTCTCGGTTGATGTTCTCCGCCTGCGCCAGCCGTAACAGCTTTTTCTTCCGCATAACCTTGACGCATCAAATCGCGCTCGTGTGCTTCACCTTGGCGAGGTACACGCTGCCGGACATACCGACGCCGAGCTCTTTGTGGAAGGTTAAGTCAGATGGGGCGATTGTGGAGCGGACGGTTTTGGTGCTAGACGGTTTATCGTGGTTACCGAAAGAACCAACATCGCGACTCGGGATATTGGAAAAGCTTTGTGTCCACCGCATGAACACCGCGGCTTCGTCGCGTTCTTGTTCCGCGGCGCGGCGCATGGCTTGTTCCGCTCTTTGCCTTCGTCCGGTCGGGTCCGCCGCTCTGCGCGCCACGCCAACCGCGAAGGTGTCACGTAACTGTTGCTTCGCGCTGGGTTTCGCTTTTGGGTTGCCCGCTTTCCGGAAGTCAGCCGTGACGTCCTCGTCGTACGCGTATTCCTCCGCGTACCTCGCCATAGCCGACAACACGTCGTCCCCGAGCATGCGCTTGAACGCCGCACGGTCTAATGAGAGTGTCGTCACGTCTGTGGTTGCGATCACAGAAGCGGTAGGCGCTGTGCCGTTCAGCACGGAGACCTCACCGAAATAGCTCCCCTGCTTCAACCGGTTCACCTCGCCTCCATTCGCAAGCCGGATACTAACCGTCCCTTTCTCGATGATGTGGAACTTTGTGCTCTCGTCCAAAACATTCTGTCGGAAAATAGTGTCGCCCGCGGTGAAAACATTGGACCCGCACGCGTCGGCTAAAAGCTTCAACCCGTAGTCATCAAGCCCGTCCAATATCTCCACCCTTCGAAGTAACTTAAAGTTCAACTCTCTCCTTTCAAACGCGGCTTTTGATAGGATCTTCTTGAACGTAACTCGGTCAAGCGCCCATAACTTTACCCGTCCGCCCGCCGCCGCCACCGTCGCGCTTCTCGGCACGCTGTGCAACAAACTCACCTCCCCGAACGTCTCCCCGGGCGATAAACTCTTCACCACCTTGTGTTGCGTGCACGAAGTGGAACTGGCGTGAGGATGGTGCGAGGTGTATGCAGAGGTACCTTGAGACGAAAACGCCTCATCGTTGACCGTTAAGTTTAAATGACCATCCACCACGACGTAGAAGTTGCGGCCTTCCTCTCCTTGGCGAACAATTCTTTCCCCAGGCGCGTACTCTATTTGGTACATCTGCTCGTATAAACGGGTCCGGTCTTCTCTTCGCAGGGTTTTGAAGATGGAGATACCATCGCATGCTTTCGCAACTAATCGTACGTCCAACGCCGCCTTCGGAAGAGGCGCGCCGCCATCCGTTGGGAGGCGCCGTTCTGAAGATCGAAGAGACGATGACGATGCATTACTGAAACCGGCTTGTCCTTTTTTGGCATCCGATGGTCCACCCCCGTACCCGTCGTGGTGCTGCGTCACCGCGAGTCGGCGCCGCACCCTGGACTCGAGCTCGGCGACGTCCAGGCGGGACATCGTCGGAGGTACGCGACGCCAACGCCCTTTGACGCGCGCTCACTGACCTGCGGGGAGGGAGTCAGATGGGTGAGCCAACGTTCGTTATCCTCTGACGGGCCAAAAACAGAAGATGTGATGATGTGAAGTGGCGGAGGGTCTCCGAGTCAGGAGACGGTTGCACCCCGACCTTGGCAGGCGTGGAGACACGGGATAAGAGGTTGTTAAGACGCCCGGGAGGTACGAGATGCGAGGTGGAAAAGCACCGGGAGGGTCTCACCTCAACGCGTGCGTGCCGGAGTGCCTTTTCTGGGAAGCACCAAAAGCGCAACCTGCTTTCCAAAATTGAAACTTTTGGTTTCGTGGCTATTTTTTCGCGTTTACCCCGTTTGCCACCTCTGCTCTGCCTCCGATGCTTTTCAGCTCACGCCTCCCATATACTCAGCCCTTTTCAACGTCGCACCGCACGTTCGCACCTCGGAGCAAACATGGGTTTCGCTAACATCTGGGCTACCAAGCAAGAGTGCAACGGCAAGGGCCAGCGTCGCTGGTACGTCTCGTCGACGACGTCGTCATGCGCGTTTCCCGGCGCGCCTGATGTCTTTTTGCAACGTGTTTTCCACCGTACGGTCGATCCGGCGGCTTCCGGTCCGACGCTACTGCGAGCCATGGGGCGATTTTTTAGACGCGACCGAGGCACAATCACAGGCTGTGTGAAGGCGTAACACCGTCGGAGCGTCCGGAACGGTCCTTTGGAGGTCGAGGATGTCGCGCCAACGCCCATGCATCGCACGCGGCATTTCTAGGGTTTCAACTCACGCCCGCTCACCCCACATCGATCCTGACCTCCCCCCCATCTCTCCCTACAGCCGTGTGTGCGCGAACCAGTGGGGTATCATTCGCAAGTACAACCTGAACATCTGCAGGCAGTGCTTCCGCGAGTACGCCAAGGACATCGGCTTCGTGAAGGTGCGTTGAAGAGCATCATAACCCCCCATCGTCGTTTTTTCCAAGGAAGGATGAGAGTCCATCACGTCAACGTGTTTGGCCATACCATCCATCCGTAGTCCGTATGTTTGCGAAAGACGATACGCTCGTGAATCATACGGCGATGACGATTTTTGCGCTTGAGATGCATCGAACGTTGCAGAACAGAACAGAACAGAACGTTGCGTGCACCTTTTCCCTCCCATTGAAAAACAAAAACTTACCTGAGCGCTCTCTTGTCCGCCTTCATTTCACAGAACAACTAAGCCTTTGGTATGGCTCATAGCGATCCTTTGAGCCGTCGCGTCGGGAGTGCGTCGTGAGTGGGTTCGGAGACATAGGAGTCATCTCTATTAGATGTAATACACTCAATTGGTGTGGAATAAAGTAATCATTCGCTTCTCGGAACCTACCTCTAAAAGTCATTCTCTCGTCCTGACTGAAAACGCATAGGAAGTGAAACTCACAAAAAGTGAATGATGACAACAAGCTACATTCGCCATCCCCAACCCATCCCCTCTCTGTTTCTATACCCTCTATCAGCCTACTAGCTAGGCTGTCTACGTTTATTGCTACTATTCCTATTATTATCCGTTTCCTTCACTCCGCGTACGTCACCAGCGGCACCTCTTTCGTCGCATAGCTCGTCAAGTCGATGCTTAAAACCGCCGCGTCGGGCGGCTCAAGCCGCTTGTAATAGTTATAAGCTACCCCCCGCTCTACGAACCCGAACTTGGACTTGTAGAAGTCGATTGCGCTGTGATTGTTGGTTTGGACGTGTAGGTACGCTTCCGTGATGAAAGGGTCGCTACTTCCAAAATTCAAGCTGTGTTGAAGTAACCTTGTTCCAATTTGCAAATCTCGGTACAGCGCTAAAACGCCAACCGTCATGACGTACAGTTTCGCGCCTGATCGGTCTGGGAGAAGCTCGAGGCGACACGCAATAGCGCCGGCTAACACGCCGTCGCAGAACGCCAGCTGCGTCGCGCTGCTAGCCGCGGCGCACTCCACGTAGAACTTGTCCTGTGAAGATAATTAAGCGGGGGGAGGGTGAGTAGGTGTCTCGGGATAACTCGGATGGATAACAACGAGGCCTGCAATCGATAAGATGACACGCGCGTGTGCAGTGAGCATCGACTTACCGAGTACCGTATGGGGAATATCACGGCGTTGAGTTTCCGCAGCTCTCCCTCGTGTTTGGGGGTGAGGTCCCGGAAAACAATCGGGGTGGGTCCCGCCGGGGCGTCATCGTCATCCGACATGGCGCGACGCGATGTGGTGTCCAAGGATAAACTTGTAGGCCGAGTTCCGAGAAACCAGGAAGCTTTTTTGAGTTTTGTTGAATGCGGGCAGCAAGATTGTCCAACGTCGCCCTCCGTCCGCCACACGCGTGCGCACGCGAGGATGTCGCCTTGCACCGCGACGCGTTTGTGGCTCGGGCGCTTGCCGCCCGCGGCGAGTGCGCGCGCTCGAAGGCTGGCGACCTGCGTGGTGAACGCGCAGGACTCCAGCGCCTCTCCATCTCATGGAAACAACAACACTCAGTCCTCTCACGTTTTGGTACCTGGCGGGAACCCAGGCGGGGGTCACCCTTCCCCTGACGTCGGTAAACGAGTGGGCAGAGCGTTACAAGCGCTTCAGCTGGAGGAGTCCCGAGGGCACTGCGACGTCCGGGGCGCGCGGTCCACGTTCAGCGAGTACGCCGCGGACGAGCTCGTACGTCTTGGCGAGGTGTTGCCCCCGGGAGGATCCCGCGATCGATGGCAACGCGCCGTCGCCGCGGGCTTTTTGCAGTACAAAGAGCTCGCGCAGGCGCAACGTGCCAACCTGGTGGCGGAGGCGCAATATTTACTCAACGCGTCTGATGCGGCACCGCCCCCCGCGGCGCAGGCGGCGACGAGCTCGCAAATGAACGTAACCGTGGAGAATAACGTAATGAGCGGCGTCAACGTGGCAAGTGAAATTAAAAATGAAACAAGGGAAACCTCTGGTGAACCGTCAGACGATGATGTATCATCCTCATCGTCCCTCGCGGATTTCCACTCCAAGCCACACGCAAGAGAGAAAGGAAAGTGGAGTGGCGGGAAGAGCGGGATACACGACTCGAAAACGTGGGAACACGCGTTGCGGCAGGACAGCCGGCAGCGAAGGGAGGGGAGTCAAGTTGCAAATGCAACTGAGGAAAGCTCGAGTACCTCAAAAGAACCTCAAAATCAATCCAGCACTGTTTTCACCCCAGGGTCAGTGGGAAGCCTAGCATTAAAGGAACAGGGCAGCGAGGCGTGGCACGCGTTGAGGGCCTCTCGGCTCACCGCTAGCGCGTTCGGCAACGCGTTAGGGTTCTGGCGCGGGGGCAGGAACGAGCTGTGGGAAGAGAAGCTTTCGCTCGCAGAGCCGTTTTCCGGGAACGACGCCACGGAGTGGGGCAGCGGGAGGGAGGACGAAGCCGTGGAGGCGTATAAGCGGTTAACGAACGCGGATGTCTCGCACCTAATGTTCCGAGTGCTGTCGCCGGACGAAGCAGAGCTGTGGCTCGGGGCGAGCCCTGACGGGTTGATCGCGGGAACCACTACCAGCGGTACCGACGCGAATAGCGATACCAACGAAAATAACCAAAACCCAATCGTCCCTGGAGTCCTCGAAATCAAGTGTCCCTGGAACAAAGGCGACCCGCACAGCGCCAAGCCGTACCCGAACGTGCCGTGGTACTACGTCCCGCAGGTCCAGGGGTTGATGGCGGTGTTCGACCGACCGTACTGTGACGTGTTCTGCTATACCGTGAACAACGGTACGTTTTTTTCTTCTTTTTTGTCCCGTAAAATCCTGCTCGCCTTGTACTGCGTGCGTCGTGTACCACTCGGTTCGCGTTTCAACACATCCTGTGAGGGATTCCTCATCATCCCGATATACTGCACTGTCTCTCAATTGCCCATACAAGAAACTGACATATTTCCAAAAACCCACAGGGTGCGCGATTTACAGAGTTGAGCGCGACCGGGAGTACTGGGCCGCGATGTACAGCGGCTTGAGCGATTTTTGGTGGCAACACGTCGTACCAGGGAAGCACGCGCTGGCGGCGGGTACTGATTATGAAAAATACCGACCGCCGGAAACGCACGCGCTGACACACGAGATGAAAAAGTGGAGTCGAAGGATCGCGGAACGGGCGCCGAAACAGATTTACGGAGCGGAGGATATGAGGGGGTAGAAGTAGTTTTTATTGATCACATCTAACGCTTTTTCTTACGCACTCAGGGCAGTAACGTTTGAGCTTGCCGTGGGGGCAAGGGTTGCACTCTGCGCAGTCGTATTTCACCTTGCCGTGGGCCCAGGGGGTGCACTCTGCGCAGCCGTATTTCCGCTTCCCACGCGGACACGGGGTGCACACCGTGCAGTTGTCTTTCCGCTTAACGTGCAGGCACTCGATTATTTTCCACCCGCCCATTATTAGCGTGCGATCACCTCGTCTCGCACCCCTCGCGTGCGATAACCTCTTCGTGCGCCTCGAAGTGTGCATCCTTGGACGCGTCGATTCGTTTTCCTTTTCGTCCGCGTGTTGGGGAGAATCTTAGAAAGAGAGATAACCCCTAAAAAGTGCAATTGGAGACTCCTAGACGCGCACTCTGCGGTGCCCCAGCCTTCGTCGCGCACGGTGCGATGCGGTGCGTCACACCCGCGGCACCTCCCGGCGTTTTCGCCGCGCGCCCCTCGAGCGCGGCGACAGTGCCGGTCGCCGCCGCTTCCCGGAATCTTCCCCGACCGCGTTCGGGGAAAATGGGGTGCCTTCCGCCGAGGCGTACCCCCGTGCTGTGGTCCGCCACCCGAGGCGCACGAAGCGGTCGGTCCGCGTCCCGTGGGTCACACCGCGCGATGTCGCCCCGTGCCGTCCTCCCTGACGAGATTTCCGGGCTGGCGCACGTCACACCTCGCGCCGGCGAAACGCCCCTCTTCCAAGTCGCCGCGCTGACGAGGCAAACATCTAGTGGTGGAAAAGCAACAAATGTTGGAAAAGCATCTAATCCTCCGCCCGCGAACGCAGTGACTGTGACCCTGGGCGGGAGCCAACTCATCGGAACGTTAGTACTGGTGACTGTGGCGAGCATATCAACGTGCGGAGCGGTGTTTTTTTTAATAGCAGCCCCAGCACTAAAAGCAGTAATGAACGCGAGTAACGCGGCGGAAAAAGCAATGGTCGAGTTCGAAAAGCTTTCCCAAAAAACCGAACGCGATTTGCCAAAAACTTTAATCGAGATGGAAACTTGCGCCAAGGAGTGGGACGCGTTGGGGATTGAGTTACGGGAGGTGCTGAGGCGCGTGGAGCAGTGGGGGCAATTCAGTGGCGCGGATGAAGCGTTAACGAAAATTACGAGTTCTATATTGGAAGAACCGAGCAGAGCGGTGGCGACGACGATGGATGAAGCAGAGAGCTACATCAAAAGACTATCGGACGACTTCAACTCCGCCGTGTCGCAGCTCACGGACTGGGAGAGCAAGCTCAGTGAAAGCGTCAACGAAGCCGCGTTTCGGGAGACGTGGGAGAAGGAGTTGCCTGATGGAGGCAAGGGAACGAAGAACGACGGGTCCTCGGGTGATAAAAGCTCAGACTTGGCTGATTTAGCCCGAGCGGCTTTAGCGCAGCGCCAACGCACGGCTGTGGCGGAGGCTATCGGCGCGGCGGAGGCGGCTACGGAGCGCGCACGAGCCGCGTCTCTCGCGTTGATGGATACGAATGCGTTCGGTGACTCTCCGCAGGGGAACGCGATGGCGCGGGCCATGGCACAACAGGCGGATGCGGTGGGGACAAGCTTGAGAAACGCGCTGCTCGCGGTGGAAGAGGCAAAAACAGCCGCGACGGTCACCGCGGCGTTTGATTCGTTCGACGAAGATGAAAACGAAATTGTTGACGTAGAGAGTAGTGGTGTCCACGATACCAAGGGTTAATTTTGAGTTAATTGTACTTGAATAAAGACTTCCAAATAGACCATTCTACAACTCTTTCGGCCACTCCTTCCTCGTCTGTTCGTCGTCAAAGAAGTACGCGTATCCCGCGTGGTCCCGCGCCACGCCTAGCGGGTTGACCATCCGCAAATCGATGTTAAACCCGCTCGGAGTGGATTCCCCTTTTTTCGTATGAACGATACGACCGCCATCAGTAGTGGTCGTATCAGAGTTACCAACAGCTTCCGTCCACACCATGGCCCCGGCGTGCAGGTACTCCACGCCGAGCTGGTCACCGTTGGATGACGGCAACCACACCCCCGATGTCGGCACCCTGGCGAACAAATCGCCGCCCCGGACCACCCGCGTGTATTTAAGAATTTCGTCGCTCGCTTCGTCGACGCCTTGTCGAAAATTCGAGTCGCCGACTCGCGGCTGCCCGAAAGTCACGCACGATACTTTGTCCGAAACTTCGGAGGATTTTATTGTGGATTGGTCTGTTCCACCACTTGTAACACTAGTGACACCTCTCCTGATTCGCTCAATATCAACGTCATGCGCCAAGCGGGTCGCGCACAGCACCGCGAGTGCGCCACCGAGGGAGTGCCCCGCAACTACGATTTTCGGGGCTTCGGATTTTTCGTTCTCGTGAGCTTTTTTAGCCCATTCCACCACAGTACTTTCCACCTCCCCTAGCACTGACCTGTACGCGGCGGCGTACCCCCTGTGCACCCTGGCGTTCGGCATGACCGTTGGTGCCTCTGCCCACACCTCCTGGCCCGCCATGGAGTTGACTTGGCCTTCCCGGAGCAGACCGCGGTACGGCGACGGCGTGGTGCCGCGGAAACAAACAACGATCCAATTTGGTTTTTCTAACCGGACAACCGCGACGCGCGACACGCCTTGATACGTATCACTTGAGTCATTTTTTTGTATTCCATTCAATTTCTTGTTCGCAAGTTTCAAAGCCGCTTCTTCCGATGTGCTAAAGGTAGGCACTAACGCTCCTACCCCCGGGTCAGGGTCCAGCCACAGCGCCGGTTCTGCCGGCGTTAATAAATCGAAAACTTCCTTTCGCAACGAAAACGGATCCGACGCGATGAGCGGCTCGAACCCTCCCGGCGTTTTCAAATCCAACGCCTGGCCGTCGTACGTAGGGTCCCAAAAACCAGGCTGGCCCGCGTTCCAGTAGATTAACATGGCGAGCTTGGCGAGGGCCCGGGAACCCTGTTTGGAGGGGTGATAGGATGGAAAGGGTGAGTTTGAGTAGCGAACGTAGATGAGATGAGGAAAAATATTGTGGTCGAAACTTGAACGATGGAAACTTGTAGGTGCCCACGCGGACCCCCTACTACGGGTTGTCCGCTCGACGCACCTCGAACGAGTGGGGGTCGGTGATGTCAATCTGTGCATTGCGGGCGTCCGCGGCTGACGCTCGCGTGGCCGTGATGGAGAACCCACGGTGGCCCCTCACCGGACTCGCCCATCGGTGGCTGTTCAACGAGACGGGTCTTCGAACAACTCGAGATGGTCGGGTGATGCTCGCCGCGCTCACCGCCGCGGTGACCCTTGGTCTCACCCGCGCCGCGACCGAAATAGCACGCACGACCGCGCGCAGTGCCGCCATCGTCCTCGGCGTGTCCACACGCCTCGCGCGCGCGACAATGCCGGGACGTCGGCGAGTCCGGGGGAGTGCCACGTGTTCGCATTATTTTTAGCCAAAACGCTTGGCCAAAAAAGAGTCGTCTCGTTTTCAGAGATGCCAGTCACACGCGCACCGCACCGCCGCCGCCAAAACCCCACCACGCACGATGGCCTTCTGGGGTCTAAAAGTCGAGCCCAAGAAGTGGACGCCGTTCGTGCCTCCCCCTGAAGAGGCGCTGAGGCTGCACATATCGCAGGTACGTGGAGTCACGTTGAGTCATGTTCGATCCCGCCGCCGCCCGATCGCAACCGCCGCCGATGCAATCAGCAGTCGACCCGTGTAACTACGTAATACTGACCTTCCTGTTCTCGTATGTAATACAACCAGGCTGCTCTTGCTGCTGCGAAGGCCCCGAAGAACGGCTCCCGAACCGTAGTGAAGTGCCGCGCCGAGGCGGATGATGATGAGGAGAGTGACGAGTTCGTGGTGTGCGTCATTATTGGAGGCGTGGTGGAGTCCTGTCACCTCGATTTGGTCTTCGGCGGGTACTGCGAGTTCTTCGCGGACGGGGACCACCCGGTTCACTTAACCGGCTTTTTCATGCCCATGGAGGACTACGATATCGAGGACGAGTTTGGCGGCGCCCCCGTGTATGGAGGGGATGAGATGGATTCGGATGATGACGAGTTTGACGATGAGGATGACGAATCTGAAGACGAGGACGACTTCGCGGCGCTTGAGGAATTTGACGATGAAGATGAGGATGAGGATTCCGAGGACGAACCGAGAGCCACGAAAAAGGGAGGCGTCGAGATCAAGGAGATTGTGGATGACAAGCCGAAGAAGAGGAAGGAACAAGAGCCCGTTGCGAAGAAACAAGAACCTCCGGCTAAAAAGGAAAAGAAGGAACCAAAGAAGGAAGCCCCCGTGGCCAAAAAAGAGGAGAAGAAAGTTGAAAAGAAGGCTCCCTCCGAACCTGCTAAAAAAGGCCAGCTCAAGCGCGAGTTCAAGAACGGCATGGAGATCGTGAACCTTCAAATGGGCAAGCCGGACGGCAAACATGCGAAGCCGGGGAAAAACGTCACGATGAAGTACATCGGGAAGCTTCAGAGCGGCAAGATTTTTGACCAGACGAAAGGTAACGCGACGTTTCGATTCAGGTTGGGCGTCGGCGAGGTGATTAAAGGTTGGGACGTCGGCGTCGACGGGATGCGCGTGGGGGATAAACGACGGTTAGTGATTCCCCCCGCCATGGCGTATGGGAAGAAAGGCGTTAAAGGCGCGATCCCGGGAGGCGCTACGTTGGTGTTTGAAGTGGAGTTGGTTAATGTGCAGTAGAGGAACGTAGTGCGATGCTATCTGTTTTAATTTCTATTATCGAGTTCTATTATCCTGAAGCGCGATTTCGAGACGTCATCCTTACGTCCCTTTACCACCCCTACTACCGTCCCTTGCCTCCCTTCTCCTCCTCCTCGTCATCCTCAGGCGTAACGAAGATGTTCCCTCCGTTCGCCCGGGATTCACCTCTCCACCGTTCACCTTTGTCGTCCACGAACCCGCTGATTTGCGCCTTTGCGATGATGCCATCAAGACGCGACGCCGCGAAAACTAAACCCACCAAGCCGGCGCCGATGACGAAACCCGCGACTTCGTTCGCGGGGGGGAGCGCGCTGGTGGTGACAGCTGTACGTCCGCGCCGTCCGGGAGGTACCCGTGCGACCCGCGGGCGCGCAAACGGCGGAGAAACACGCAGCGCGTGCATGGCGCAATGACGTGTGGGTTTTTATTTGGTGCGCTTTTTGAGTCGAGCGCGAAACTTGGCGGCTCGCGAAACGGTTTTTTGAAAAGACGCGACTCCAGGCCTCGCCCACGCCTCTGTCTCGCATACTTCCCTTTGCGCAGCGGCTCTGCCCCTCCGTGTTTACAAAACCCGCTACGCGACTACCCCGTTCGCGTCTCTGACGATGGCTGGACTCGGCGACATGAAAGGCCTCGGTGCTTCGCTTCACGATGGCAAGAAAAAAGCCGATCCGGCGGCGGACGGATCCGACGACGAGGACCCTGACGTGCGTCCCAACACGTGTGTTTCAGAGTAGCTTTTGAACTTTTTCGCATCGTGTCTACCTGACCCACTTACGCGCTGCCTGACGACACGTGAACCCCCGGGAGATCTCCTGTCACCGTGTCACTGGGCTCGACGCGCGCCCGATCTCAAATGTCGGCGTATTCTGAAGACGCCGGTTCAAACAAGTCGCCTCCCGATCTGACCCTTCCTCCCTCTTCACGCAGTTCGCCAAGGGCGTCGACCAGACCGCTGTGATGTCCGCGTTGGGCAGTTTATCCGGCAACCCCGGCTTGATTTCCGCGCTCCAGGGCAAGCTCGACGGCCTGGTCGGGATGGGCTCCGGGTTCGTGGAGGAGCTCCATTACAAAGTTCGCGCGCGTGTTGGGGAGCTGGGGCAAATCCAGGAGGAGCACGATGATTTGCGCGAGAAGTTTTTAGAGGAGCGGCGGGTGCTGGAGGAGAAGTACGCTAAGTTGTATACGCCTTTATACACAAAACGAACTGAAATTGTTACGGGCAAGACTGATGTTGAAGCGGTCAAGCCGGAGGGCGACGCCGTGGGTCCGGAGGACGACAACGAACCTCCAACCGGAATCCCCGATTTCTGGCTCTGCGCGTTGAGGAACCACGAAGCGCTGGCGCAGTACATCGAGGAGAGGGACGAACCCGCGTTGAGCCACCTTCAAGACATCACCGTGGAGCCGTTAACGAAGGATGACGTCAAGGATGAAGAAAACGACGACGAAGAAGAAAACGACGAGGACCCGAAGGGGTTCAAGCTTTTGTTTCACTTTGAACAGCCCAACCCGTTTTTCGAAAACGCGGTGTTGACCAAAACGTACCACATGGTGGACGACGAGGACCCGATTTTGGAGTTCTCGGAAGGCACGGAAATCGACTGGCTCGCGGGTAAGAATCTTTGTGTCAAGGTGATGCGCAGGAAAGCTTCCGCGAAGGGCGGCAAGAAACCCAACAAGCCGGCAACGAAAACGGAAAGAACGGATTCCTTCTTCAACTTCTTTTCACCTCCCGAGATCCCCGATGAGGACGCTGAGCTGGACGAGAACGAACTGGAACAGCTTCAAGACGCGATGGAGATGGACTACGAGATCGGCTCGATCATCAAGGACAAAATCGTGACGGACGCGGTTTCGTGGTTCACGGGCGAGGCGAACATGACAGGAGACAGCGATGAGGAATATGATGATTCGGATGAGGACGACGAAGACGACGAAGACGAGAGCGTGGACGACGAGGACAGCGAGGACGGTGACGAAGCGCCCGCGGGGGCGGACGGCGAGAAGCCGCCCGAGTGCAAGCAGCAGTAGGTGCGGTGTTTGTCAATCGTGAATAATTCAAATGGAATGTGTGTGTAGCATTGTACATGCAATGAAAGACGATACCTTCGGGTGCTAAAATATATCGATAGTCCTTCTAAAGGCTCAACAGCACAGTAGCCATTTCTTTTTCTTCTTCGGCTCTGGTTCCACGTTTTCCGGGTCCGTTCCCATCTCCCTCCCACTGGCAGTTTGTTTCAAGGAGAGCGGGTCCCCAGGTGTTCCACCCGAGACCCCACCCGCAATTCCTCCCGAGGCGGTCACCGTCATTCCCGAGGCGTAGTTTCGCAAACGCGCTCGGCCTCCATTTCCGTCGCAGGCACCCCGCATGCCTCTTCCCGTTCCATCTTCCCGACCGACTGGATGTCCCCCGTTTCCGCTCATACCAAGCCTCCCCCATCCATTGACGTCGTTTCCGCCTGCGTTTAACCCTCCGTTCCTTGAGTCAATCCCACCACCCCCGCCGCCGAAGGCGACGTCGCCGTTTTCGTCGCGTCTGTTTTCCAACGCTTGTCGTTCCGCCGCGAACCGAGCGTTACGTCGGTCGTTTTGACGTTGTTCTCGTCGTTCTTGTCTTCGTGCGTCCCTTCGTTTTTCCTGTCGTACGTTTCGTCGTTCTGTACTCCCGTCAGCGTCCTCATTGTGGCTGTCGTACGAGCCGTCCGAGTCATCGCTTTCGCCTGAAGCGTCACTGTCGTCCGATTCGTCGCTCGACGACCAAGTCGCTATCTCACCGTCAACATCACCGTCCCACTCCCCCATCCCCAGCTCACGTGGGTGCCACCATTTCTCCTCACCAGGGATACGCGCGTATCGTTCGTTTTTCGTGCGGTACGGGTCCTTACCTATCCAGTTTTTGCCGAGGTGCTTCTTGGGACTAAAAAAACCGCCAACCCCAGGATGCACGCCTTTGTTTTTCGAATCGTTCACATGATGAATCGACGGTACTGGTTTCGTCCCATCCGCGTACGTGCTCCCCAACCGGCCGTGTTCTTGGTGGTTCCCGTTCAAATCAAGCTCACCTGGGGCCCACCAGTCCGTTTCGCGTTTCGGGGCTTGGTTCTTGGGGACACAACCCAGACCACTCCACGCCGGGCGATTGGGACTCGGCACCCGCGCCAGATCTTCTGCAAGAGGCACGGCTCTGCGTTGGTCGTACCCCCGCTGTAAAACCTTGCCCAGCGCGCGTGTCATACGTGTCGGGCTCATCAAAATCTGCTCTGCACCAACAGCAAGCTGGTCTTCCCACTCGAAACCCGCCCCATGGTTCACCGCATCGCGTAACGTCGCGTCCCAGGGTGGGTTTTTTGGTTTCCATTCAGCTTCCCGGTTGGGGGGGACCACAGCGCGGTCGAAGTCGTTCTCCCAACCGAGAAGGTCGTCCCTGAACGTCGACCCTGGGCTCATCGCGGGCGCCATCGCGAACAGAGCGACGGGGGCGGCTAGAGTGCGGCCGACACTGACACAACCAACCACGGGGCGCAATCAATTTTTCATCTTTCCCCTGAGCGTTTCGTTGACCGAAAAACCGAAAATGACCGATAAATTAGACCCTATTTCTTGAGTCATAGCTCCATTTTTTGATCATTTTTCGGGATGACAAGTGGCTTTCGTTCTCTCTCCAAGCCACACGCTCCACCAGTGTTCGATACGCGTCGCCCCCGTGGCCTTGAACCACCATGAGCGGTTTCGGCGAGCGTTTCCAGGAGCTCGCTCGCGAGCGTCTCGATGTGTTCCGGCAAGCACAAAATGGAGCCCCTGTGTTTTACGTGCGCATCAGGCCCCTTAGGCAAGCGCGTTTGCTTTCAGCGAACTTAAATGGACAACTCGGATTGCCGGACGACCGCGTCGAGTTCGTAACAGAACCGAAAACGGGCTTGAAACTCCCCGGGGAGTTCTGTATGCGCGGCGAACAGAGCGATTGTGCGCCACTGGCGGGAATGGGAGTCCGAGTGAAGCGAATCGCGGGCGTGGGCGTAAAGGTGTACGCGTGCGGGTTGTACGTCCATCCAGGGAAGGTTGTGCAAGCGACTGGGGAGAAATTTTTCGGGCGAAGCGTAACAGACGTGGCGAAGGACCAGAAACTGTTTGACGCCGTGCTGAACGACGACAGCATCGGTAAAACCGTCCGGCTAACCTTCAATAGAGAGCTGGGCAGCGGCAAAATCGCGGACGCGTTAGCGGAACGTTTGCGACCGAAACTAGGCGCTAACAGTAAAAGCTTGAAAACGTTCGAGAGCTATTTCGAAGGAATTAAATTTGCGAAAGGGACGAGCCTGACGTTTTGCGCCGACCACGGAAAGCTTCGAACGCTGATCAAGGGGAAGGAAGTAGGGGTGATAGATGACCCTAGAATCTGCGTCGCCCTGTTCGACGCGTACCTGGGGAAAGACCCGGTCGTGCCGGGGGCGAAGCAGAGTTTGGGGGAGAAACTCGCAGCGAAAATAGTTGGGTGACGAAACCAAAAGAAAAAGTTTTAGTAAAATATTATCGAGTTGGAGTTATCGCCTTGCTTGTCCCCACTCGTCCACCTTCGGTCTGTTCCGCGCCTCGCTGCCTTCCTTGGACGTGACGACGGGTGCTGACTCGATGCAGTGCCGACGTCTCCCGTTTCGGGAAACCCTAGCCACGCGGTGCGCATCGCGTTGCAACAGGCCGGTCGCGCCTCACAGTAACTGTCGCGACCACGACACCGTCAATATGTCGACGGTTCCCATGTCCATGACCACGCCGCCGCCCGCGAAGCGCGTCACGCGAGAGATGTCCGACGCCCAGCGCGCGCACTATCGGATGGTCGACATCCGGGTGGGCATTGCCCTGCGCGTACAAGCGCACAGGCACGCCGAGCTCGTTCGCCGAAACGCGGTTCGTCAAGGTACAGAGGCTCCTGGCGCGGCGAGGCACACGCGAGGCGGTCCACGGACCACGCGCCCGGATCACGAAGCCGTTGATGCTGAGGCAGAGGTGATATCGAAGGCTCCCACAACCCCGGCGGCGCCGTCCAAAGTCCAAAAAACCAATGAACCTTTCCTTTTGCCAAAACCTGAAGACCCCGCAGAGGCGCTGAAACACGAGTGGACTCGACTGTTCACGCTCGCTGAGTCCTACCCCGCGCAGGCGGTTACGTCCAGGTTAAGCGCCGTCGCGGTGCTTCACGACCGCGCTATGGTGGCTATGTTTGAACACGCCAGGGTGGAGGAGCACGTCAAAACGACGCAAGTCGCGCTGGCGGCGCTGGCGGCGAAGACGCTGTTGGCGGAGAAAAGTGGAACTGAAAACTCCGCATACGAAAACTCTGTCGTCGCAAACCTAACGCCGTCTGCCTTGGAGGCCAAGAAATACTCCCTCACGCACGACATTGACACCGCATCCCACCTGTCACAGCGCATGCGCACCGAGACCATCACCCTGAACGGCGCCCTTGCGTGTTTAATGGAGTCCGTAGATTGCGAAGCGCGGGCGGAGATGCAAATGGCGTGGGAAGCGAGCGCGTTCGCGCCAAGACGCGTGCCAAACGAATGGCCAAGCGGGAGCGTCATCGGACTCACGGGGCACTTCACCGGCGGTTTTTCAGGCAACAACGACCCGGTATTCGCAACCGCGGTACCCACAGCGCCGCCCTACATCACACCTGGAGTGCCCATCGCGCCGCTCGTGACTGGGGTTCCTGGGACCTCCACGCCGGGTATACCAATGGTACCTTCGCAAGCCTCGCCCGTAAAAAAAGCGCAAGACCTCTCCCTTCAAAAGAAAGCGGCGCCCAAGCGGAAAATATGTAGTCCCGAAGTGGTCCCCAAAGCAAAACCCGCCGGCAACCAGAAAGGTCGTCGCGCACCTCCCAGGCCCAGAGGTATAGCGGCTGTGACGGATGTGACGTCGGACGTGACGCCTTAGCCAGCGGGGAGTGAGTACGTGTTGGGTGATGATTGATTGAATGAAAAATGAAAAATACCTTCGTTTGAAATAAAAATACCTACTCACACTCCAGAGCGTGTTTGTACACGTCCTCGTACGTTGACACGAAATGCACCTCAAGCCCCTCTTTAATGTCATCCGACAGCTCACTGAAGTCATTCCTGTTCCCTTCGGGAAACAGAATCGTTGTGACGCCTGACCTGCGCGCCGCGATTGTCTTCTCCTTGACCCCCCCGATTGGCATCACGATTCCGGTGAGCGTGACCTCGCCGGTCATCGCCAGGTTCGGCTTCACCGCTTTGTTCGTGGCGAGGCTCACCATCGCGGTGACCATCGTGCACCCAGCGGAAGGGCCGTCTTTTGGGGTACTCCCGGCGGGGACGTGCAGGTGCAGCTTCGTTGAATCGAAGTACTTGTTACCGGGGTCTCTCTGGGCCACGAATCCTTTCGCAAACGTGTGTGCGATGGTCGCCGATTCCCTCATCACGTCGCCCAGCTGACCAGTGGTTTTGAGAGTGCCGCCAGAGGTGGTAGGGGACTTGTTAGTCTTCTTTTTCTTATCACTATCCTCCTCTTCCTCCTCCAATACCTCCGCATTCTGGTGAATCGCGGTGCACTCGATGTACAGCGTGCTTCCGCCCATGCTGGTCCACGCTAATCCAGTCACGACGCCGGGCGGGGTTTTGTCGTAAATGCGATCCGTCGCAAACGGAGGCTGCCCGACATACTCCACTAAGTCGGGGCCTGAATTTACAACAACCGCGTCTTGTATTTTGGTGGAGTCCAACACAGTTTGAACCTCCTTCTCAGTGCTCTCCACTAAGTCTTTCAAATCACTCAACGCGCCTTCAAGCGCTTTCAAATCCTTTTCCTTCGTCTTCTTTTCTGACGTGTTTTTACTTCCAATTTTCAAAATTCTCAGCTCCTCTTCTTTTTCTTCCATCGCCTTTTTTGCGGCGGTATACTTGGCCCTAGCATCCCCAACCTGTTTACTCGCCTCCGGCCCCTTCTCCTTGGCGAGCTTCAAGGCCACTTTCCGGTAGACCTTTTCCAAGTGTTTCTGCAAATTACGCACGCCAGCTTCCCTGCAGTAGTCCTCGATTAACGAGTTCATGGCTGAGTCAGAAATACTCGCTTCGGATTCGCCGATGCCGCTGCGTTCTTTGGCGACTTTTTCTAAATACGTCCTGGCGATCTGAACTTTTTCATCCTTAATATATCCAGATAAACGGACAACTTCCATCCTATCGAGTAATGGGCCGGGAATCGTGTCCAAAACGTTCGCCGTGCACACGAATAAAACTTTACTCAAATCCACCGGGACGTCAAGGTAGTGGTCTAAAAACGTGCCGTTTTGTTCCGGGTCTAGGAGTTCGAGTAATGCAGACGCAGGGTCGCCTTGGTACCCTCTTCCCAGCTTATCCACCTCGTCGATCAAAACCACGGGGTTGCTCACCCCAGTCGTCTTCAAGCACTGCACTAACTTACCAGGCATAGCCCCTACGTACGTCCGTCGGTGGCCTTTGATCTCCGCGACGTCACTCAGCCCCCCGACCGAGAATCGAAAAAATTTACGGTCCAACGCTCGCGCAATGCTTTGCCCTATTGACGTCTTACCCACGCCAGGCGGCCCGACCATGGTGATGATCTTGCCCTGCGTCGTGCCTCTCAACTGACCTACCGCGATGAACTCCAGAATGCGCTCTTTGACATCCTCCAAACCGTGGTGGTCGTGGTCCAGCACTTCGCTGGCTTGTGAGATATCAAGACGCTCGTCTGAGCTGTGGCCCCACGGAATTGACGTCAACCACTCGAGGTAATTCCTAGTAACGTTGAACTCGCTCGAGCTGGGTTCTAACCCCGCGAGCTTCTGTAGCTCCTCTTCAATCACCTTCACCGCGTGCTTCGGGGCCTGGTCTCGGAAAGGCGCAAACTTGTCCATGAACTTCTCTGCAAGCGCAGTTTTATCGTCGCGCTCCATCCCGAGCTCTTTCTTTATTGACTTTAGCTGCTCCAATAAAAAATACTTTCGCTGGTCGCCGGAAATTTTTTCCTCAACCCTGCGTCCGATGTCCGCTTGCAACTTTCCGAGTTCGACTTCCTTTTTTAATAACACTAACGCGTTTTGAAGCCTGGTTTTGACATCCAAGCTCTCAAGAATCGTCTGTAACGCATGGTCATCCGCACTGCACATGCTCGCCGCTAAATCCGCCAGCTTCGCCGGGTCTTGAAAGTCCTGGAACCGCTGCGCGAAGTACGAAAGCGTTTCCTGAGTATTCAAAAACGTATGATGGTTAGTCAGTAAGGATTGGGTGAAGTGGTTAGTAGACGGTATAAGCAAGGAAAAAGCACCTCGTCGCGGATTCGAGATGGAGGTATATCGAGGATTAAACAAAGACTGTATGCGCAAATATTCTATAAGCTTTAAAAAGTCATGTCCCCAAAACGTACCTTCGCCAGCGGGTTTACTTTCAGCAGTTCCTTAATCGTCGCGACGACTTCGTTCGCGGTGGCTTTCAACACGTCATCTGAGGAATCCTCTGAGGAATTACTATTTTTGTCCCCCAAGTGCTCCACCCTGACGACCATCGGGTCGGACCGCACGGTGTGCGTTTTCCGCAAACGCCTGTGGCCCAATAATAAAAGTGTCGCTCCGCCGCTGGTATCCTCATCAGATAAAACTTTCTTCTTCGTCACAGTTTTCGTAATTTCTCCATCCACGTCAGGCAAGATTTTATCTCCGTCCTCGTCAACCTCCCCGATATCAGGAATACGAATGACACTCTGTACCTGTCCGAAGGTTCCTATTGAGTGCATGTCATCAGTAGGGTCCCAGTTTACTGTGGAATCCGAATCGAAATCTGAGATATTGTCTGTCACAGCACTCACTTCAATTCCTCCAACGTCTTTCCGTCTCAAAAACGTCCCCACGTACGCCTGACCTCTGCTTTTCATCTCTTCTATTTCTGAAATAAGTCTTTCGTCCGTGACCCTTACGGGCATGATCACACCGGGCATCAGCGGTCGTCTGTTCAGCGGGACGACTAACACCTGGGGGTGCGAGCTCGGGTGGCCGCTTGATACCAAAATACCTCCGCCCGCGGTTTCGGATTCACTCGCGAAACCTCTGCCTGATAAAAAATGACGACGTGTGTGTTTGGATCGGGGGATCGGGGTGGTGGGGGTACTGCCCGTCCTACCCGCAAAGCTCGAGAAATTGACTGATAAATCACTTCGGCCGGGCACTGGGGCGCGCCGCGGCGACGAGGATACGCCCCTTCCCACCAAACGCGCAGCCTGCCGGAGCTGCGACATCGCCATTGAACGGTGCCACGTGTTTCAAAGCCTGCACTAAATTCGGTTTGCGCCTACGCGTATGCTCCGTCTCCAGCGCTACGGAGACCAAGCGCTGCAAATCCACTCGAGCCCCTTACACTGCACGCCTTTTGAAGGGTGTGGGTGCCTCTGACGTAACTTCGGATCGGGGCCGCAACGCGTCGCTGCGCTCGTCGCTTTGAGCTCTGCACGGCACCCCTTCGGGTTTCTTCTTCGAGTCAGATCTGCGTCGCGTCGACGAAGTTCCCGAAAACGCCTCCGAGATTGGGAGGTGCGGGCCTTCCAGCCCTGGCACGCCACACCTCCTTTGCGCGGCCGTCTCACCCCCGATGGTATCCGCGGAGGCCGAGGCGCCGCGCGTACCTTCGCGCGACGCGCTAAGAGCGGCCCTAGCCGAGTCCAAGCTTCAGGTGTTTGACCTGACGGCACAGTTGCGGGAGTGCGATTTGAAGTTAGGGGCGGGGGCAGGGAGTAAATCTGTGAATGAGGCGGTGCAAAAGGCGAGTGACGCGCAGCGAGAGCAGCGGACCACGATTGGCAACTTGACCAAGGAAGTGAACGGGTTACGACAGAAAACTCGCGTGATGGAGGCGCACATCGATCGACTCACGGAACAGGAAAGGGAACTACGGAAGACGTTCGACACGTTTTTTACATCGATCATCGTCGTGGTGTGCGTTGCGGCGACACTCGCACTGGCCCACTTGTTCGGTGCGGGGGACGTATTGGGCAAGCACGTATTGCAACTGCACCGAAGAAGCGCAGAGTTGTAGTGTAGAGCTTAACAGTTATAGTCATAAATATTACTAGACGTTACTGGCGTTACTAGCATTAGACGTCTAGAAACCTTTCTCCGAGAAACGAATCGAGCTGCTCCACGAGGGTTTCAGCATCTGGAACCGCGAGCTCTGCGCACCTCGATAACGCTTCCGCAAACACCGAATACGTCACCTCGCAGTCCAAAACAAGAGACAATCTAACAGCTTCGCGATCGGACTTCAAAGCAGCAGCGAGTGCAGTGGCTTCAGCTGCTCGGGCTGCTTCAGCGGCTTCCAACTCAGCCGCTTCCTCTTCGTCAGTGCTCTCAGGTTCGGGTTCCTCCGTGAACTCCTCCCCCTTTTCCTCAGCCTGCGCTTTTCTGGCTTCAAACTCTTCCTTTTTCTTTTCCTTCTCTTGTTCATCAGCGTAACGTCGTGCGGATCGTTCCTCCTCTGCGTTTGCGGCGGCTTCTTCGGATGCTTCGGCTTCGGCTTCCTCTTCTTGTTGTTTTAGAAGCGCTTCTTCGACTGAATCCACCGGCGCGAGCGCGGCGGCGAACGCGGCAAGCGCATTCGTAGAAGTCAAAGCCGACACCAAAGGCTCGACGACTTCGGATTGCTCGGTTTCTTCCGTCGGGGGTTCAACTTCAGCGGGAGGTTCTGGAGGTGTTTCCTCTTTCGTCTCTTCAGCAGTCTCAGCTCCTTTTTCGCCTCCCTCTTCGTCCTGAACCGGCTCCGGGTACACAAACTCTTCGCCCTCGTCTTCAGCGTCCACTAAAACTTTTTTACTCGTGAGAAACGACAAAAACGATCGGCCGTCCACGGTTACCGGGTCGCGCCGCTTCGTGACGTCCCTTGGTCGAGTCCGAGAAGCCTCAAGGAACGCCGAATGCACACGTCCGTCTTGCGTTACTTTTTGTAACTGCTCCATGTCAATGCTCTCCCTCAACTTGACGTCCCAACTCAAATCCCTCGCCTCGGCAAACGCGTACCTTTTCAGCAAAAGCTCCACGCGCTTGTGCAGATATTGCGTGGAATTAAACTTGTGGTGCGCGCACCGTACCAGGGCTTCCACGAACTCGCGGAACACCAACACCGTGTTTGGAAATAACACGTCAGGCAAAACGACTGGATCCGACGCGTCAGGGGCTTGCTTTTTCACAGCAGCGCGTGGATCGAGGTGAACGCCATCCCGCACGTTGGCGTGTAACTCCGTGGCGTCGGACGCTTCGATTGTTGGGAGTGGTATTTCCTCATCGTTAATGTACCCACCTGCAGTCCCATCATCCCTCCACGCCGGCTCGATGCACCGCACGAGCTGCGCAACCGTGAAGTCGCACCCCGTGATTCCCCGGCTCCTGGCGAACTGCACAAAAGCCCCGACGGTCAACGTGGATGTATTACTATTCAACGACTCCGCCGCGACCTTGTATGCCCCTCGGAGCTCCGACATCAACCTCAGTAACGACTTATCAAGCTCCTTGTTGGCGAATACCTTTTCGTCACCAGTCACGCAGTCATCCAGCAACTCATGGACGTTAAGGTTGATGTGCGTCGTGGGTGCGAAGGGAGGGTCGCCAGGATTTATAACTGGTTTATCGTTTTTGAAGTTTCCACAAAAAACGCTTCCGTCGTGAAACGTGTACTTTCCAACGCCGTGCTTTTCGTCATTACTAAATTGTCCGACATACCGTGACCCGTCCGCGTAGTAAAACGTCCCGTGGCCTGACCGTTTGCCATCAAGAAACGTTCCTACATAAGTATTAGTATTAGTGCTGAACCGAACACTTGATGAGTTATTTCGGGAGTCGTCTTCGATATTTTCTAAAAACCACACATGCGTCCCAACCCCACACGCGTAACCATTTTCAAACCCCCCAGTGTACGTTTCGTTTCTGCCGTCCCCTACCCATCTATATTGACCCTTTCCGTGCTTTTTGTCATCAGCCCACTCGCCTTTGTACCAATCCAGATTGGGGTACTGGAAGAAACCCGACCCATGTTTCCTGTCATCGCGCCAGTCGCCGTCGTAGAAATGTTCTTGACTTTTTTCAGAAAAAACAATCTTCCCTTTGCCGTGTCGCTTGCCGTCGACCCAATCGCCGAAGTAGGAAGTGTCACCGTCTGCGAACGTCATCGTACCTGGGCCGTGCCTTTTGCCTACACGAACTTGCCCCTCGTACCGCCCCCCGTCCGGCCACGCATACTTCCCAAACCCGTTCGCGACGTTGTTCGCGAAGTACCCTTCGAAAACAATTCCATCCACCCATTTGTACACCCCCCGGCCGTGCATCTTGCCTTCCTTCCAACTACCGGTGTACGTGTGTCCGGTTTTGAACACGGCGGTGGCGGAAGCGGCTTCGTACCACGCGAATTTCGACACAGAGCCGGTGTACGTCTCCACGGAGACGGACGCCATGGAGGGCTCCACCACGCCCCGGGGGCGACTCATTGTATTGCTAGATTTAGAGGTGAATCAAATCAGCCCGCGGACGTCCAACCAACGGCGCACTTCCTTACACGCTGTGCCCTAAACGCGACCCGTACTGGACGAAGTCTCACACCTCGTACACACACGCACTGACGTTCGCGTCACCGCGGCGTTTCACACCACCCGTGTCCAGCGCGACCGTGCCCGATTTAGAATGAGAAATCTCAACGTTCGGGTTGACTTTTGAGTGGTGACTTTTGCAGATTTGGCATTCCGAGGTGCACCCGGATATACTCCAGTTTCGTCCACTCCCTTCCACGATGGACTTTGCAGGCCAACGCTTATCGGAGCGCATGTACCAGATTTGCGTGGTGTTTTTCGCGATCGTCGGGTTCATCCTTGGATACGCCACCGGGTCGTTTCGAACGATGATGCTCATCTACGGCGCGGGCGTCGCAATTGCGATTTTCATCGCGGTACCAGACTGGAAGTACTTCAACCAAAATCCGCAGAAGTGGCTCAGGGCGGAGAGTAGAGATAAGGCAGGAAGCACCAAAGCGAAGCGAAGGTAGTGTTATGGGTTGTTAGGACTCAAATAGCTAAGGTAGTCCTTCACGGAAGCGAACGATGCGGGATTCCGAAGATTAGATTAGTTTTTGACAAGTTTAGGTATTTTGATTTCGCGCCATCACCGTCTCATGCCTCTCGTCCTATTCCTCCACAGATTAAATAGACTCTCACTTCAGTCCCAGCTTCGACTTTTCGTGCGCTAAAACTTTCTGCACGCGTTCCACCGCTCTTAAATCTCCGCCCGGCACGCCGGCGCACGCAGCGTACGGCGGCGCGATGGTCACCTCATCCATGACTTTAATGACCGTGCCTTCCCACTGGCACGGCAGCGTCCTGGCCAGCGCATCGAAGATGTCCTGCGCCTCCCTGGTGACCCCGACGCCGATGTTCGCCGCTGATGCCGCCGCTGCCTTGACATTAGCCTCCAACCGTCTCTTCGATCGCTTCGCATCCACCACGGGCAGCGCCGCGTAACTCACCGCACCGCTGGGGGGAGTCGATCGCAGATTTGTGCACCCGGCCGTGTTAACCATGGTAACGTCGTGCGTGTTCGCGATGTCCCCTTCCGTGCGAATGACCGCGCACCCCGTGCCCATGTCGTACGTGAACAACTCGCCCTCGAACGCCTCGCCGGTAGCGGTAACGCCGCTGACCGTGTGGCCGATGGACCACTCGGGAGCGACCATGATTCTGCGTACAGTTGGAATGGAGCTCGTCGAAAAATCGCTTGCTGAAACTGGCCATAACCTGGAATCTCGGCGACACCTTCCTTTTTGGCTGCTTTTATGACTCGGATTGTGGATTCCAGAGCTGCTTGTCCCTCTTTTTAACTCAAGGTTCTTGAGTTCCGACCGACCCGAGATTCCAGGTGGACCCTTATCCCGACGTATCGAGCCCTTTTTCAGTCAGAGCCGAGAGCCCGCCGCGCGTGTCTCTCTGACTTCACATCCTCACGGCTCCAAACGAGAGGACGGTCACGGACGTTCCTCGACGCCAGTGTTTCCTGAATATCTGAGCTCGCCCCAAGCGGCACGACCGGTGCGTGTATTGCCGAGGGGGCATCGAAAAAGTACTGCCGCCGCACTGTAATCTTCGCAGCCTCGGATTAACCGCCATCGATCGTCGTTCGCTCGGGTTGTTCTGAGCATCTTTCTTATCATTGACGCTAACCTTTACTCACATCTTCACAAACAGACGTCCTCCGGCTGAATACCTGTGACCGGTTCCATAAACATGGCGGCGGTTAACCGACCTCCGATGAGCTCCTTGTCGAACGCCCAAGACCTGGCGAATGCGTCCGAGTTCTGGACCCCTGATTACCAGCCTGAGTCCATCATGCCGCCCACGAGATTGGCGGGGGACGCGAACGTTATTACGATGCGTTCCACCGGTATCTCAACCGCGATGATCATGAAGGATCAACCGATGACTCGGAAAACCAAGATCGTGTGCACCATGGGGCCCAAGTGCTGGGACGAACAAACCATGAGCGAACTGATCAACGAGGGTATGTCCGTCGCGCGCTTTAACTTCTCGCACGGAGACCACGAAGCCCACCAAGGTGTGCTTGACCGCTTCCGCAAGGTTTGTGCTGAGAAGAAATCCAACTGCGCGGTGCTTCTTGATACCAAGGGCCCCGAAGTCAGAACCGCGATGCTGAAGGACCACGAGCCCATCCAGCTGGAGAAGGACCAGGAGATCATCGTGTACGCCGCGGGGCCTGATGAGTACACCACGTTCGAGGGGTACAAAACCGACGAAG
>MDSY01087190.1_pt1 | contig 27499 bp, 32 predicted proteins | sample 811131 | NCBI WGS metagenome assembly MDSY01 (sample SAMN05326643, study PRJNA326480) | marine metagenome | isolation source: seawater | place: Atlantic Ocean: South West | collected 2010
AAAAATGGAGACTATTAATAAAATCAAAGAATCAGTATTTAGTTTTGGACTAGGAGTGGGGCGTTTAGTGGGACATGTTCTACTGTTTGTTTTTACAGGTTCACCAAACGGTGTGAATCTGGATGATGTTCTTAGTGACATTTCTGAGGACGATATACCGGTGTACTGGGAAAGATAAATAAAATTGTGTTAAATATTAGTTATTATAAAAAAAATTATTTTTGTCTTTTTTTATGCAGAAAATGTCTATGAATAAAAAAATTGAAATAATAAAGTATCCTATGTATTATTAACAAAAGAAATGTCGTTAGCAGTATTTAATACAGAAGAAAATCTTGGTAATTTGGAGCAATTTAAATTACTGCCCGATGAGTTACAAAATCATATTGGTAAATATGTTGATGAAAATTATAATGAAATATGGAATTATACAAATGACTGGTATTATATAGTAGAAACCTTGGGTTTAAATTACGGATGGGAATATTTAGTTGACTTTTTAAATAAACACTTAACTGAAAAAATAATAGGACCTTTAAAAATAACTAATTGTAAACATATGACTGGTTATAGTCATACATGTGTTGAATTTATAACATGTGATGAAAGATTGTCAGTTGGATTTTATTATGATTATATTAAGATGCATCCTGGAAAAAGGTATATTTGGGAAGACGACCTTGTAGATTCAACAAAAGCAACTGAACTTATTATGGATAAATTAAATGAATATTTATATTCTGATAAATATGATCCAACTGTTATGTACCAAATAAATAAAAGACTGTTAGAAGCATATGATGGTAGCGACTTTGATGATGATGATGACTAATTTTTATAAAAATAATCTGTATTTTTTTTCAACATATCGATATAAAAAATTGATTTAAATTAATACGTTTATAAATATTTACAAAACTTATTAATATGAATATTTTGATGAAATTAAATGATTTGGTGGAGGGTAAGGTAGAAAAACGTCCATCAAAGAACTGTAAAACACCATATGTTGCCGATGTTATTTATAATGAAAAAGAGTATATGGGTCATACACCAGCGTTAGGATGTTGTGGGTTATGTGAAAAAGAATCAACTGTTCTAATGTGTCCTTCGTTAAATAAGAAGACCAAATGTGATTATACAATTTATTTATCGAAAGTAGTTGATCGTGAATTAACGTTTTATGTAGGGATACATCCAAAACTTGCAGAAATGTTAACAGAACAAGCATTAAGTCAAAATTATTTATCATTATTAAAAGATATAAAATTTTATGAAAGAGAGAAAACAATAATGAACTCGCGGTTTGATTTTGTGGGTGTTGATAAAGACAACATTCCATTTATTATGGAAGTAAAAAATGTGCCATTAGCTGATTATGTGGATTGTTATGCTTCAGAAAGAAAAAAGATGAATTTGAATGAAAATGATTATAAAGTTACAGATAAAATTGCTTATTTTCCAGATGGATATAGAAAGAAAAAGAATGAAACAGTAAGTCCACGAGCATTAAAACATATTACGGAGTTAACAGAAATTAAAAGGACTTCACAAACAAGATGTATAATGTGTTATGTAATTCAACGTCCAGATGCTTCATCGTTTCAACCTTCTAACGTAGATTCTATATACAGAGATGCTTTTAAAGAAGCGGTCGAAGCTGGAGTGGAAATAATAACTTTGCAGATAAAGTGGGATGAAAATGGTAATGCTCATTTTATGACAGACATGTTAAAATTAAATTCATTGGACTAATCTGGTTAAAAATTTATAACCATGATAAATAAAAATGAAAATACCAAGTACTAATAAAATAAAATATGTAGTATCACTTAAGTTTCTTTCATAATAACCCATGTAGGCAATATATGTAAAAAATGGTAAAACAATCAAATAATGGAATAGATGATTAATATTTCTTCCATTTTTTTCTTCAAAATTTGGTGGTGGTACGAATACGGGAATGAGTAGTGCAGTTGCAAGTAATGCTAAATAAGCATTATCTTCTGTAATTTTTCCAGTATAACCAATATAAATTAATATCATACTTTGAAGAAAAATATGTAAGAGATTAACTTTGGGCATAGATAGTTGGACAAGCATTGTTTATATTTAAAATTACAATATATAAAAATAAAATTATATTATAATTATATAAATATGAAAATATTTACATTATTGTTTTATAGCGCTCTTAGAAATTCAAGAAAAACTGTTATTAATATGTACGAATCAAATTTGGACGATAATAGTTGTGTAATGAAAAGTGAAATGAAAGAATCTGCAAATTCTACAAATGTGTTTGAAGAATTTATGAATAATACATGCACTTTATCTCATAGTGGTCTTGATATGCGTAATATAACAAATAATAATGAACATGAAGAATTAATCAATATAAGTGCAAATTTTGAAAAGAATAGTCTTTTGAATAAATTAAATAGTCCAAAATTATCAATAATTGCAAAAATGAACTTGATAGATGTTAATGATCATTTATTTGAAGATATAAGTTATGCTCCTGATATTTGTAAAGGAGGGTTATTTGATGATTTTAATTTTGAATTTTAGATATAATAATATTTTTTCATAATTATTATTATATGAGTCTTAAGATACAACCTAATGGTTTTTTTGCAACAAATAATTATGGTGTTTATTTTTATTTGATTGGTAGTTTATTGTTTTATTTTCAAATGATACAAACAAACGATGTACCTATGGGAAAAGCTTTAGTTATATTATCCATATTTGTTATAATTTCCGTCGTATTAGTTTATTATATTCAACCAAATTTCCATAAATAATTTAAATATCAAGACTTACAGTATTTTTATCGGATTTTTGTCTGCGTTTAGATCTTTTAGGCGGATTTGCATTTTGTATTTCTTTTAATTCAGAAATACTAATTGTACTGGAATCATCGTTTAGTTTTATTGTTTCAATTGGTTGTTGTTGTTGTTGTTGAGAATTATTATTTGTTCCTGGTTTATTTTTAAGACCAGATAAAAGGTCAGAAATATCTGATGGTCCATTCATTTCAGCACGTGCTGCTGGTGCTCTTTTACTTCGCATTGGTGCATCGGGATTTTCAAAATTATTAGATAAATCTACACCTTGTTGAGGTTCACCGCGTGCAAATGCAAGATCAGGTCTATTATTTCTTTGAGGAGGTGGCATTTGTTGTGTTCTCATTGGTGCAGGTGGTGGTCCGGATGATGTATTAATATCAGGTTCTGAGTTTCCTCCAGTTTTCATCATATTACCCATAAAATTTCCAAAACCAGGATTACTTTGTCCCATTTGATTAACAGCGGCACTTGTGAATTGTTGCATAAGTTCTGGATTTTGACGCATAATATCATCCATACCAGGCATTGCTGATTTAAACATTGTATTTGTCATATGAAGCATAATTGCACTTCCACCAAGTTGAAACAAAAGCTTAAGTTCAGGTGCCATTTTGGCTTTAGATTTATATTTTTCATGTAATTCTTGAAAAACTTCATCATAATCATCAATATTTTCGTTGATTTGTTCAGACCATCCATCAAGTTTTAAATCAAAAGGATCAAAACGATTGTTTAAAAATTCTAATCCAGTAATACATGCCATTAACATCTTACCTTGAAATTTTACAGAGTTCTCGCGTTCTTTGTTTGAAATAATAGTTTCATATTCACCCTGCATTTCCATTAAAGATGATTCCATTGTATATTTTTTACTTAATTCTACACCTCTTTTCTCAAGAGCTTCTAATTTTTTTAAACATTCGAATTTTTCTTTTAATGCATCTTCCCGAGACATTTTGGGTATATTATCAAAATTTTTCTGAGGATCAACAGGAATATCATTAAATTTTTGATAACCATCCCATGTCTTTTCATCTGTATTTTTTTTGATATCTTCTGTAAATTTCACAGATGATGTTGGTGTGTCTATTGTTTTTGTATCTTCAATATTTAGATTGATACTATGTACACTTTGTAAAGATTGGTTATCAAAATCATTATCAGCACTTGATGGTTTGCTATTTAACATGTTTGAGAACGCTGATGATTTTGATTCACGTAAAGAATATTTTGCTTCATCAGATTTATCAGTTGCAAGATTATTAAGATCATCTTCTAAATCCTGCAAATCAGCTAAATTAATATCAGAAGATGGACTATTTGCACGGGATGAACTTTTTTTTTTATCATTCATAAGTAATTCTATACCAGGTCCAAAATTGACAGATGGTTTATCTAATGAAATAGGCTCATTATCAGAAATATTAAGATCGAGAGTTTCAATATCCATTATGTTTTATTAAGAACTTATAATTTTAAGTTAATCGCAAAATAAATATTATAAAACAAAGTTAATAATCTTAAAATCAATTAAATATACTAAACCCTGTAAAAAAGAATCAGCAAGATCATCTTTTTTTTTGGATTTATTAAATATATCTATATTATCTATAATATTTGGATTATTAATTAATATTTCATTACATTTTTCTATTGAATATTTTTTACGTTCACTGTATGTAGTTTTTGATTCATTATTTTCAAAATGTTTTAATTTATTGATAGATGATACAAATTTAATATTATTAACATCTTTCATAATAAAATATTGAGCAATCATTCCTTGTAATGTTTTCATTTTATTTGCAAGTGGACTAATTTGATTTTCAATTAAAACCATATCAATGGTATGCATATCAAATATAGTATTAAATAGTAATTTGAGATTTTTACCAAGAGTAACTAAATCGCTTTGTTTATCTGTATTACTACTAACTAAATGAAATACGTGTTTATCTATATATGTATTGACAATATCAAGTAGACCTGTTTTTAATATTTTGCATTGTTTTTGATCTTCATTAAGAATATTATATTTATCACATAACATTAATAATTCATTTAATTTTAATTTTTTAATTTTATTCTTGTTTAACTCTTTTGTAGGAACAATAAACTCAGTTTTTTTTGAATGCGTTTTACAATAATATAAGTTATTCATTTCATATGTTGCTTTATTGGTACATGTTTTCTTTGTTTTGTTACAAATACAATTACATGTATATGTTTTATTTTGTTCCAAATCAACCACATCCCAAATAAGTATTTTAAATTTATTCTTATCAATAATGTTGAATAAGCAAATAGCCAAGTTTTTAACTCCTACGTCGATACTAAGTATTTTCATTTTAATAATATTTATACAAATAAATATTATTATTTATTTAATTGTTTTTTGAAGCATAATGATTTAATAATTGATCTTGACTAATAGCCGGAGCAACCATTCGTGATTCTAATGTAGTACGTGATAAATATAAATTTTTTAAATCACTTGTTTCATATCCGTATGGTTGAGAACTATCATTACTTGATTTGTATAAGAATGGTGTGTTTTTTGAACCTTGTTTTGAAGTTCCATAATAAGGACAACCACCACATTCGTCGCATGCAGACAATTGATTGTGTTCAATAATTGAATTTGCATTTTCAGTTAAATATTTTCTATATTCCCAATTAGATGTAATATTGCTTTGTTTTTTAATTTCGTTATTTATGACTGCTCCTGGTTGCCATTGACTATAATTTCTTCCATCGCTCATAATAGGAGGAAATCCAAAATGAATATTATTTGATGCAGAATAACAAGTACCCCAACTCATTTATATATATTAACTATAAAGAAAATTATAGACTTAGTAAATCAATTAATTCTTGTTTTTTCATTTTACTAATATTACTTGCTAAATTTTTAGAAGAAACTATATCTTTTAAAGCTTTTACACTCATCTTTGAATAATCAATAGGTACATCAACAGATTTTACTGTATTTTCATTTTCTAAAGTAGCAACATCTTCTTCTCCTAATGTTTCAATAGGTAACTCAATTGGTTCTAATTCTTCATCTAAACTATTGTCATTTAATTCAATAGTTTGTTCCATTAAATCTGTAACCAAATTCTTCAATTCAACATCGTTGCTACTATCATAACTACTTTCATCTTCATCATCTTCATCATTGTTCATATCTATAACTTTTATATCACTACTACCTGTTAATTCTGAACCCATATTAAATGTTTTTATATCATTATTCTCTAATAAATCAACACTGTTCTCTTCATTGCCACTTTCATCATCACTACTTTCATCCTCGCTCTCATCCTCTCCTTCTTCTCCTTCAGAAACATTTATAAGTTGACCTCCTGAGCTGTTTTGAGGAGTTTCACTTTCATTTTCAGATAGATTAAGACGTGATAAACTATTTAATTCTTGTGTCATAGAAGTCATTAATGAAAACATAGAATTAACTTTATGATCAATTGTTGCCAGTTGTTGTCTAAAATACAATAATGTTATTAATGCAATTAATAAAGAAACTGCTAAATTTATAAGAAAACTGTTATTTTCTAAACCAAACATTTTATTATAACATGAATATATATTTAAATGGTTAAATTAACGAAAATATATATGCTCAACTTTATATTGAAAGACTATTTTGAATAATCGATTCTGTTAGTTTAATTAATGATTTGGGATATTTTAATTCTTTTAATACTTTTATACCTCCTTTTATTTCGGAAATTCCTTCTTTTAACTTATATTTGTATATAAAGTCATTTTCTTTTGTTTCTATTTCCATATGATAATTAGATGTGTTTGTATTATCATGTCTCTCTATTTTTAAACATAAATCAATATAATGAGTTGTTAATACATAGTTTACATTTTTATTAGAATTCATAAAGTGAAGATATGAATATGCACTGGCAATTGCTTCATACGGATTTGTACCTGAATATAATTCATCAAATACACAAAAATGTCTCTTATGTTTGTTTTCTTCAATACAATCAATAATATCTTTACATCTTCTTGCTTCGGCTTGAAATAAGCTATCTCTCCCGGAAGTATCGGGAATATTAATATAACAATGTATATAATCGTATGGATTTATTTTTGCACTTTTATAAAATCCATAACCAATTTGTTGACTTAATATAATATTAAATAATGTAGTTTTTAGTATTGTCGTTTTACCTGCTGCATTAGGTCCAGTAATAATAAGATTTTTCTTCAAACTATAGCTATTTTTAACAGGTTTTGAATTTTTAAGAGGAGCAAAGTATGCTTCTTTGAATTCATTAATTTTTTTAGAATATGTACATTTGTTAATTGTCTTATTTTCAATCATTTCGTTTATTTTTGTTACATTATCAATATAACCATTAAAACCAAAAGAATAAATTAATGCCTTATGATATTCTTCATTACAATGAATTGCATAAAAATATTTTAATGCATGGCCAATATTTGTTAATTTTAAAAATCCTAATTTATATGGTGTTACTTTATGTAGTTCGTCATTCATTCTTTCAAGTATTAGTTTATTATTCTTAACAACCAAATTAAAATTGTGATATGTTGATAAGTCACATGTTAAATCTAAAAATTCATTCATAGATTTTATTGTATTATCGTTATAAATACTTATCTTTTTGATACAATCATGTAAATGTTTTAAGTTTCTATGATATCTGTAACAATGCATGAAATTTTGATATAGTTGAAAAAAATAGAAAAAGAGAGATACAAGCGAGCTTAATTTTTGTTCAATACTCATGGCATTAAAGTCAAATATTCGTCCAATAGGTATTTTTGACATTAACATTTTAACTGTTTTGAAATAGTCACTAAATGAAATTTTAATACTTTGAAGTTTTAATAAAAAAAATGGTACTATTAACATAATAATAGGTACCACAAGTGTCAATATTGGACTAAATAATGTTGCAAAAGTCATACCTGATAGAAATAAAGAAGAGTGATTTAATTTTTCAAGAATATTCCATTCAACATAACAATAGCGTTCTTTAAAATGCTCGTCTTCTTTTAATTCATTCCAAATTTCAATAATTTCGTCCACATTCTTATTATCGTTATTTCTATTTGTAATAGATATGTTTTTGTATAAATTTTGTGAATCTTTTAGAAATTTTACATCTGTAGTATAATAATCGCTCCATGATTGTGTAAGTTGCTTTGAAAATACATTTGAAGAATTAAAGATCTCGTCATAAATACAGTTGTTAGAGTTATCATAAGTTTCTTTTAATTCTAAATCTGTTTGTAAATTTTTTGGCAATTCATATAATTTATTATTATCGACAAAAGTTATGGGGAGTTGAAATTCATTCTTAAGTTCTTGAATATTATTCATTAGAATTAATAAAGAATAATATGCTATTATTTAAACGATTTCTTTTGTTACAAATGAAGCCGGTAACTCTTCTATTTGTGTAGAATAATGACTTTCAATGTTTTTCAAATTTTTAATATCACGCTTTGTAATAAAATTGATACCAACACCTTTACGTCCCCATCTTCCGCTTCTACCAATTCTATGTAAATATGTATGAACATCTCTTGGTACATCAAAATTGATAACAACCTGGACTTGTTGAACATCTATACCACGGGCAGTAACATTAGAAGAAATTAACACTCTTGAAGAACCACATTTAAAATCATGATACGAAGCAGTTCGTTCTTCTTTATCCATATTTCCATGAATACGAGCAACTGGATAATTATCTTCTTTCATTGCATTATATAAATCTTCAACTCGTTTGATAGAATTACAATAAATAATACATTGAACCATTGAAATTGTATTATATAGATCTTTTAGTGTTTCATATTTACCTATATCGTCTTCCAAAGCAACATAATATTGACTAATTCCCTCAAGAGTTAACATTTCAGATTTTACTAATATTTTTACAGGTTCCCTCATAAATTTATCAGTAAGTGAATTAATTTCGTTTGGCAATGTTGCACTAAACAAACATACTTGTACATCCTTATTTAAAAATTGAAAAATATTATAAACTTGTTCCTTAAAACCAACAGATAACATTTCATCTGCTTCATCTAAAACAATTAATTTAATTGTTTTTGAATTAATATGATTACGACGCATCATATCAAATGTTCTACCAGGACAACCAACAATAACATGTGGTGTTCTACTTCTAATCTCTTTTTGATCAGATTCAGATGATACGCCACCAACTAATAATTTGATTCTTAATTTATCCATAAAACCCCCAATTGACTGTAATACACTGAATGTTTGTATTGATAGTTCTCTTGTAGGAGATAAAATAACTGCTTGAGTTTTATTGATATTTTCATCAATTATATTTAATGTACCTATAGTAAAAGCTCCTGTTTTACCAGTACCAGATTGTGCTTGAGCAATTAAGTCACACTTATTGATCATTGGTGATAATGATTGTTTTTGGATAGGACTTGGTGTTTCAAATCCGACTGCATAAATTCCTCGCAAGATATCTTCTTTCATCTGAATATCATCCCAGCTTTTTATTTCAGTTATATTTAAATTATTATTATTGTCGTCATTTAAATTGTTATTTTCACTCATAATCATTATATATCATCATTATATTACGTTTAAGTTAGTATTTTTATTATAATATATTATAATTAAAAATTGATATAAATATTAATAACAAATAGTTATACATTAATTAATGTCTGTGGTTGTAAAGCAAAACTGTGATTCTGAATTAGTTTCTTATTCATTAGCAAAAATATTACAAATAGTTGATTCAAATAGTACATTTGAATTATCAGAGGATGTAATTGATAAAATAAATGACTTATCAAATAAAGTAGGTGCCCCAACATATAATAGAACACCTATATTTAATAAATTGAAAGATGAAAATAAACCTAAGAAAAAGAGACAGAACAACAAATCACATGAAATAAATGACGCTGATTGGGAAGCAATTAGAAACTTCCAAGTAACTCAAAGAGATCAAAAAGAGGGCATTGATAAGTTGATTAATGATCTTAGAGGAGAATTAAATAAACTAAGTGATAAAAATTATGATAAATTGGTGGAAAGTATTAAAACATTACTTACCGATTTAAATGAAAATAGTGAATTTAATAATGATCATAAAGAATTAATTTCTAAGTTAATATTTGATACTGCAACATCCAATAAATTTTATTCAAGTATGTATGCAAAATTATATAAGGAGTTAATTGTCGATTATTTATTTATTAAAAATGAATTTGAAAATAAATTTTCGACCTATATAAATTTGTTTAAAAATATTAATTATGTTAATCCTGATGAAGACTACAATTTATATTGTAAAATAAACAAAGAAAATGAATCGAGACGTGCATTATCTATGTTTTTAGTAAATATGGTAAAATTAGATGTATTGTCAAATGATTACTTAGTTACAATATTAAAAGAATTAATTGTTTTAACAAGAACAAAAATAAAGAAAGAAAAATGTAAAGAACAAGTAGATGAATTGTCAGAAAATATTTATACATTACTTACAGAATCTTTTAAAAACATAGAAGATCACGATGATTTTGATGAAATAATGGAATTTGTCGAATATATAAGAACTCAAAAAAGTAAAGATCATACAAGTCTTTCAAATAAGGCAATTTTCAAATTTATGGATATGAATGATTTTATAAATAAAAATAAATAGTAAAAAATAGTTAAATACAAAGAAATATTATTTTATAATAATGAATAATATTTCCTATTCAGTTATAGAAGTGTGTGATAGTAGTAACAATGAAATCATTGATATTAAAGAATTATCAAATAATATTATGATTTCAAATAATAATGATGATGAAAAAGCCAATGAATTAGTTGCATTAGAAATTTTTTATACTGAAAATTATACTGTAAAAGAACTACAGAAAATAGCTGGTTATTATAATATTCCAATACGTAAACTTAAAAAAGATCAGTTAGTTAACAAAATAATAGATTTTGAAATGAATGATGAAAATACTGAAATAGTTTCTCGTCGAAAGTTATTGAACTTTTACTATGAAGAATTAAAAGGCGATCATTATTTTTCAACTTTTGTTATTTAATTTTTTATTAATAAGTTATTTGTATCGTCATTAAATTGAATTAATGTTCTAAAATCATATGTATTACTGTGAACTAATTCTTTAAAGTCACGAAATAATTTCATTGCTACTTTGCGTGTTTCCTTATTACACATTACGCTATGTAACGTATATGTCATCAATTCGTCACTAATATTATTATTGAATCGTCTATTATATTCATACTCAATTGTACTATATAATTTCATATAAAATATCATAGTTTGAATATCTGTCCAATCGTGAAAATATTTATTATAGAATTCTTTGAATTCAGTGTTTTTCATTAATTTTACAAGATCATTAAAGAAACTATTTTTTTGTAAAATGTCTTTTCCAGTTTCTTCCTTTGAATTATATTTTGTAATTTCCATTATACATATAATATTTAATAAATATTTATATTATTTATTGAATACATACATTTAAAAATAAATATTTGAATACATTATAATGGTTGTATCAAAAATAGATAATACAGTTAATTATAGTGAACAAAAGACATTAAATTCAGAAGATGTAGAACATAATGCAACAACCTATGAAACAGAATTGTTGGGATTTGATTTGATTATTGCAATAGGAAAAGAAAAATATAACTTTGTTGAAAAAAATATAATCTATTTTCCAATTTATTTAATTAAAGATGACATTGTTTATAGTCAAATAGGTGTATACGAGATTAAAAGTGATAAATTAGTAAGTGTATTAGATGACGATGGAGATTTGAATATTGATTTAATAGGTGATCCGTTATTATATTCTTTTGCTTCAGAAGATTATTTATCAAAAATATATAAAGATGATGATGAAGAAATGAATGGAAAACATTTACAATCAAGTGATGAAGAAGTTGAATCTGATCCTGATGATCCTGATGATCCTGATAAACTATTAAAATCTAAAGAAGAAACATTAAAAATTAATAAAGAAACAATAGAAAGCTTGTCTGAATCACATGGAGATGAGAAATCAGATGAAACATTTACATCGGACAATTCTGTTTATGTAGAGCCTATCACAAAAGTAGATGATCAAGAAGAAAATATTCCAGAAAAGGCGTTATGGATACAAAAATATATGAAAAGTAAACATTTTGGAATACAAGATAACGAAGGAGGAGGTGATTGCTTATTTGCAGTTATACGTGATGCATTTAGTTCGATTGGTAAAAAGACATCAGTAAATAAATTGCGTGATATATTATCACGTGAAGCAAACGACGAAATTTTTTCTATGTATAAGCAACATTATGATATGTATGAATCATCATTAAAAGAGACTACATCAACAATGAACGATTTAACATTAAAAAATAAAAAACTTAAAAAAGAGTTAGGAGCATCAAAAAGTCGTTCACGACAGTTAGAAATAGTAGAAGAAGGAAAAGACATATTAACAAAATATAACAAACTAAAAAAGGAGCAAAAAATAACACAAGAATTAAAACAAGAATATGAATTTATGCATGGAGTGGATAATTTGGAAGATTTTAGAGCCAAGTTGAAAACATGTGAATTTTGGGGTGAAACATGGGCTATTTCGACGTTAGAACGTGCATTAAATATTAAGTTAATATTATTATCTCATGAAAGCTTTGCACAAGGCGATATAAATAATGTTATTTTTTGTGGACAATTAAATGATGCAGTATTAGAAACAAGAGGTAGTTTTAAACCAGATTATTATATTATGAGCGATTTTAATGGTTGGCATTATAAATTAATTACATATAAAGGTAGAAAAATATTAAAACAAAATGAATTGCCATTAAGATTAAAAAAAGGAATTATAGAAAAATGTTGTGAAAACGAAAATGGACCTTATAGTATTATTGAGGGATTTAAAACTGAAAAAAAAGAACCAAAGACTGCAACACAAAATGAAATTGTTGAACCAATATATCAAAATAAATATGATGACTCAATAGTATTTCAATTTTATAGTAACTCGTCAAATAAACCATATCCTGGAAAAGGAAGTGGTGAGAAAATAAATAAAGAAAACATTTCGCTATATGGTGATTTAAAATCGATACAAGAATGGCGTAGAATGTTATCTGATGAATGGATAAATAAATTTGTTTTTGATAAACATGAATGGTCTTCTGTAAGACATTGTGTAGAAGGAATAAAATATAAGAATGATAAAAATATGGATATGTATGAAAAATTTTCATTGAATTCAGGATCGGAATTATCACAAGATACAACTTTAATAGAAAAAGAGCAAAAAGATAAAGAACCAATTAGTTCAGAAACATACGAAGCAATATTGACATCTAAATTTTCCCAAAATGGAGAATTGAAAAATACTTTATTAAAAACACGTAATGCATTATTAATGAATTATGTGAAAGGAAAACCACCTTCAAAGAATTTTGAATTGATGAATGTAAGAAGTAAATTATCCAAATAATCAATCAATGTTTAATTCAATGTTATATTTATTAATAACTGGTTCAAATGATTTTTTAATTACATAATCATCAATATGATTTGGTATATTTACATTCATAGTTAAATTAAATACCTTACTTGCAGTCATTGGTGCATTTTCAGAATCTGATATTAGTGTATTAATATCAATTTTAAGATGGTTTAATACATCCGAAGAACTATGAATAACTCCTGTGTCATCAAAACATGTTAATTTAATATTTTTATTATAATAATTTTTGATGTTGAAATTATTATTGGTGTTTAAATCTGTAAGATCATGACAATTATGTTTGTTAAAAATATCATTCATAATTTGTCTGTTTCTATAATCAGATTCGACATTGTAAATAAGAATATTGTCTTTTGTAATCATTTGAGAACGTTCAATATTAATACCATTTTTAAATATATCTTTGGTAATTTTACTAATAGTTCCAACATTGTTTTTTGTGATAAATGTAGTTTTGATAAAACTCATTTTATTATAATATATATTATTATTTATATACTAATAAAAATCATCTTCTAAAATATACATATATTCTGCTTGTTGATTTTCATATCGTAATGCAGTTTCGATTATATCATTATATATTTTATATGTGGCTATTTTTTCACTACAAATTAATTTCATCTTATGTAGAGAATCTATTAAATATTTATGTAAATCTTCCTTTGTTGCTTCTACAATTGTAAAATATTTGAAGTGCCAAATTAATTCATCGGTTTTTATTTTATATTTTAAACGCCAAAAACTATATATGTTAATAATCTCATCTACGTCAATAAAATCAAGTAAATCATTTATATTCCAGTAATTTTCCAACTCCATAATTTTATAATCAACATAAATATACTTAAAAATTTCTAATCTAATTTCACGTGGTAATTCTGTAATTAAATTACAATGCAACATATTATAATAAATAACATATTTTTATATATAAATACAATAAATATAAAAATATGTCTCGTAATATATATTATGGAACTTATACAAGAGTATAACTATGATCATCAACTTACAGATGAATCAAAATTAATTATAGAAGAACTTCAAAAATTTAATAAATCATTTTTGAAACTTACACCAGATATTTCTAATAAAATGTCTGAATTTTTTAAAGAAATGTATGATAATATTTTGGAAGCAAAGAGAGATTTTAAAAAACAATATAAATCACATTTATATTTACATGATATAACTTCAGCAAAACAAATTCCAAAACCTGATTCATTTCATTCACATTTTTTTCCAAACAAGATTATTGAGCATATTAATACAAATTCAACACGTTATTTAACATATGATTATAAATTAGGCAAACGAACTGTTAGTATAAAAATAGTATTTATGGATATTGCTGACACTAATGTAGATTTTTATAATTATTATGTTGAAATTATTTATATTATAACACATATTTTAAATAATTATTCTTCTCTTGAGTGTGGTAAAAATCTTGAATTATATATATATTTGACAGACTTTAAAAAGAAAATACCTAATTCCAATCTGGAAGAATTTGATACAAAACATGTTAACACTGCTTATAGTGATGTTTGTACATCTAATTCGCAAATAGTGTTGTATAGAAGTGAAGAGTGGGTAAAAGTATTAATTCATGAATTATTTCATAACTATGGACTTGACTTTTCAAAAATTAAATATAACAATTTAAAAAATAAAATAAAAGACATTTTTCCAATAAAAAGTGACTTCGAATTAACAGAATCATATGCAGAATTTTTTGGAGAAGTAATTAATATTTCACTCACTACATTCTATTTAGATGAAAGTACATCTATATCATTGTATGTTAAAAACTGTCATTATTTACTATTTTATGAACAATTGTTTTCTTTATTTCAGTGTGTAAAAATATTATATAAAATTGGATTAAGTTATGAAAATCTATATTTGAAAGACGAAGTAAGTAAATCTCTTAGAGATAATATTTATTATAGAGAAAAGACAAATGTATTTTGTTATTATGTGGTAAAAAATATTTTATTATTTAATTATGAAGATTTTATTAAGCTTTGTAGTGAAAAAAATTTACAATTATTAGATTTTCGTAAAACAGAGACGATGTTGAATCATTTTTATAATTTTATAAAATCAAAACATAATGATAAGAAGTTAATTAATATAATTAGAAAAATAGAAAAAAATTTAAATAATGTTTCAAATAATTTATTAAAAAAAACAGCTCGTATTTCATGTATCGAACTTAAATAAATAATTAAATAAAAATATTGATCTATATTTAATTATATATTTATATATATAAATGATGATACCATATAATTTAATATTTAATTTTATAACACATACTTGTAATAAGTTTTCGATTGATGAATCTCATGGATTAAAACATAGCATGGATGTGTTTAAATATTCACAACGAATTGTCAAAAATGAAAAACTTTTACATCCAGTGTTGAAAGATCAAGAACGTGTAATATACACATCAGCACTTCTTCATGATATGTGTGATAATAAATATATGGATGAGCAATTCGGATTAAATAGAATTCGAAATTTCATTAAAACATATTTGAATTATGAAGATAAAGAAACAGAATCTATATGCGATATAATATCAACAATGTCTTATTCAAAAGTAAAAAAAAATGGATTTCCTAATTTAAATGATCATCAAATGGCATATCATGTTGTTAGAGAAGCAGATTTATTGACTGCATATGATATTGACCGATGTATTGTATTTAATATGAATCGTTACAATGTTGATTATACAAAATCTGTTAATGAAGCATGTGATTTGTATGAAGTAAGAATGGGAAAACATATTGAAGATAATTTGTTCTTTACATCGACTGGATTAGATATTGCAAAAGATTTAGAGAAAGATGCAAATGAACGATTCGATGAATTAAAAAATTTATAATAAACATTATTTAAACATCGTGTGTACATGGAAGACATACATTTATACGATTGTTTTTTTTTGATTTAAATTTTTCAAATAAAGATTTATATCCACAAGGTCTATAAAATGAGGATATAAATGGATCTTCGTCTTTAGATAAACGTGATGGTGTTGTTTTTATAATATTACCATTTTCATCACTGTAGTATATTTTTTTAATTTTAATACCAGTTCTTTTAGACGCTAAAATGATATTTTCTATGCAGTTTTTGCATATTTGTGAATTGCCAAGAATTCCTTCAGATTTGGATACTCTAATTACTACCAAATTATATGTTTGTTTATTGCGTTTATTTACTTTGTCTGTGTGCTTTCTGGAAACTTTCGATATTGCATGCATTTCAGCATGCGTAGTTGCATAGCTTGCTAACTGATAATGATTTTCACCGTAATACGACTTCGATTGATAATTCATTCTGTTTTTTCCATTTCTAACTAAGTAGGCGGCATGATTAGATGGACCACCATTGTTCTGCGTTCGCGTCTGCGTTAACTTATTAATTAAGTTCTGCATTATATTTTTACTTGATATATTCCTTTTATATCTATTAAATTTAAATCAATTTTTAATTTTGTCTTATTTCTATTTTAGCTTTTTCTTTATACGAAGATCACTCGTATGACCACATTTTTTTTTGCGGCAATTTGTTGCTCTGAGTGGCAATCTTGCATAACATTTACGACATATCATTTTATCACAATTTTTAGCTTTTGCAAGTGCTGATAGAGTAGGATCATATGCCATACTTTATATTATATTATTATATTTAATTTAAATTCGTTTTTCCTTATTTTTAATATTTCATATTGATTAACACACCATTAGAATAACCACCTGCATTTTTTGAAGATATTTCATAACTATTTTCTTCTTTTTCTATTTCGTTTTCATTATACTCTAATTTAAATTTGGACAATAAAAAATCATATATATTCACTTTTGCCAGTGATAATGGGAAAATTTGAATTTTTTTGTTTTTTTTTAAATAAATTAATTGAGTTGCCCATTTTTCAAGACCATCAAATATATGAGTCACATATATAATGCAACATTTTCGTAAATTAATTTCTTTTTTTAAATATTCCATAAATTTATCTTTAATTAATAAATCTAAGTTTACCGTGATTTCATCTAACAAACAAATTTGAAATGGTTTAATTAAACATAGATATAATTGTACTCTTTTCCGTTGTCCTTCACTTATTCCATTTAATCTCCATTCTGGATTAATATCTAATACTTTTAATAATTCATTACTTCTTTCAGGATATTCTTCTTTTAATTTTACCATCATTTCTTTTACTTTTAAACTTGATTGTAATGGTGTAACACCACAAAAGGCAACCGTTTGCATACCCCATTCATTATTTATAAAAGTAATGTCTTTATTTAATATAGTATCACGAAACGGATCTTTATTTAATACTTTTACTTTATCATAGGCTGCAGAAGTTTTACCTCCTATAATCTTTAATAAAGTTGATTTGCCACAACCGTTTAATCCTGATAATATATAAAAGTTATTACTATATAATTCAAGCGATAGATTTTTAAATATAGTAACATTATCATATTTAAATGTCAAGTCCATGATTTCAATACATTTCATATTCATATAATATTATATTATGAGATGTATTTAATTTATTATTTGGTTTTCTTATTTTTCTTTTTAATTGTTTTTTTCTTTTTCATATTTTTTGCCCTTTTATTATTTTTTGTTTGTTTTTTTTTATTAACTTTTTTACCACCAAATCCAAGTTCTTCTTCTGTATCTGATTCTAATTCTGATTCTGATTCTGAATTTAATCCAACCATACCCGATCTTCTTCTTCTTGGAGCAGGTGGAGTTCTATTTGCAGTTGAAGATCTTGGTGGTGTATTAGTTCTTAAATCATCCATAGTCAATCTTGGCGGAGTTCCTGGAGGAGATCCTATTGGAGATTCAGGTTCGGTAATAGAAAAAGCCGGAGATCCCCTATACTCCGGAGTGTCATCTTCAAATAGACTACCTCTTGGCATAGTAGGACGAGGACTTCCACGAAAGGGTATAAAATCAGGATTATTTTCTAATGGACCATCGAATCGCATTTCATTCATCATTTCTTGATAATCTTCATCGTCCTCATTAATACTAATATCATCACCATTATAAATTCTGTCCAATTCATTCATACGCTGTGTTGTTTCATCTATTAATTGAATATATGTTTCATTCAGTAATACAATTGTATTTCCAGAAGTATTTCTTGAATTAGAAGGTGTTGCAAAATATTTCCACCCTACTTTTCTATCAGATGGTATTTCGGGTTCTCTAAAAACATCTTTAATGATACATTTTAAATTTTCAATTGCTTCCGGTATATTTATAATAACTTCATCACTTTTTTTATATTGTGGACCATTTAATGGAATATCCTTTATAAATTCAGGATCGGTGAAGAGAGTCATATAGGATTTTTTAGTTTCCTCTTCTTCTACTTCAATACTTACATCAAGTTTTTCTATTTCATTGAATATTATATCTGATGGTGATTGCTTTTTCTCTCTTATTTCTTCATCAAACTTTATTTTGTCTACTAATTCAAATAAATTTTCATGATAATAAGATATATATGAATCTAATTCTGGATCTCCTGAATCAAAATCTTCTTCTGTAGGTTCAATAGTAAAAATTTGAACAGTATCATTTTGACCATGTGTTTCACTTACACCAAAATTTGTGTTTGTGCTACCAATACGTTCTTTGTCCATTACTTTAGTTACTCTAAAAACATTAGTAATTACACTATCATAAATAGAATTCTTATCAATTGAAGCCAATTCTAAAGGTATTGCATTATATTGTAATAAATGCATAATTCCTCTTATATCAATTAATAATTTACCCATTGGACCTATAGGTAATCTAATATATGATGTTTTACCTTTTTTACCACCATAACCTTGATCAAAATTATTCATATTAAAATATGGATTTACATGAGTTGGTTGGATTCTCCAATCACTTGAATTATCATCTTTAATCCATTTATGAAATAAATTATCACTTTTATAATTAAAAATACTCTTCATAATTTCTTTCTTTTCGTAACACCAAATTTTATTAAACATGAGAAATACAATAATATCTGAATCTGGATCTAAATTATGTGTATTTGTTACATCATCTGTATTATCAACTCGATTTTTACAAATTTTAGTATACATATTTTCTAATTCTTGTATTTGTTCATCTTCAATAGACTTTTTTTCTTCTTCAGGAGCATATGTCATTACATGTGATTTAATTTTATTATAATTATTTGGTTGTCCCATCATTGTTCTTTTTGCCCATTCGTTTCTTGATTCTCCTTCTAACATATCAAATTTTGCAGGAAAAAAACCATGTTCTAATAATTTTAAATAATATAGTAATGCTTCTTTTTTACTTGGATTTTCTACTAATTTTTCTTGAACCCATTCACTAATACCATATTTTTTAGCTGCAGAAGAAATTCTTTTTTTATATTCATAATTAGGTAATGGATCTAATTCTATCAATAAATCAAATAGTTTTTTATTTGAGGCACTTGATTTTGTAGCTATTTTTTCATAAACATTTGCTAATGCATTTTCGTAATCTACTATTGTTATTTTTTCTTTTATTTCTTTTTTAAGGAGATCAGAATCTATAGATTCGATCATCGTGTTAATTTTATTTATTCCTCTTGAGTTAACTAAATCATCCGAATTTTCTTGTTTAATACTCTCTAAAAATGTTAATATTGTATTTATATTTACTGTTGTATCAGAAGTCGCGCTCATTTTGATATATATTAGACTTATATTTTTTATGAACACTGCATTTACATTTTCCTTTCATAGGTTTATTTTGACATGGTTTACCTTGTTTTGTAGTTACTCCACATACATAAGTATAAGAACCATCTCCTATTTTTTTCTTATTTATCATCCATGCCTTACTTGCTTCATCAAAGTCAATGTCAACATTGTATTCTTCACGTATCATATTAGTTTTAAAAAATTTAAAATTGTTTAAATATTTCAATTTTATTTTAAATAAAAAATTGAAATATATTTTATGTAGTTTAATTAAATAAACTTTATGGGTATCAAATTTCTAAATAAGTACATTCGTACAAATTGTCCAAATGCAATAAAGAAAATTCATTTTGGCGAACTTCAATGGAAAAAGATAGCAGTTGATGTGAGTATATATTTGTATAAATTTAAAAGTGAAAGTTCTTTAATGGAGCAAATGTATTTAATGATTAATTTGTTTCGCTATTATAATATTATTCCTATTTTCATTTTTGACGGAAAACCACCTGATGAAAAACGTGATTTAATTAATCATCGAAAAGAATTAAGAAAGGAAGCAAAGGTTAATTATGAATTATTAAAAGAACAATATGATATAGCTGAAACAGAGCAAGAAAAAAATGAATTATTCAATAAAATGGAAAATGAAAAGAAAAAATCTATACGAATTACTCAAAATGATATTCAAAATGTTAAAGATTTAATGACTGCATTAGGTGTTACTTATTATGATGCACTTGGTGAAGCAGATGAATTATGTGCTTATTTGACACACAAGAAAATTGTGTATGGATGTTTAAGTGAGGATATGGATATGTTTGTATATGGTTGTAATCGTGTATTTAGATATTTGAGTCTTTTTAATAGGACATGTATATACTATAATTTATCAGATATATTGAAATCATTAAATTTAACATTGGATGAATTTAAAATGTTATGTATTATTTCTGGTACAGATTATAATGTTGATACTAATGATTTTACAATTTATGAAACAATTAAACTATATCGAAAATATAAAAAACAAGATACATCAGTCATGTTTATAAAATGGCTGGAAAGTAATAATAATATAGAAATTTCAGATTCATTTAACCAAATAGAAAGTTTATTTAACATTTCTGAATTATCAAATGAAGAAACCATAAACAAAATAGTAATTAATAATAATCCTATTCAAAGGAATATTGTAGAAGATATTATGAAAAAATATAATTTTATATTTGTATAAATTTATGAAGCATATTTATGATAATGTTTTTTTTTAAATTAATATACGCGTTTACTTAATGGTACACTCTCAACTTCGTCATCTAATACTTCGCGTATGACATTTCTTTTTCCTAATTCAATATTATCATTTTTTAAATAGGATAATGTGTGTACTAACCACTCATCATCATTTCTTTCTGGATAATCTTCGTGTGAATGTGCTCCTCTACTTTCTTTTCTAAAATTAGCACTATGGATTGTTGCCATTGAATTATCCAACAAATTTTTAACTTCTAACATCTCAATAAATTCTGTGTTAAAAATATCTGATTTGTCATCAATACTGACATTTGAAAATTCCTTATATAACTTGTTCATCTTATTAACTCCTTCTTGTAATAATTTATCATTTCTAAAAACTCCAGCGTGTTTTTGCATAATTTTCTGCATTTCTAATCTAATATCACTTACATTAACATCACCTTTTTTGTTTAATTGGTTTTTATAATAATCAATATAGTCTTTGACTTCATTTTTATCATTGTCTTCTATTTTTTCACCGGGTTTATTCATTTCATTTATATTTTCTGCACATGCTTTTCCGAAAACAACAATATCTAACAAAGAATTTGCTCCAAGTCTATTTGCTCCATGTACAGATGAACATGCTGCTTCTCCTGCAGCCCATAAACCATTTATTATATTATTTTCATCATGTTTAGTGGGAGAAATAACTTGTCCTTTCCAATTTGTTGGAATACCACCCATGTTATAATGTACAGTTGGAATAACCGGAACAGGTTCCTTCGAAACATCTACGTTTGCAAATATTTTTGCAGTTTCAGATATTCCAGGTAAACGTTCATCTAACAAATCCTTAGGTAAATGACTTAGTTGAAGTAATATATGATCTTTATCTTTTCCAACACCACGTCCTGCATTAATTTCCATTGTCATTGATCGTGCAACTACATCTCTACTTGCAAGATCTTTTGCAGTTGGAGCATAACGCTCCATAAATCTTTCGCCTTCAGAATTAATTAAATATCCGCCTTCACCACGACAACCTTCTGTTAAAAGTACGCCTGCTCCATATACACCTGTAGGATGAAATTGTACAAATTCAGCATCTTGAAGTGGAATTTTATTTCTCAAACACATTGCATTACCATCACCAGTACATGTATGAGCACTTGTTGCTGAAAAATAAGCTCTACCATATCCTCCAGTAGCAATAACTGTATTTTTTGCATTAAATTTGTGATATGTACCATCTTCAATATTGTAAACAAGGGCTCCCACACAAGCATTAGTTGTATTACTTCTTAATAATTCTAATGCAAAATATTCAATAAAAAAATCAGCATTAAATTTTAATGAATTACCATATAAGGTATGAAGCATTGCATGTCCGGTTCTATCAGCAGCACATGCTGTTCTATAAGCTTGGCCTCCTTTTCCATAATGTAAATTTTGACCACCAAAAGCTCGTTGATAAATCTTACCTTCTTCTGTTCTTGAAAATGGTAAACCATAATTTTCAAGTTCTAATACGACTTTTGGAGCCTCGCGACACATATATTGAATTGCATCTTGATCTCCAAGCCAATCACTACCTTTTACTGTATCATAAAAATGCCATCTCCAATCATCTTCTGTAATGTTACCTAAAGCGGCATTAATACCACCTTGAGCAGCAACAGTATGTGATCTTGTAGGAAATAATTTACTAATACAAGCAACTTTATAGCCTTTTTCTGCAAGTCCCATAGTTGCTCTTAGTCCAGCTCCTCCTGCTCCTAATACAATTGCATCATAATTGTGTTCGATTATATTTGTTGAACTTGATATTCTTCTTTTACTAAAATTTTTAATGATAGGTTTTGTTAAATATTTTAATAACATATTAATATTACTATAATATTTTTTTTAAGTAAGTATGTTATCTTCTTTATTTTTTAAATATACTTTTTTCTATTAATAATGATGTTCCAATAGAAGCACCAAATAATAAATATGAAGATCTCATCACACTTTTGTTAGTTAATAAAGAAGGATATTTGTCCCAAATAAAATGTCTTATTCCACCCATTGTATGATATGTGGAAGGAAGTATTAACGAATAATTTATAATTTTTTTGTAATTATCATTTAATTTATCATATTTTTTAAATATGTCGTCTTTGTAGTATAAATTATAAATTCCACCAGCAACAAATAAACCAGACATGTATAATCCTGTCAATCTTGTTGCAATAGAAGAAATAGCAGTAACAGGAAATTTATAAATAGTAACATGAGGAGAAATATGTTTAGTCATATATTAATTTAAAAATATAATTTTTAAATATATATTTATGAATAAACTATTAACTCCTGAAAAAAACATTTCTTTATTAAAGAAATATCACACATCATCAAAGTTACTAATTCCATTAATAGGTATTTCTTATTTATCAAATAAATATGATTATAAATATTCTGAAAGCGTATTTAATACATTAAATATATTAAATATAGGATATCATTCATATGTTTCTACATCATGTGTTATAACAGATTATATAAAACCAAAAACTATATCAACTATGGTAAGAGGGACAAGTTTAAGTTTTCATGGATTAGCAACTATAGGATTTATATATAATATGTATAATAACTTTAAAAAATAAATGTTATGTATAATTTATATGAGATTTATTAAAAGAACGTTCAGTACATTTAAAATTTATAGAAATAATGATGGAAATACACGTATGGATTTATTTGAATTAAATAAATCAGAAACAGGACCTATGGTCTTAGATGGTCTTATTCACATTAAGAATAATTTGGATAAAACATTAGGATTCCGCAGATCTTGTAGAGAAGGAATCTGTGGTTCATGTGCAATGAATATTAACGGAAAGAACACATTGGCATGTTTATCTCCAATAGAAGAAAAAATGACAATTTTTCCATTGCCACATATGCCTATTATAAGGGATTTGATACCAGATATGACTAATTTTTATAAACAATATAAAGAAATTAAGCCATGGTTAAAAAATTCTAATAAAAAAGGAGTTGAAAATTTACAATCTATTGAGGATAGAAAAAAATTAGACGGAATGTATGAATGTATTTTATGCGCTTGTTGTTCAACCTCTTGTCCAAGTTATTGGTGGAATTCTGATCAATACTTAGGTCCAGCAGTATTGATGCAGGCATATAGATGGATTGAAGATTCACGTGATGAAGCAACAAAAGAGCGAATGGAATATGTTGATGATGCAATGAAATTATATAGATGTAAATCTATTATGAATTGTAGTAATACATGTCCTAAGGGTTTAAATCCAGGAAAAGCAATTGGAGAAATGAAAAAGAAGATTAGTGATGAATTACATTAATTTATACTATTATTTTTATTATATGGGCTTTTTTTCCATAAACTAAAAATCTTATCTTTATATTGAGAAAGTCGTAATCCAGGAAAAGCTTTTTGTAAGGCTTCTAATTTTTCATTATAAAATTCATCATAACTCATAAATTTATCATTATTTGAAAAAGTATCTAATATATTATCTATTCCTGTAATAGATTCTTCATTTTCTTCTAATGTATTATTGATTTCCATATTCATAATATCATTATGATTATATGATATTCCTTTTCTTAAATTTTCTTTTCTTTCAATTTCTTGTAATTCTTCTTGTTCTTTTTTTTTAATTTTTAATAATTCTTCTTGTTGTCTTTGAAATTCCTTTTCTTTTTGTTTTTTCTCATTTTCTTTTTGCTGTTTAGTTTTTGGGGCATTTTTTAACGCTTCATTTAATAATTCAAAATCATCTCCCTTCTTTTTTTTGGGTTTTTTTATTTTAACTGTTGAATTTTCAAACATCATATTATCTGCTTCTTCTAATTCTTTTTTTTCTTTAGCTTTTTGCATTTTTTCTATTTGTTTATCATTTTCTAATTTTGCCTTTTTTTCTGCTTTTTTATTAGTTCCTTCATTCCAATATTTATCTAATAATAATTCTTGTTCTTCTTTTTCTTTTTGTTCTTCTTTTTCTTTTTGTTTTCTAATTTTATCTTTTGAAGGCATATACTATATAATATTAATAATTATTTAATTAATTTATAATTATTAATTAACAAAAATATACATTTACAAGATTAATAATAGCTAATGCTTCATCTCGTAATTCATCAGGTATATTTTCATTTTCTTCTAACAAAGAATATAATTTTTCTATAAATGTTTGCAGTCGTTTCTTAGAATTGGGAATCATCATATGCGATTCTTCTAATATTTCTTCTTGTTTTTTAATATCATATTTATCTTCGTTATTTTCTTTCATAAAATTAACTTTGTTTGTTTGATTGTTTACTTCTTCTTCATACATATTAATATCTTTTTTAATTCGTTTCAATGCATTTATTTGAATACTAATCTGTTTTTCAATATTAGTCATTATAAAATAAATTAGTATTTTGATTTTAAATGAATATTAATATAATATTCAAGTGTTTCAATATCTTCAAATATTTTATCAATATCATGACCAATAGACAATGATCCATGGCGTTCTAACCCAACAATATCATTATTATGTAATCTATAAAAACAATCTGAAGCTAATTCTCGACTACCTGCTTCATGATATTTTACGTTTTTTCCAATTTTTCCAACATTTAATTCAGGAAAGAAATCTTTTATATTATTTAATTCGTTACTTTTAGTTATTCCAATATAAGATATAATATTTGGAGGATGAGCATGAACAACAAATGTATCTTTATCATAATTGTGTTCATGTGTTTGAAGATTAGAATGCATACTAATTTCTCTCGATGGTTGATATTTATATGTTTTATCATACCAAGTACCTTTTTTATCAAAATGAACTTTTAAAATTTGATCTTCATTTATTTCATTTTTTTTAATAGAACCTGCAGAAATATAAAAGAAATCTTCATTTTTTGGTTTAAAACTTACGTTTCCATCTCTAATGCTTATATATTTATTGCTATATAACCTTTTCATTGTATCGACAATATGTTTTTTAACTGACATATAAATAATATTAATATTATATTACTAATATTATTCAATTATACTACAGGATATGATGGCTGCATAGCTACACCACAAACTCCGGGATCATTAGTACTATCACTACGACCAATCTTAACATAACCTTCATCTCCCCATGCTTCGCTCCAACTATTTTTTACCAACCAATAATCTGTACCACTTTCTGAACCATAACCAACAATTAATACTCCGTGATCTAAATTTGTTCCACAAGCATCTCCTGTCAAAACGCCACTTTTATAAAGTTGAAATGTTTTAGTATCAGCTTCAATAGCAATGGATACTGGACCTTGTGCAACAGCTTCTTTTAGATGAACTTGATTATTTGGTGTTACATCAACACAAGAAGAAACTGTTACAGAAGGATCACATGTTTCACATGATCCACCAGATTTTGTCGTTCCTGATGTATATGGATAATCAGATTCACTACACATACCGTTATCAATTGCATACTGGAATGCACCATCCATTAGACCACCATTACATCCATGATTTCCATATGAAAATCCGGCAGAACAATCTACAAGTTGTTGTTCAGATAGACTAACCAGTTTACCGTTAGCAATGTACCATGCTCCTTCCATAGCTCCAGATGCACTGAATGACCAACAAGATCCACATTGACCTTGATCTTTAACATTGGTTACAGCTCCTTTAGAACGCCAATCAAATGAATCTGGTAAGTTAGAAGATATAGAGACAAATTTCTCACATTTGGATCGTGCTTCCAAATTTAATGTGTTTATACTTTTAAATTCTTCATTAGTCATATCTGCAAATTGTGTTACACCCAAAGTGTAATTAGATTGATTATGATTTATTTCATTAATGTATTTAAGATTATCTACAAATGTTTTAAAACGAAATTCAAAATGCTCAATATTATCATATACTTTATCAAATTTTTTAATAAACTCGATAAATTGATGCATCTCAGGTTTAAAAAGATTAGCGGAAGTGGTTCCTACCAAAAAAAACATTACGATAATATGATT
>MDSY01057484.1_pt1 | contig 27477 bp, 20 predicted proteins | sample 811131 | NCBI WGS metagenome assembly MDSY01 (sample SAMN05326643, study PRJNA326480) | marine metagenome | isolation source: seawater | place: Atlantic Ocean: South West | collected 2010
GACAAATAATACACCATCCACGATGTGTTCCCACTGTTCTTATAATATTGCTTGCAGAAAAGATCCTCTCTTATGAAACTTACTGAAAAACAACAAGAAGCGATCACCCCAAAAACAAACATCTTAGTTGAAGCAGGAGCTGGTTCTGGAAAAACAACATTATTTGTCGATCGTTATTGTAATCTTCTTAGAGAAAATAAAGAATTAAAACCAACCCAAATCCTTAGCTTATCATTTACAAACAAAGCTGCATCTGAATGCCTTGAGAGGATTTATCAAAAAATAGCAACAGAAGCTTCATCTAACCCCCATTTTAAATCACTTATCCCCTATTTATACAACGCACCAATAACAACGTTTCATGGGTTTTGTAAACAATTACTACAACACTACGCCTTTTATTTAAACATATCGCCTCTATGCACTGTATTAAGTGATGATGAAAGCCAGTTTCTTGTTAAAAAAGCTATATCTTTATGTATAAAAAACGCACTTCAAACTGACCATCAAGCCATAACATATTATTTGCTTGAACAGACACAATCACGGCTAGAAAAAGACTTACTTGTATGCTTTAAGCAAAAAACAATTACTAATAGCTTTAGCAAAAAAGAAATCCAAAGCTTTACCCCCCTAACACAAGCACTATTACAGTTATTTAAAGAAGCTAACGAGCTATACAATGCAGAAAAGAATCTCTTAAATGCACTAGATTATGAAGACTTAATTGATAAAACAAATCAATTACTAGACATCCCCTTTATTCAAAAAAAATTACAAGACACCTATCACTATATCATGATTGATGAATGCCAAGATACAGACCCCCTTCAATGGGACATTATTACAAAACTAATTGATGATTATGATCCTTTTAAGAAAACAAAATTATTTTTAGTTGGCGATACCAAGCAATGTATCTACCGCTTTCGTGGTGCTAAATTATCTTTTTTTTCAGAATTAACAGCTTTATTTAATCAAAACAACCATACCGCCCACGTTGTTTCACTTGTTGATAATTTTAGAACCAGCCCACACCTATTAACAATCTTAAATCCAATTTTCAAACATATCTTTGAAAAAACAACGGCTACATTAACACCATTTAAGCCTCTTAATTCTCAGCTTAAATCAACTGGATCCCTGCAAACATTTTTTCTTAAAGATACAGAAGATGAAGTCATGGAGTTTTTTGCTATTCATACATTTCTTAAAGATCACATAAAAGAAAATGAAACCATCGGTATTCTTGCACGAGAAAGACAATACTGCGAAAAACTATTTAACTATCTTAAAGAAAAAGGCCACCCTGTTCAAACAGATAAACAAAAGGGGTTTTTCTCTCAACAATTAATTATTGATTGTTATCTTTTAATTAGAGTCTGGGTTTATCCCAACGATTTTTTATCCTGGAGCTCTCTACTTCAATCACCTTTTTTTGGATTCACACAACGGTTATGCCAGCATGTTCTTGCAAACCAAGAAATAGACCTTATTGATAAACTAAGCAACACATTGTCTAGCGCTATCTCCTTTAATGAGAAAGCAATTAATCTGATGAATAACGCCCTTACATTACTAACATCATGGAAAAATGACAAACTATCCTCGTCATTATCTAAACAGCTTTCCTCAGTTTTATATTCTGAATTAGGTATTAACTATGTGAAATCAATTCCCAATGGAGAGTATCAAATAGAAATATTTCTCTCATTAGTAATCTCCCTAGAAAAAAAAGAAAGGCAAACACACAAATCACTAGTTGATCAATTAGCATTTAAACTCTCCATACATGACAGCGCCTTTGATATGCCTCAATCAAGTATAAACCCCATTTCTATCATGACGATTCATGCAGCAAAGGGATTAGAATTTGATACAGTAATCGTTGCTGGTTGCCACAAAGCCTTTCCTCTTAGAAAAGCTTCTCCTATTATAATCCAAGATAGTTTTTGTCATACCTCTACTCAAGATGATCATGATAAAAGCTTACGAAACACATTTTTTTCTCAAGAAGAAAAAGACGTGCTTGATGAAGAAAAAAGGCTTTTTTATGTAGCATGTACACGTGCAAAAAAACAACTTTGTCTAACAGGACTCTATCATAAAAACACAAAAAAACAGCTTTTTTCCTACTTATCATTCTTAAAAGCACTTCCAAACTATCAAGAAACCGAAACATCTGTTTCATTTCAAAATAATACCGAAACCATTCACTTCCCCTGTGTGTTTCAAACACCTCAGGAAAAAGATAGTAATCTGGTAATAGAATCACACAACAAATCTCTTTCTAGTGTAAAAGAACCTCTATCCGTTTTAATTAAAGAAAAAATAGCTATTTCTGACCTAACAGCAAAACAAAATCAAACACTATCCCTAACATCCTTTCAACATAGTTTAAAAGGAACACTTATTCACGAAAGCATTATGTACCTACTATCCTGTAACACATGTTCCTTAAATCAATTAAAACAATTTTGTATAAGCCTTCCTAACTACTCACTAGCAACAAAAGCCTTTCAAGACGATATTTATACAACTCTCAAGGTTCTACTAACCTCTACTGTAATATCAAACTTAAAATCCAGAAACTATATCTTTGAATATCCTTTAACCTATTCTAATCAACAAAAAACACTTATTGGTAGAGCTGATGCTATTTCTATTACCTCTTCAAAAACCATCTTGTTAGAAATAAAAACAGATAGTTGCAAATCAATAGAAATCCTTTTAGATCGCTATCAAACACAGCTTGATTATTACGCTCTTTGTATCATGAATTCAAATAATAAACCTATTGATGCTAGTTTATATAGTAGTCACCTAGATAAAATTATCACCATTAACTACACCCTTAATGATATGGCCACATTAAAGAAGACATATCAGCTTAAATAATACTTGCATAACAAGCACGTTAAGCAACTTATAAAACCGTTAATATTTTTTGCTGCAACTCTTGTAATTCATCCTCTTTAGCCTGATTAGCATGAGAAAAACTAAAGGTATCCATACTAATAATTGGTACCAAATGAAGATGTGCATGTGGAACTTCTAACCCTGCAATTATACTACCTACACGCTGACACTCAACAACAGCCTCTATAGCTTTTACAATTGGTTTAGCAAACACAAACAAATCCCCCAATATCTCATCTGGCAAATCATAAAAGTGATCAACTTCTAACTTAGGAATAACCAAAGTATGCCCCTGAGAAATAGGTCTAATATCTAAAAATGATAAAAACCGATCATCCTCTTTTATTTTATATGAAGGAATATCACCTGCGATAATCTTAGAAAATAAACTTGCCATTGATTTTTATCTTACATCATAAGCTATCAGCTTGTATACTGAGATCAATGATTTATCATGTTAAAGGAATTCTTATAGAAATTTTACCCGACTCCGTTATACTTGATATAAACGGCATTGGTTACCAAGTTATTATTCCAGGATCATATCAACAACACCTTCCAAAACTTGGAAACACCTTAAAACTTTTTACTTATTATCATGTAAGAGAAGATCAACAAACGTTATTTGGGTTTATGTCTGTTCAAGAAAAAGAATGTTTCAATAAATTAACAAGCGTTTCTGGTGTCGGTCCTAAAGTTGCTGTAAAAATTTTATCTGAACTTTCTATTCAAGAGCTTTCCTCTGCTATTTTTAGCAATAATATTAATACGCTCGTTAGTATTTCTGGAGTTGGAAAAAAATGGCCGAAAGATTAATTATTGAGTTAAAAGATAAATTAGATATGATAGAAACAGCGCCATCTTCGGTTTCTTCTCTTCCAAATAGTGCCTATTTAGATGATCTTTCTTTAGCACTAAAAACCCTTGGTTACTCCAAAGAAGAAACAAAATCACTTATATCAAAAGCCGGCAAACATCTATCGGAAACAGACCCAATCGAAATCTCAATAAAAACGGTTTTAAAACAAATTTAAGGCGAAAAACTTATATTACCAACACCTTATCAACAACCCTGTTGATAACTTTGTGGATAAATATTTTTTCTTGTTTAACTAAGTTCAAATTTTTTTTTTTTTTATACTCAATTCTTTACTTAAATTTACTTATGTTCCCTTTTTTTAAATCTTCCCACAACACTTATTGAAATATGTGTATAAATTGTGGATAATTATAGTAATTAATAGGAGTTATCAACAAGATGCAAGACTTATGGAATAAAATCACGTGTTGTTTAAAAGAAAATCTATCAGGCGCTGGTTATCAAACATTAATCTCTTCAGCAACACCAAAATCTTTTGAAAATAATATCTTAACCATTGAAGTTCCTAATTTATTTTCAAAAGAATGGATAAAAGATAAATGTGAGCCAATTATCAGAGAAAGCTGTGATGATATTACATATGATATTTTAATCGATTACGTGATTTTAGAAGCAGCTGAAACGAAAAAATCAGAACCGTTGCAATTACAAATGTTTAATAAAAATCAAAAAGAAGAACCCCTAAAAGAAACATCCTTTAATCCGAAATACACATTAGAAAGTTTTATTATTGGTGATAATAACCGATTTGCTTTTGCTTCATCGGAAGCTGTTTCAAAAGCACCTGCAAAAGCTTATAATCCATTATTTATCTATGGACCTGTGGGCTTAGGAAAAACCCATTTGCTACATGGTATTGGCAACCAAATACAAAATGAAAAAAAACTTACAGTAAAGTTGGTTTCATGCGAAAAGTTTACAAATGACCTTATTAACGCAATCAAAATGAGAGCGGTTGAAAAGTTTAGACAAAAGTATCGTACCGTTGATGTCTTGTTGGTAGACGATGTTCATTTTCTTGCTGGAAAAGAACAAACACAAGAGGAGTTTTTCCATACATTTAATGATTTATATAACCTAAGTAAGCAAATTATCTTAACATCTGATAGGCCACCAAAAGAAATCCCAACTCTTGAAGACAGACTGCGAACACGTTTTGAATGGGGTTTAATCGCTGATATCCAGGCCCCTGATTTGGAAACACGTATTGCTATTTTACAACAAAAAGCAGAGCTTAATAGCTATGAAATAACTGATGAAATACTACATTTTATTGCGACACAAATTCCAACAAACGTTAGAGAAATGGAAGGAGCATTAACTCGAATTTTTGCTTATGCCTCATTATTAAATACAGAAGTAACATTAAATATAGCAAGCACCGTCATTCGTGATTTAGTTGGAATTAAAAAGGAAAAACCATTAACCATTACAACAATTCAAAAAAAAGTTGGTGATTATTTTAGTATATCCCCTGTCGAACTAGCATCTAAAAGTAGAACAAAGGATATCGCAAACGCCCGCCAAATTTGTATGTATTTAGCTAGAGAACTAACCAATATGTCGCTTCCAAAAATCGGTGAAAGTTTTGGTAACAGAGATCACACAACGGTTATGCACGCTTGCGATAAAATAAAATCACTAATAAAAACAGATAGTGATTTAAAAAATATTATTAATATTTTAATTACAAATATAAAACACGACTCATAATAAAAAACCAAGTAAAAATATTTTCTTTTTATCTCTTAATTTCCTATGCAAAACCTGTTAATAAGTGTGAATTACTGTGAATAATTTTATTTTTTTTTAAAATTATTAACTTTTTCCAACATGTTTTCAAATAAAAAAAACATAAAATAACCCCGATTTATAAGCTAATAAAAAAATTATACACTTATTAACACCCCCCTATGACTACGATAATATATTTAAATAATTTAAAAATAATAATATTATAATAGATAATTAAAAAATCAGTTAGGAGCTCTTCATGCAATTTAAATGTCAATCAGAAAAATTAAAACATAGTATTGCTGTTGTTGAAAAAGCAGTTTCACAAAAATCATCTTTGCCGGTGCTAGAAAACATTTTTCTTGAATTAAAAGGAACTCAATTAAAACTACGCGGAAACAATTTAGAAATTGGTATTGAAAATGGCTTTTTAATTGAAGATGCCGTCTCAGAAGGTAGTGTTTTAGTAAAAGCGAAAACGTTAAGTAATATTTTTTCAAAAATTGATGATAACTCTGTTTCAATAGCTGTTGATGAAACACAAAAACTATCAATCAAGGGAAAGAAGGTTGATTTTGCAATTCTAGGTTCACACACGCAAGATTACCCTGTCTTTCCAAGTATAGATGAAGGGCTTAACTTTTCTCTTAAATCTTCTGATCTACAAGATTTAATAAAACACACATTAATAGCAGTTTCTCATGATGAAACAAAACAGTTTCTAAATGGAATTTTAGTAAAAAATGACCAAGATAAACTTATGTTTGTTTCAACTGATGGCTATCGCTTAGCCTTAAAAAGGCAAACGGTACCTCCTTTTCAAACATCATTTGAATCTATTATTCCTTATAAAGCAGTAAGTGAACTTAATCGCATATTACAAAATATAGACAAAGAGAAAGAGGTAAATATTACGATTTCAGAAAATCAAATTGCATTTCAGGTCGATGATTTTATTTTAATTTCTCGTGTTATCCAAGGACAATTTCCTAATTATAAACAAGTTATACCTGAAGAGACCGGTAATAAGTTTAAAGTTAATAGAGAAACCTTTTTAGCCGCAGCTGATAGAGCTTCCTTAATTGCTACGGCCTCTAATAATGTTGTTCGCTTTTCTTTTGATCAAGAACGAGTAACTATTGAAGCTAATGCAAAGAGCCTTGGCGATTTTAAAGAGGATGTTTCTTTAGAACGAATAAGTGGCGAAGAAAACGTAAAAATAGCATTTAATATTAGATTATTACTAGATGTTATAAAAACAGTGAATACAGATGATATACAACTGGCATTCAATAATGAACTTAGCCCTTGTAAAATAACGATTAAAGATAATGAAGACTTTGTTTACATCATTATGCCAATACGAACAGCTGATTATCAAAACTAAGCTTTATGATTCAGCGCGTATGGATCAAGCAAGTTCGGAATTTAGATGAAGTTTTTATTGATCTAGCAAACAGTAAACACTGTTTTATTAACGGGGATAATAACCAAGGGAAAACATCAATATTAGAAGCAATTTCACTTGCTATTGATCTAAAATCGCCACTTCAAGATGATTTAGATAAAGTATTACAAGAAGAAAAAGAGTCGCTTTTTGTTGGGATAGATTTTGAAGATAAAGAAAAAGAAAGATGGTATTTGAAATATAAAAGAAAAGGAAAAAAAGAAATTTATAAAAATTCAAAATTAATCACAAAAACAAGCCAGAAAGATTACTTTTGTGAATATATTTCAGCCGATGCTTTACATATTTTTCAGAAGGATCCTGATTTTAGAAGAAAGTTATTAGATCGATTTTGTTGTTTAAAAAGTAACGACTACGAAGTGGCTTTAAAAAGCTATGAAAAACAACTAAGACAAAAAAATAAATACTTAAAACAAGAAAAAGTAGATATTATTTTTTTAAAAACATTAAATGCAGGATTAGCTAAACAGGGAGCCGCCATCGTTGAAAAAAGACAAGAGGCGTTGGTCGAGATTCAAGCAAAAGTAAATGAAATTATCCACGAAATGCAGTTTATTGATAAGAATGTCGAGATTGTATATGAAAGAAAACGAATAGAAAACACAGAAGATACATCCTATGAAGAGATATTTTACAAAACGCTAAATGAAGATATGGAAAAAGAAAGAATTTTGAAATATACCCTTTCTGGACCACATAGAGATGATTTTAAACTGTTATTAGCATCTAAATATATTTTTGACTTTTATTCGCGAGGTATTAATCGTAGCTTTGCTATTTTATTTCAATTAGCGCAAATACTATGTTTAAAAGACAATAAAACGTGCTTATGTTTGTTATTAGATGACACATTTGCTGAAATAGATCATGATAATAAAGAAAAAATTCTTTCTTTTATGAAGCGATCTATGCAATTATTTTATGCATCAACAAAACATGAAACTGCCATAATTGAGGGAGATGAAAAACTCATAGAAGTAAAAAAAGGAAAGGTTGTAAGTGGATAAAGCATCATCATATTTAGATATAAAGAGTGATTTGATTAAACAGTTACAGTTTTCTCATATGATAGCAAAGCAATGGCGAACATTAGTTGGTAGTGTGCTTTCAAAAAGTTTGTTTTTTTGTTATGTAAAACATGATCAATGTGTGATTCGTATTAATAATCCGTGTTGGTATACGGAGATACATATTTATGAAGAAAAAATTTTAGAAAAACTTAATTCCGTTGCAAAGGGAAGAAAAATAAGAAAATTAACGCTTCTTATGGATACCGAAAAAAACAAAAATGAGAAAGACGAAAAGAAAAAAAGACAGTATGCACTAAGAAAAAACTATGATAATATGATCGGCCGCTAGAGTAGGAGGTGACTATGGGAAGTTTAATTAAGAAAAGACGAAAAAAAATGAGAAAACATAAGTACAAAAAGTATGGAAAACGTATGAAAGCTAATAAGAAATAATGATTCAGGAGTCACGTTTTGCTGGTTTATTTTATCCAGAAACACGACAACTACTTGAAGAAACAATACAAGTTTTTTTTAAATCAATTCCACAAAGAAAAGAAAAACCAGTTAAAGGTGTTATCGTGCCTCATGCTGGATATAAGTACTCTGGAAGCGTTGCAGCTGAATCATTATTTAACACAAAGCATTTAAACATTAAAACAGCTATCATTATTGGGCCATCACATCAGTTTTCATTTTTTGGTGCAAGTACGTTAGTTAAAAAAGAATACCAAACACCTATTGGAAACAGTCTAATAGACCTAGAAAAAGTTGAGTTTTTACTTAAAAAAAGTCAATTCCTTATTGATGAACCAGCCGCGTTTAACAATGAACATTCGATTGAAGTAATATTACCATTTCTTTTTTCACTACATCCAAAAACAGCTATTATTCCAATTGTAATTGGCAAGTACAATAATGATGTTATAAATGAGCTAGTAAGGTTATTAGCTAGTATCTGTAAGCAAGAGGAAACATTAATTATAACATCAACTGATTTTTCTCATTTTTTTTCAGCTAAACAAGCAAGTGTAAAAGATCAAAAAGCAATTAATTTAATCAAAGAAAAAAATATAAATAAGTTAATTACAGAACACCAACAGCAAGCTATTCAGTTATGTGGTTTTGGGCCTTTATTAATCATGTTATATCTTCTTAAAGTATGGAATGTTAATCAGGTAGAGCATTTAAATTACGCACATTCTGGAGAGATAACAGGAGACCCTAGTTCTGTAGTTGGTTATAATAGTGTTATATTTTATTAAAGATGAAGAATTTATTAACGTTAGCACGAAATAGTATTTTAGAAGAATTTACGCAAGGATATAGCCTAAATTTAAATAAATTTAGAGAAGCATTTAAAGAAGAAAAAAGTGTTTTTATAACACTATATAAAAATAAAGAATTAAGAGGCTGTATAGGGCAGATACAGGCAACAAAACCACTTTATCGTAATGTTTATGAAATGGCAAAAAAAGCAGCGTTTGAAGATCAACGGTTTTACCCTGTAACCAAAGAAGAAATGGAAGAGATAACTATTGAAATATCAATTTTATCACCTTTGACAACAATAGAGACACTAAATAATATTGTTATAGGAAAACATGGGGTAATGTTGCGCTATAAGAACCAGACAGCCGTTTTTTTACCAGAAGTAGCTTATGAACAACGATGGAGTATAGAGCAGTTAAAAAAAGCATTATTAGCAAAAGCCGGTATAAAGAAAGATATTACAGAAAATGATATTCACTATCACGTCTTTACAAGTAAAAAAATTACAGAAAAAGACTTATTATAGATGGATAGTAAGGTCATCATAAGGAAACGTATACCGTAAAGAGGATTTGTTTTTTGAGATATGAGAATCAAGGTAAGTTATCATATTTGATAGATACTCTTTTGAAATATCAGGTTTATAATGAAACGGAATAAGATGGTGAATATTAGCCTTAAAACATAATGAAACTAAATCAGGAAGAAAGGTATGGCCCCATGTTTTTAAATTTTCTTGAGATTCATTAAAAAAGTAACAGTCATGAATTAAGACGTCACAATCTTTAAAAGAATCTATAAAAGGCGTAATATTTTTAGAATCTAGTTGATTATCTGTAGCATAAATAAGAGAATTTTTATGATGATTTAAACGATACCCATAACAACCGCCAGGATGATTAAGATTATAAGAGGTAACAGAGACATTAAAATTAGAACAAAAATCAGGCGTTTTTACAGGCATCTCTTTGGGAAGTTGAGAGTAAGAGATAGGAAAAAAATCAGAATCAAAAATTTTAGGTAAAATACTCTTAATTTTTTTTATATCAGGATAGATAATTGTTATATTATGATTAGGATCATACAGAGGCGAAAAATAAGGTAAACCTATTATATGATCATAATGAAAATGGCTAAAAAAAAGTAAGATAGGTTTGGCTACATCAGTGAGAGCATTACCAAGATTAATAATTCCTGAACCCGCATCAAAAATAATTAAGCAGTCGTCTGTTTCTACAGCAACACAGGCGGTATGTTTAATGTTCGGTAAGTCTTTTGTTATCGAAGGAGAAGACCCACAAACACCATAAAACGTTATTTTCATGAGAAAACAATACCACAAATTAAGTGGTTTCTAACCTAATTTATAAAATTTTAGCGATAATAATTTTTTATCCCTTTAAAAATAGATGTTGCAAGTGAATGACGAAAGGAAGAAGAAGATAACAATTTTTTCTCTTTAGGATTAGATAAAAAGAGTGGCTCTATGAGAACAGCTGGCATTCGTGTATAGCGTAGTACATAAAATCGAGACCGCTTAACACCATTACTTTTTATAGGAAGATCTTTTTTAAATTGTTTTTGAATTGATAAAGCAAGTCGTTTATCTCTTTTTTTGTAATAAAACGATTTTGAGCCACTTGCTTTGGCAGAACGAAAGCTATTAAAGTGAACACTTACAAATAAGTCACCTTTATTTCTATTTGCAATACGAGTTCGTCTTGATAGAGACCGCGTATGATCACCAGAGCGGGTTAAAATAACATAAGCACCATCCTTTTCTAGCAAGGTTTTAACACGATGAACAACATCTAATGTATATTTTTTTTCATAAAAACGGCGCCCAATAACAGCCCCAGGATCACGACCACCATGGCCAGCATCTAAAACAATGACTTTATTGCGTAAAGATGAGGAACGAGCGGAACGTGACCATTTAGATGATTTTTTAGCCGATTTTTTGGCAACAGCTACAACAGTAGGTTTTTCTTTTCTAAAAGAGATAATGTAATGATTTTTCTTTTTTTCAATTGTGTAAGAAGGAATCTTTTTATTAAAGTCTAAAATAAAACGCGATACAAGTGGGGTATATGATAATTGAGAAGTACGGATGGAACGAAAATTATGATTTTCAAACCGTTTGAGCGGATCAAGTAAGGATATCGTATCATTAAAATCAAAAATAAGTTTTTTAGATTCTTTGATAACGTGTGGGGAATCTAAATTAAAACCGGAAATTGTAATTCGATAAAACGATTTTGTTTCTTTAATTGAAAAGGATTCTAAAATTTTATTTTGCGATAAAAATAAACCATTAGGATGTTTTTTTGGATAAAAAGAGGCTTTATTAGAAAGATGAAGTGTTATTTCTGTTTGCTTTTTTCCAAGTAATTTAGAATTAGCGTGCATTTGTTCATAAGTAAAAGACAACGAGCGATTAGAAATTTTTGAAATATAAGGATTTTGATTAGGAATCATAGATTTTGGGATATAAGCTATGGAAAAAGGAATGGTAAAAAGCTGAATTAAGCCACGAGAGGCATTAATATCAAAATCTGTTAATAACGAGTGGCGAGATAATATTGTAATAGAAAAAGGATCTGTTGTTCCTTGAATAGCGATCCCATGAATATTATCAAGTAATTCAAGACTATTACTAATATAATTATGAGCGAGAGAATAATCTAAAAAGGCCAATAAAGAAGAAAAAGGAAAGGCAGTAGAATCTTTTTTTATAAGCGGCGCTTCAGCTAAAAAATGGGCTTGTGTATTGTTAATTGATAAAGACCAGATACGAGAGTTATAAGGAATCGTATAGGTAAGCCCATTATAGGAAAGCGTTACTGCCTTTTCTGTATTTTTTACCTTATACCCAAGAGTTGAAAAAAAGGCAGTAGGATCAAAATAAAGAATATTATTTACCTGATGAAGCGATTTTTTAATATTTATACGAGAATGTTTGTATAATAGATGAGCAATACGATCAATATGTTTAAATTTTAGCAAGGTAGAATCAACGTGTAGTTCTTGAAACGAAACTAACGAAGAGGTCGCTGAAAAAAGCTGATTTTTATTTAAAGAAAAGGTAATAGAAGACGGCGTTTTTGAGACAGAATAACCCATTAATAAAGCCAAATCATTTAACGGAACATATAAACATGATTGATCAAAAAAAGATGGATTAGAAAAAAAGTGCCGAGTATGATTGATCCAAACTTCAGATGAATTTAAAGGAAAAAACAGAGACATAGAGTTTGATTTATAATGATAACCATTGAGCTTATGATTAAATGAAATTTTAAAATTAAATAAGGACTTAAGTTCCACAAGAGCAACATAATCAATATTATTTCGCGTAATAATAGGTTTTGTTGTCGTGTGCTTTTGAGAATTAGTTATAAAAGTGGGGAACCAGGAGTTATATTGTGCAAGAAGAGTAGTTGAAGAAAGAACAAACCAAACGATAAAAACAGAAAAAAAGCGTAAAAACATAATTATAGTTTAGGTCATAGAAAAAAAAAAAAAGAATATCAAGATAAAAAAAGAAGGTATAGTTCCGAATCTGTCAGAAGGTATCGTATATATAGTCACGTTTTTCATATAGTAAGAGTTTGCAATGGCTATAGCCCCAACGTCTCCGATGTTGTTATGAGCAAGCCTAAGTGACGTTAGCTTTTTTATAAAACATACATTTGATGGAATGATCTGAGCACATTTTTGTTTTATGAGAGTGATAAACGCATCGGAATTATCATAGTAAACGTTAAATAGAATGAAATATAATATTTTCTTATACGTTTTACCTTTGTAGGAAGATAAATATATAGGATCTTGTTTTAAATCTTCCTGATTTTTAGGGATCTCTACAAAATGAACTTGGTTTTTCTTTTCGTTTAGTTGAGTAGCCATTGTTTTAATTTTTTTACTTTAAACTATCCCAGATATTTTAAATAAAATGAAAGGAGATTTTGATTGAGTTTTGAGATGAAATTAAAATATAATTAAATTCAATGAGGTTTCCACTAGCACCACTCTTAATATTAGGAGCAGCCGCGTTTAGCAATCACGCCGTATGTGCTAAATCAGGTCAAGTTGGACGACCAGCACGTACAGCAGTTTGTCATATTCCGCAAGTTTTGAAAGATAGGAATGATGAGTGTCGGGTAGAGCCTAAGTCACTCTCATTGCAACCTGTATATAGTAAACAACCTATGATTCAAAAAGCCGTAGAAAGAGCAGTAATAACAGTTATAGCAACAGGATGCCTTGCTATGGTATTACCTCCAATAAAAACAATAGGTTTATTAGGAAGAGTATCATGCAATCATGATATAAGAGCCAGTATACAAGCGATAGGTCCGATTGTAGCGTTTACGGCGAATATGCCCGCCTTACTAGAGAATTTCATGCAAGCTATTCCTGGATTTAAAGATTTGCCTGAAAATTCAAAAGTAAAAATAATAGTAAAAGTTGCGATTTTAGCATCAATAAAACATGTTTGGGTTTGGCCTCATGAAAATAAATTAAATAATTTAAGTATCGGAGGTAATAGTTTATTACCTCAAAACCCTAAGTATATAAGACGATTTTCACATACATGTCGTGAAGCAGTTTTAATTATGTGTGTAGGCCAGCAAGCATGTCGAGGAGTAAATGATCAGTTTTTAGCATACGGCAATAAGGCTTTAATTCAAACAGCATTTGACCGAATTGCATTTCGCACAAACATTAACCCTATGTACACATTTTTGTCACGAGCACTATATTTAGCTGCTGTAAAAGAGGTCATAGAAAGAACCTCAAAGAGCGTTGCTAACGTCATTAATAAGCCTAAAGAAACATGATATCATTTCTGATACGAATCAAGAAAAGAAGAAACTATTACGGAGATCTAAGAAAGATCAGTAGCATTTCGTCTTCGGACATAGTAAGTTTATTATTACCTCTGCCAAAATTAAGAAAGGCAATACCGGTAGCTACTCCCTGTGAGGCAATAGTAAATAAAGATACGGCTTTAGGTAGTAGACGCTCTTTTTTATTAGAACCTGTATGCAGGTATTGTAGTTGATATTTTGGGAGAAAAGTTGATACTGACCGATTTAATACCATTTTGAAAAACTCTATATGCTAGTTTAACAAGAAAAACAATTTAATACAGATAAAATATTAATTTAAATGTAATTTTGACATAGAACTATGATCAAAACTCTAATGTTCCTTTAAGAACCAAGCCAGAAATAGAATAACTTAAAGGCTTATCAGGGGTTTCCAATAAATCACGAATATCTTTTAAATGGCCCTCACCTTCAAGCGTAAACTTTTGAACATAAGCATTGTTTATAGGAAAAGAGATATCAACATTTAAAGAGCCTGTTTGAGTAATGTAATTACGATTAACACGTTTCGTTTCTAAGATTGTATTATCTGCAATTTCTTGGTTTTCCAGTTCAATTTTATTGATTCCATATCCGGTTACTTGATTTCGGTTATATTGAATTGAAATACTTGCATAGGATGTTTTTAGAGGAGTATAGGATACTTGTTGGGAATTCGATTCACCAACAGCATAGCTACTATTATTTTGATTTGTTAGATTCTTAGAATATGTTCCTGTTATAGCTAACGATTTTAGAGGATAAATCCCGAGCGTGGCAGAATAGGTTTCAGTTTGAAACGTTGATCGAGTGGTATTTACGAGAGAACCAATATCTTGTTGAATATAATCACGTGAAATAGCTCCTGATATAGATAAAAACCGGATAGGTTGAACTTTAGTGGTAAGTCGATAAAAACGACCCCATTTGTTGGTATAAGATAACGATGAATTCGTTGTGCTAATAAGTTCCGTTTTTGTAATGTTGATTGTAGGAAGGAGCCACTGAGATGACCTTGTTTGATTCGCTTGAACTGAAATTATTAAAAAACGAAAGGGTGAAAGAGAGTGTGATGACGTATAATTTTTAATATTTTGATACATGGATTGAGCGTTTGAAAACGAATTACGATCAAAATAATTCTTTTGTTCAGTTAAAGAACCTAACATCGATATAAGATTAAAAGGAGATGCTGTAGAAGAGATTGTATACGACTCTTTATCTTCATTATCAATAGTTGAAGAAGATGCAGCTAAGCGAGAAAATGTATCTTGCGCCGATGAATAAAGATAAGGAAAAGCATTTTGCTGATAATTTTTTTGAAAGTTTTCTAATGATAATGAGAGCGTTGCTTTTCCAAGACGAAAACGTCTTCCTTTTCTAAAAATATTTGGTATCGAAAATTGCGGTGGGGTGATGTTAAGTTTATGAGACAATGACTCTTCTAAGGAGTTTTGTTCTGTTTGGTTGCCTGTTACTGATCGAGCTTTTGTTGTTGATGATGAGCTAAGTAAAGAATATTTAATAGCCGTTGTAAAATTAAAATACTTTAAAATAAAAAAGGAAGGCTTTAGATTTAATTGTCCTTGATAAGACTCTGAATGCGACAGAGAGTGATTTTCACTAACACTAGAACTTTGAACGTAGTTATTAATATTGGTATCAGCTTGAGAATAAGCGACGTTATTAACTGTTAAACTAGGAATTAATTTTAGTTGCGATAGGTTAGCTCTATTTGAATAGGAATTTGTTAAATTTCGTCTATTATTCTTTTTTTGGTTATTCTCGGAGTAAGTATAGCTTAATGTGCTGTTTTGGATCATAGATGCTAAGTAGTTTTTATCTGATACGCCAAGCGCAAGTAATCCATAGTATGGTGTAAAGCGCTTGATAGATGCCTGTTTAGAATCAGATACATTACTTTTTTGATTTAATAAAACAGATTCATCTTCTTTATGATTAAAGGAAAAAAAAGTTGAAAACCACTTTACAGGATCATAGCGAGATGTCACGCCATAAGACATGGCTTTATTTTCAGATATATCGCTAATACTTGATACCTTATTTTTTGTATTAGACCATTTATAAATAGGCGCAAAAGACCATGATTGAAAAGGCGAGAAATTAGATGTTAAATCAAAGTTTTTATGAAGTTTATAAGAGGATGTGGGTGCTTTTGTTTCAAGCGTTGAAGAATAAGATTGATAATAGCTAGGTTTGATAGCAATAGAACGAAAAAAGAAAGAATCAGACAAATTAAGATTGGTAGCATAACTAGATGATTTTGAAGAAATACGTTTAGGTTCCATCTTATCAATATAATCGATATTTTGGCGTGAAAATGATTGAAGAATAGTTGATTTTAAAAAGGGAGGACCAAAAGAAAACGATCCTTTATAAGAGACTGTTAAATCATCTACATCATGGGAATAATCATTTAAGTACCCTTCATCGGGATCTTGTAAAGAAAAACGATAATTAAAACCATGATCAGCAGAGATAATATTAAAATAACGATTTTTCATATTTGTGGAAAAGATATCCGTATGTTTATAGATGGTTTTATTTTCTTCATTAATCTTGGCAATTTGTTTTTGACGAGAATAATTGGAATCAAAAGATAGACCAGGAGAAACATCCCATTGTAAACGAGAATCAAAAATCGAGTTTCCAACAGATTCATTTATAGAGCCTATAGGAGAAAAATCTTGATCAATATATTTAAATGCAGAAGAAATGTTTAATGAAGGCGTTTCATAATCTGCAGATATTTGGGTTGCATAACCAGCTTGTTTTGTACTTGTTTGTAAAACACCAGATTTTTCAGAATACTGAAAATCAGCTGAAATCACATCAGAGATACTGGGTGTTTTATTAATGAAACGAAATTTTCCATTTTTATAGATAATAACATAATCAACATCACGCGTTTGCGATTCATTATTAAGAAAAATTTGTTCACTATTTTCAATAATATTTGTTTTTCCAAGATCGAAAAAAAAGTTATCAATACCATTTCCTTTTTTGTTAGGCATTTCAAAATCACTAATTTGTCCCCCAAAATTATTTTCGGTAAAGACAAATTCACCACCAATACTAAAGGCATCGGTAATATTTCCTTTGATAGTCGTACCCAACATATGATGTCTAATATCATCCAGAGCATCTGATTCCTGAGGTGTATAATCGTAGTGGATGGTGAAAGGACCTTCAGGATAAGAATCAAGTAGGGATCCAGGTTTTTCTGATGATAAATAAAAGGTGATAACCATACTCATCCCATCATTACGATAATCAATATCAAAACTTTCTGACTCAAGCTTTGTACCTTGGTATGTAATGTAATGAACACCGTTATACTTAACAGGAAAATAATCAATTATATAGTCAATTCCATCAATGTTATAAGGCGTTGTTTGAGCAGCTACGGTTTTAGGTGTTATGCTATCTTTTGTTCGATAACTTTTTAAATATTCATAGGTTATGATTGCTTTAGTTTCAGACGTAATATTAGGATGCTCAATAGAGTCTATAAGTCTTATTTCACCTTTATAGTTACTAGAAATAGTATAGTTTTGAGTCGTAAGCATAACACCACCAACAGCAAGCTTAATATTGGGGGTATTCGTAAGAGGGGTGTTTGATAATTCAATTAAAGAATTGGTAATTTCAATATTTTCAGAAACAACAGCCATTATTTGAGTTTGTTGATCAGCAGGAACAAATTCATTTACATACGTAACGCCTAGATCGAAAGGGCGTTCTTTGCTAGATTTAGTAACTTTTTTCTGTTGGATGTAATCATAATGTACAGAAATAATAGAGGGGTGGGTTACATCATAGTTAAAATATAATTCCCCACTATCATAATCAAGTATGTAGTCATCTAATTCTTTAAGTATTTTCTCATCTATTACCACTTTTGCAGCCCCATCAATAACTGGATAAAAGGACAGTTTATAAGGGCCCGTTATATTTTTACCTATAAATTCATTAATATGAGAGTCACGTATATGATAATCATAACTAGCATCGATGACATCATTACGTCTTAATGGGACAATCATGGAAACAATACCTAGCGTGTAATCGATAGAGAAATCTTGATTTATAACCAAGGGGACATCGTTTAAAGTAAGCGATAATGAACCTAAAGAAACAGGTTGTTTAGATAAAATGAATCGTGGACGACTTGATTGTTTGTTTTCAAGAAAAAAAGATTTTAACCATGTAATAATAATATCGTTATAAAAAAAGAAAGAAGATTGTTCCTGAAAAACAGAATCACGATTTAATAAGTCACTTGTAATAAATCCTTGTTGATTAAGAACAGCTTCTTCAACTAAAGCATAAAAAATATTAAGAGAGTCTTTTAATGTAATTCCTTCAATATTCATAAATGAATCAGGAAATAATTGAACATCAGAAAATTTTTCTAAAAGACTTTCTTGATATAAAGCGGTTTCTACAAATAGCAGATCAAGTTCATCTGCAATTAAAGTAATATCAGATGAAGTAATAGTAAATTCAAAACTATTAAGCACATTGGTGGTAGATAAATAATTTTCTAGTGTGTAATCCTCCTTTAAGATATTAATAGCAATTAAAGTATCAAGAATATTTAGCCCTTGAGACGAATATTTATCTAGAACTGATTTAACCGAAGAAATATTAAATGTAGGAAAGTTACTAGGAGGTAAATCGGGTTGATAAACAAAGTTATCGGTTTGTGATAATGTGATCAATGAATACGATTCTACAGAACGTGATGAACCTTTATATTGGATAGCTTGAAAATTTTTACGCGCTAAAACAGGTAAATAATCAGCAATTGGATTAGAAACCTCATAAATTATTTTATAATAATCCGTTTTTTCTACTGGAAAATTAAATAAAATAGATCCCTCATAATAGTCGATTGTATAATCTTGATTTTCTGCTTTTAATTTATTGTTAATGTAAACACGAACAGAGCCAGGGTAAATATACTTATGAGTTAATTTTATTAACTTAGAACCAGATCCAAAGTTTTCCAATTTATGAGATTCAGATCGTTCTTTTCCCATTGAAACTTGAAATAAATTATAGGAATCATCATAACGATACTGAGCACCTCTGAGAGATTTTTGAACGTTAATATAATTACCTTGATTGTAGGCTGCATTAAGATGAAAAAATTGAAGATGATGATCTTTGTATTTTATATCAACATCATATTTTCCGGGCATTTCTGGTTCTTGTTCAATATCATAATAGATGTACAAATCCTCAGACAGTTTTCCTTCTAAACTAATACGTGAACGTGTGTCTACATCAATTGGCCCAAGCAAGACATCACGAGGAATCTTTTTATAAACAGGATCATTTACAATTGTTTGCCACAGAGGTGATTCAAAATCATTAGGATAATAACTACGACCACTAGCTTTTATTTCGACAAAGCCATCACTATTGATATCAAAGTTTTGGTTTGATGAGCGACTAGGAAAGCGGTAGTTTTCTTGGCCTGAGTAACTGTAATAGGGCTTAGAATTTTGATTGATTTTTGTTGCTATAGAAGGTTTTGGGGCTACTTCATAGTCATTAATTGATACTGTGCTTGAGTGAACCCAACCACTAGTAGCGGATTCAAGATATATTTTGACATAATCATTTTGTTTTTTTATAAATGGAAACAGATTTCCTTTCACGATGCTATACTGAGCAGTTGATTTATCAGAGGGATTTGTTAGTACAACAGTTTTTGTAACAATAACTTCAACAAAAACGGAGGACTGTGCCGTTATAGACGTATTTAAAAGCAGTATAAATAATAGTAAAAAAACATTTCGAATAAAATTCATAATAAAAACATTGCATCACCAAAGCTATAAAAGCGATAATTGTTATCTACAGCTTCTTTGTACGCCTTTTTTATTAAAGTAAGACCAGCAAATGCGCTAACAAGCATAAAAAGAGTTGATTTTGGCAAATGAAAGTTTGTAACGATACTATTAACACGCTTAAAAGAATACCCAGGGTAGATAAAAAGATCGGATTCAAATTTTCCAGGTAAGAAGCCATGGAAGTTCATAAAGGCAGATTCAATCGTTCTTGTGGAAGTAGTACCAACGCAAACAAAAGTTTTTCCTTCTTGATGATAGGATTGCAATCGTTTGGCAGTATCAGGCGTTATACTATAAGATTCAGCATGCATAGTATGATCATTAATGGAGGCGCTAGTTACTGTATTAAATGTTCCATAACCAACATGTAGCGTAATATATTCTGTTGGAATTCCTGCTGATTTAATTTGATTAAGTAATGTTTTAGAAAAATGAAGACCTGCTGTTGGCGCTGCAACAGACCCTGATTGATTAGCGTAAACAGTTTGATATCGATCTTTAAATTCGTTAGGATTAGATGGTTTAATATAAGGTGGCAAAGGAGGTTCTCCGTAGGTATCTAATAAATCAAAAAAATTACCGTTAAACTTAAAGTTAAGTATAATTTCTGGTTCTTTAGCTAAAACAGTAGCAGAAAAAGACTCTGAAACCATGATTGAATCACCAACAGCAACACGTTTAGCAGGTCTAAGCAAGCAAGACCATTTTGTTTGATCAATTTGTTTGAGTAAAAACATTTCTATACGAGCACCTGTTTTTTTATACCCAAATAAGCGTGAATTAAACACTTTTGTATCGTTTAAAACTAAAACAGAATCTGGTGGTATAAACTCAAGAATATCGTTAAATGTTTGATGATAAATTTTCTGAGTGTTTTTATTAACAACCATAAGTCGGCTTTCATCTCTTTTTAAAGAGGGTGTTTGTGCAATTAAATGAGTAGGTAATGTGTAATCGAAATCTGAAAGTTTCATATTAATGTTATTGTACGAGATATAGCATAAACAGCAATAATAATTTTATAAACACCACGATTGTGTTACTTGCATTTATATATTGTCATGAATTATTATAGAACTAGTTATGTTTTCAAGATTTACAGAAAAAGCAATTCAAGCCATCATGCTTGCACAAGAAGAAGCCAAGCGGTTTCATCATAGCTATGTTGGAACGGAGCATATACTGCTAGGCATTATTGGCGAGGCAGATAATGTTGTTGTTAAGTCTTTATATGAAATGGGCTATACATCTGATCAAATTACCAATGCAACAGAAGAGCGGTTGGAATATGGAGGTATTACATCTGATTATGGAAATATTCCGTTTACCCAACAAGCAAAGCAAGTACTAACGTATGCTTGGGATGAAGCAAGAAAGTTAGGTCATAACTATGTTAACGTTGAGCACTTATTTCTTTCTGTTTTTAGAGATCCAACATCTATTGCAGCAAGAGTCCTAGCTGAATTAGGAATTGAGGTTTCTACATTTAAAAATACATTATTTAAACACTTAGGAGATAAAGTATCTGCGCAGCAAAAAGCAAAAACCAATGTTCCAACGCCTACATTAGATTTATTTGGCCGTGATTTAACATGGTTAGCAAGAGAGAAAAAGTTAGATCCAGTGGTAGGAAGAACAGAAGAAATTGAGCGAATTATTCAAATATTATGTAGACGAACAAAAAACAACCCCGTTTTAACCGGAGAGCCGGGTGTTGGAAAAACAGCTATAATAGAAGGGCTTGCACAAAATATTTGCTCTGAATCAATTCCAGACAAGCTTAAAGATAAGCGTGTAATTACGCTTGATTTAGGGTTGTTAGTAGCTGGCACAAAATACAGAGGAGAATTTGAAGATCGTGTAAAAAAAGTTATGGAAGAAGCAAGAAAAGCGGGTAATGTGATTATTTTTGTTGATGAGCTACATACTATTATTGGAACAGGAGGATCTGAAGGAAGTTTGGATGCAGCTAACCTATTTAAGCCAGCGTTAGCAAGAGGAGAGCTACAGTGTATCGGTGCAACTACCTTAGAAGAGTATCGAAAACATATTGAAGGAGATGGGGCGTTAGAGCGTCGATTTCAATCTGTACTTGTTGAAGAGCCATCCATTGATGAAACAATACAGATTCTCAGAGGTATTCGAGAGCGTTACGAAGAGTTTCATAATGTAACTATCACAGACGAGTCATTAATTGAGGCCGTAACATTATCCAATCGTTATATTACAGAGCGATTTTTACCAGACAAGGCAGTTGACGTTATTGATGAGGCCGCAGCCAAAATAATGCTCAAAGCATCAAGTTTGCCCGCTGAAACAAAGCAATTAATCCAAGAGCAAAATAAAATTCATAATGAATTAGCAATTGCTAATAAAAAAGAAGATAAGGAAATGGTTAAAATGCTAAAAAGGCAGCTTGCTGTTTTAAAATCAAAAGTAAAAAAACTATCAGAAGAAGATCGTCTATTAATAACTCCTACAGTTGATGAAAATGTAATCGCAGAAGTTGTTTCAGCTTGGACAAAAGTACCTGTAACTAAAATTAGTAGTGAAGAAACAAAGCGCCTAATCACGATGGAAAAAGAAATTGAGAAAAATATAATTGGGCAAAATGATGCTGTAAAAGCACTTGTAAGAGCAGTCAAAAGAGCAAAAGTTGGTTTAAAAGATCCCAAAAGACCTACTGGGTCATTTTTATTTTTAGGACCAACAGGTGTTGGTAAGTCAGAGTTAGCAAAGCGACTAGCCGAGTATTTATTTGGGAGTATTGATAACATGATCCGAATTGATATGTCGGAATATATGGAAAAACATACGGTGTCACGATTAATTGGCTCTCCTCCAGGATATGTTGGTTTTAATGAAGGTGGACAGTTATCAGAACCTGTTAGAAGAAAACCGTATTCAGTAATTTTATTTGACGAACTTGAAAAAGCATCACCTGATATATTAAACATTTTACTACAAATTTTAGAAGATGGTCGTTTAACAGACTCGACTGGAAGAGTAGTTAATTTTAAAAATACTATTGTCATTATGACATCAAATATAGGCAGCAAACATATTCATCAAGAAACGTCTTTTGGTTTTGTAGATCCTACAAAAGTTGAAGAAAAAAAATACGATGCAATCAAAGCTAAATTACAACAAGAACTTAAAGAAAGTTTTAAGCCAGAGTTTTTAAATCGTATTGATGATATTATTATTTTTAAAGCTCTTAATAAAGAAAATATGTACGAGATAGCGGATGTAATGTTACAGGAAATAAAGCAAAGACTATCAGAGCAGGGTATCGATTTAGAGTATGATAAAAAAGTAAAGGAATATATTGTTGCAAATGGATTTGATCAAAAGTTAGGAGCAAGGCCATTGAGACGATCAATACAAACACATTTTGAAGATAAATTAGCAGATGCTTTATTGCTTAAAAACGTAACCTCAGGCATCACGGCATCAGCTACTATTAAAAGTAAAGAAATTGCCTTTACAATTACACCAAAAAAGCTTGATAAACCCAAGAAAAAGTCAAAAGGAAGTTCTAAAGAATTAGTAGCGGCAACGTAGTCGTATGCAAAAAGCAGCATTATATGAATGCCAAAGTTGTGGAAGCCGCTATCCTAAATGGAAAGGACAGTGTGAGGCATGTGGTGAATGGAATACTCTAACAGAAACACAAGAAATTAAAGAAAATAAACTTAAAAATAGCTATAATAAGGATACAAAATCTCAGACATTGGCAGATGTTGAGCATGAAGACATTTTGTATTATAAAACAGGTATTACTGAGTTAGATAATGTTCTTGGAAAAGGCTTAGTTAAGGGATCCATGGTATTGCTTGGTGGCGAACCAGGTATAGGAAAATCAACCTTATCCTTACAAGTATGTCAAGAATGTGCTCAACAAGGTTTAATTGTTTTGTATATTTCATCTGAAGAGTCAGAATCTCAAATAAAATCTCGTGCATTGCGCTTAGATAATGAAATACCGGAGAATGTTTGGGTCTTTTCACAAACAAACATGATGGCGATCATGAAAGAATGTGAACGTATAAACCCAGATATTATCTTATTAGATTCCATTCAAGTCGTTAATCATCCAGAACTAACATCCTTAGAAGGGACTGTATCGCAAGTCAGGTATTGTGCCACTACATTAATTAATTGGGTTAAAACATACAATAAAAGCGCTATTATGATTGGTCATATTACAAAAGATGGTCAAATAGCTGGACCAAAAGTTTTAGAGCATTTAGTTGATACAATTTTATATCTAGAAGGAGATAGGCATTTTAATAATCGAATTTTAAGATGTCATAAAAACAGATATGGTAGTACCGATCATATTGGTTTATTTGAGATGAAAGAAAAAGGATTAAAAGCAATAAAAGATCCATCACAAGCTTTTATTGAAACAAGTCAAGATTCTACTCCTGGATCTGTAATTGTACCTTATTCGCAAGGAAACAGAATTATATTATTAGAAATTCAAGCATTAGTTATTGAAAGTGGTTATGGCATGGCGAAACGAAATTTTGTTGGTATTAATCCTAATAGAGCAAATTTGCTAATTGCAGCACTTGATAAATTGTGTCATTTAAAATTATCAGCTCATGATATTTTTTTAACAGTTTTAGGAGGATTCTCTATAACAGACCCTTCCGCTGATTTAGCAATTGCAGTTGCTATTATATCCTCTTTAAAGCAACAGGTTGTTACTAATAGAATCGGAATTTGTGGAGAAGTAGGGCTAACTGGTGAAATAAGACCGATATCGCATGTAGACAAGCGAATTATAGAGCTTAATAAATGTGGTTTTAAAGGGGTTATTGTTCCAAAGAAAAATATTATTACAACATCAGATAAATCAACAATGAATGTTATTCAGGTAAGCTATATTAATGATGTATTAGATCATAGCTTTAAAAGCTTGAGTAAAATTCATGCTTAAAGATATAGTAGAAACAATACGAAATAAAAACACTCGCTGGGAAGGGTTGGTGCAATTAAAAGAATTATCTGAGCCTATAGATATAAAATTATTTAAGTATTATTGCGATGATTCATTTTGGTTAATACGTTGGGCTGTTATTGAAAAAGTTGGCGATTTAAAATTAATTGAATGTTTGGATACGTTATTTGAAAAATTATCGGATTCAGACAGTCATGTCAAAAAAAATGCCAAAAAAGCTATTATTAAATGCACAAAAGAAGATATTACTCCGATTATTAAGCAATTAACGTGCACAAACTATCAAAGAGTGGGGTTTTGCAGAGCTCTTATAGCTAAAGAAGTAGATAACCATATAGATGATATTGAAAAAGCAATTTTATGTGAGTCATGGATTATAGCGAATCAATTACTACAAATAGTATTTATTGAAAAAAAGGAAAAAATAGAAAAGTTATTATTAAAAGCAGTCAAAATTAAGACGGTTCAAAAACATGCAATTATGATGTTGGCATTAATTAATTCAAAAAAAGCAATGCCTCATTTTTTAATTCAATACAATCAAGGAGCTTTAAAAAAGCATATCATTAAAGCAATAGAGTTAATGGACCCTGCAATTGTTTATCCAGAGTTAATCTCTTGCTTAGAGTACGAAGCTGTTAAGAAAAATGTAAAAGAAATATTAATAAAAATTGGAAGACCTTGTGTTCCATTTATTATACAAAGTATTCATAAAGCAGTTTACACAGACGATTTATTATATTGCCTAAAAAAAACAACGATTACTGTTCCTGTTTATAATCTATTAGAAAAAAAAATATCAAAGTTTCCAGATTTAGAAGAAAAACTAGATTTAAAAAATTTTAAACCTAAATAAAATCAAGAAGTTTTCGTATAATAACTAAATATGAAGATAAATAATTTTCAAAAAGCTACGTATAACCCTGAAGAACATAACATTTCTAATACCTTACGATATATAGCTGTATTTCAGCTAAAGTATTTTTCTGACATTATCATGAAGCAAACAAAAGAAGCTTTTAATATTTTATGTGAATGTGAAGCATCGGTAGAATCTATTTTAAATAAAGAAATTTCTATTAAGTTCGATAAGATTACGCTAAAAAACAGAGTGTTTGTTAGTTTTCATTCAGAAAAAATAATATTTTCAACAACTGGAAATACAAATGTTGATTGTGTTGCAATATTGACCGCAGCAACAGCTTTTTTGTCGGAAGCTACCGGCAAGGCCATTTTTCTTACCGGCTACATTACATACGGTCATTTTTATTTGCATGAAGAACGTCAGATTATGTGTGGGAAGCCTTATGTTATTGCGAATCAATTTGCGGAAAACATTAAAATAAATGGTATTGTTTGCGATAAAATAATCAAACAAAACCTTGAAGAAGCGCGTCTTTTTACAAAAGATGATTCATTATTTTCTCAATTAGGAAAATCATTAATTTTTGATTGGGATGTCCCCGTTGATGGTAGTTTAATTCAAGGTGGCATTATAAAAAAAGAAATGTTTGTTATCGATTGGCCTCGCTATTCTTTGGATATATTTGAAGCAATACGATCTTATACAGTCGAAGAGTTTTATGCTCCTTTTCAACATATTCATGGTAATTTAGAAACATTAGATCATGAAAAAAGAATGTATATTGATGAAACATTATTATTTTTAAATCATTGTTTATCAAAGTCTGTTAGTCTGTTTAACTCAACAATATAAAAAATTTAAACGTTAATATGTCAAATAAAAAGATAAATAAATATAAAGTATGTTCAGAAATATTTGCATCATATTTATTGAAATATGATGCAAATAAAGCGATGTTACAAATAATTAATTTATTAACAAATATTATCCCTAATAGTAGTGCTTATATCCTAGTCCCAGATAAAGAACAAAAATTCTTATCACATTTAGTTAGCAGTAAAAATATAAATGATAGTTTTAAGCAATTGCTCTATCAAAATAGAATATCATCAGAAGGATCAGCTTGTGCAAGAGCTGCTTTCTTTAGAAAGCCTATCATAATAAATGAACCAGAGAACCATATTGCATACCGCAGTATAAAAAACTTGATTAAGAAAATTGGTATTAAGGCATGCTTTTCGATACCAATCATTAATAATAATGACACTTTAGTCGGAACAGTAAGTCTTTATTTAAATTCTCTATATAGAAAAGCTGTTTTATTAAAAAAAATCAACGCTATAATGCCTTATATTTCCCTTATTATAGACCACCAAAAACATACAAATAATAAACATTGGAGCCTTCAAGATATCACCGAAATCAATGAGACAAGAGAAGAGTTAACGCAGTTAATTGATACAGCGAATGCGCCCATATTTGGAATTGATAAAGAAGGAAATGTGAATGAATGGAATCAAAAAGCAGAAAGTATAACGGGCTATAGCAAGAAAGAGGTTGTAGGAAAATCATTTGTAGAAAGCTATATAACACAAGAGTATAAA
>MDSY01091159.1_pt1 | contig 27475 bp, 22 predicted proteins | sample 811131 | NCBI WGS metagenome assembly MDSY01 (sample SAMN05326643, study PRJNA326480) | marine metagenome | isolation source: seawater | place: Atlantic Ocean: South West | collected 2010
CTCCGGCGGCACTGGCTCGGACATCGTGTCGCTTGTGTTTCCTATGATGTGCGGGGGATCGAGGTGCGAGCGGCGAACGCGCGCGAAAGTCAGTGGCGGCGGCTAAATCGGGTGCCCGAATGCGGTCGGAACCCTTATCAGAAACTCCGACACGAATGGAGATCTCAAAAATGAAGCGTCGCATGATTATTGTTTCAATAGACTACAGCTCTACACCGCGTCCTTCGCCGACCCCGCCCCAGCCACGAACACCCGACCCCCCCCTCTGTGCACCTTAATTTTAGTCGGCCCGTATTTAACAGACCAAGAATCCGGGCTGCCGACAGTAGGAGTAGCGGCATTATCAGTGGAACCGCCATCCGACGGCAAAAGATTAGTGTCTCTTTTCTTTCCACTCTTCCCGTTCGCCGAAGACACGAGCTCGCCATCCACCACCAGGTACCCCCCTTTTTTATCCTCCGAGGTTCCCGGGGTTAGGCAAAACTCAGAGCACTTCAGGTACGTCACCGCGGGGTGTTCCGTGTGCCCGCCTGAGTCGAAGGTTAGCAACAAGCCGAGCATTTGTAACCGCGAGGTGGCGCGAATGACAATCACGTCGTACGCACCGTCGTTCGTATTCGCCCCAGGCGCTGCGTGCATGTCTTCCGCCCCCCACGGAACGTTCAACGCCCAAACACCTCTGATGCATTCACAGTCAGTGAGTGTTCGCCAGCTGGTGTCTTTTTTGCTGTCATTTTCCAATGACTGACTTCCCTGTATTCCTTTCCACAACGCTCTTTTCGCAGCGGCGCGAACCGCGGTGTCGCCGTTGCTATTAATGTTGACGTCGTCATCATCGATTGATTCATCGTCGTCATTAACAGGCTTAAAAACCAGCCTACACCCCGAATACTTCCTCGGGAACAGAATCCGCACGATGGCTTGCGCGGTGAACCGCACACCGCCGAGCCACCGGAACCGCTCCGACTCGATGTCGATATCAGCGAACAAACCCCAACTGAAACTTAATAACGAACGCATGGCTATTTTGTCACCAGTGTCATCCTTATTTTCTTCGTCACCGCTTTCTGTAGATCCAACCTCTGAAAAGTCTGCCGCGTCCAGCGGACACCACCCCCCTTGGGCCACAGCCAGCGCCGCGGATGTAGCGTCACACGGCGTGCCCGTTATGAACGAGAACGATTTCGCGAGAGCGTTTCCACTGCCCGTGGGAACGACGCCAATGGGGAACTGCTGTTGTTTTATTTTCAGTTCCGCGTTGGATTCGTCTCGGCTACTCAGCAACCCGTTCCGGACCTCCGCGACGGTGCCGTCGCCGCCGACGCACACCACTGCGGCGTACGTGTCGAGATCCAGTGTGGAACACGCTTCAAACGCGTCGCCTCTTTGATTGGTGATCAACACGTCTAATCGCGATTTATTTCCATCTTCTTCGTCCAATCGTTTCGGCGCATCGAACGCCGTTCGCAACACCGGTTGGACGTCTTTTTCCCACACACGCTTGCCCTTGCCGTCGCCCGCGACGGGGTTGACGACTATGAGCAGCTTTTTGGAATCGTTGCTGGGGTCCAGCCAAAGCGAATTAGCCGGCAAACACTCGCCCCGCAGCCGATCCCGAGCTGCGATCAGATCAACCATGGTTTCAAACCGAATCGTTTTGTCGACCCTTCGACCGCCGTGTCTCCCGGCCTTACGGAACACCCCGCGTTTCGGAGGGAACGTGTGGACCGTTAAACTCAACGCGTGCGTACCCGCACCACGACTCACGCCCGCGACATCGCGCGGGTCCACCCAGTCGCTGCCCACGGCGACGCGGGGGTTGGGGGCGGCGCGCATCGTGGACGTGATGTTGGGATTTATTCGGGCAAGACGTTTTACATTTTCATATTACAAACAAAACCCTCCCTTCTACTGTACGTTCGGTAACTTGTCCCCCGGCGTGATGACCATCGGGTCCCCCTTCCAGTCCATCACTACTTTGCTTCCAGGCTCATACTCCGAGAGATCGATGCCGAAGGTGGCTGAGAGGGAAGATTCGGTATCGGAGGAGTCGTCGTCATCGTTGGAGCTCGGAAACACCAAGCCTTCAGAATCACCAAAGTCGTCCGCAGAAAACACGGGCATGTCGAGTTGTTCCTTGGACAAGCTTTTCGGGGTTCGCGGTTTCGTTCGAGGAGGCTGATTGGATAAATCATCACCCGACGCTTCATCTCCCAGCGTAAAATCTGAACCCCCATTATACGTCACGTCGAACGCCGCCGCCGCGGCGACGGCGGCGGCGACGTCGGCGGCGTCCTCCACGAAGGATAAAGTTGCAGGATTTTTTTTCATTTTGCTTTTTGGTTTATTCTTTTTCTCATTCGCATCATCGCTCGTGCGGTCAACAGAACCTGCACCTCCACTCAGTGCCACCGACCTTAACACGTGCCACGTGGGTGAGCCGTCCATGACGTGCTCTTGGAATTGCTCGCCCCACTGTTTGTGTTTTGCGCCGTTGATGCTATTGAAGAAATTATCCAAAAGCGACAAATCGTCAAACTGCTCGCAATGCATCTCGACCCGAGATTCAGGGCACCCGAGTTGCCCGGTGAACAGCGAGACTCTCTGCGGGTCTAAACCGGCGTCGACGCCCACGGTGTGGACCCAGGTGTCGAGAAGCGCCAAAGCGGCGGCTTTATGGCCATAACGCGTGTCGATGAGCCAGCGCGCGCTGACCCTTCCACGAGGAGGGGGCATCGGTGGGGAATCAGAGGCCGCCGCTTGTACGCGAATCGTGTCCCGAAGTTTTTGGGGACGCGCTCTGTTCGACCATAGGCGTGACCTTCGTATGGCGGCACTGCGTGACGCGACACGCGACGACACGACCCTCATGCTCGTGCTAGCGTACGCTGCGGACATGGTCGACCCTCCGAAAACGCGAAGCACGTGTAGCACGAAGTGACGTGAGTGTTGGTCGTTGAAATGAAAACGCGTCGCGGGGAAAAAGTCGATTATAGAATTTCCAGTTTTATTCATCCATCCCCGTCTCATTCCGTTTGGCACTCGGCGTTTCCCCACGGTTCCCATGCCGGTCGGTTTGAAATGGACCGCTCCTTTCGGGGGCTGTCAAAAAAGGCTGACGAGAGACATGGACCCCAAGCCAAAGAGTTGCGCGACGTGCAAGCGATGGAAAATCCACTGGGAAACACGGGAATCCTTACTTGTCAAATAATGTCGCAACAAGTCACGGAACAACTCGCGGCGAGCGAATCCGCGTTTTCCAGACAAGCGCAGATGTGCCGCGCGCTAATATGTTTAATTATGGTGTCAAAGTGAGAGTCCGTATTGACGGCGGCCAAAAACTTCAAAAATATAAACAACCTTAAATCGTCAGCTTTTCGTTCAACCTAAATTCTCATTCGCTCAATTGCGCCCGCGCATTGGTGTCTAACCATGGGCAAGAAGAACAAGAAATCAGGTTGGTCGCCGCCTGTACGTTCTGTGGTGGCTGGGGAGGCGAGCGCGGAGCCGACAGAGGCACCGTCCCCAGCGGAACCCAGCACCCGCGTTCCGGACACTTCTGATTCCGAGAATCGAGTGGTTCCGGAATCGAGTGACCACGATGTTAGCGAAGATGAGTCCAACGCGTCGGACGCGACGCCTAGTACGAACTCGTTCGCGAAGCCACCAAAGGAAAGTGGCGCCGTTCTACTAGATGCCACCCTCGCAATGGAAAATGCGGGCCTTCGGGCGAAGTGCCTGTCATTGGAAGAGAAGATAGTCGCATTGACACAATCGCACCACAAGGAGTTGGAGTCCGTAAAAAGAAAAGCGGCTGAAGAGACGAGCGCGGCGAAGTCTGAACTGAGCACGGTAAACGCCATGTCCTCCGCGCAGCGGGCGAAGCTGGATTTCATGAGCGAGACAGTTGAAAGTTTTGAACAGCAGTTAGAGGAGGAGAAGGAGAACAGGGAAGAAAATATTGCTGCTGCGGTTGCACAGGCGGTCGCTGTCGCAACGAATGAAGCGGGGGAAGATTTAAAAAACAAACTACAATCAGCCGAAGATGTGTATCAAAGTAAACTCCAATCGGCAGTGAAAACATACGCGGATATATCACACACTGCGATCGCAAAAGAAAGGGAAGCGTTGAGAGTGGCGTACGTGGTGCACGCTTCTGCCAAGGTGCAGTGGGCGGTGGAGAAGATATCACTGTTGGAACAGAAAGGGGATCAAATTGAGGTCGAAATTAACGACGCTAAAAGGATCGCTAAATACGCGCGGGTAGCGGTGTCGAATTGCAAGCCCGGGTTTCCGACCCGGGGATTGATTAATGGAGATTCAGATGACGATGAGAGGGGTACCTCTAAGGTACTTGTGACGCCCTCTGCCGCGTTGAGGGCGCTGTTCGCGGCGACTACGCCTCAAAAGATCAGGGCGGCGCTTGACGAGGCGAGAGCAGATATTGAGAAGGAGAAACTGGAGACGGAAGCTGCTGTGGATAGTTCGACTCCATTGGCGAAGAGCGGCGCGACTGGCACTGAATCCGTTGATAAACCCGAAAACGACGCAGAGGCGAATGGCAACGCCACTTCATCCTCCGGGTCTGAATCTGAATCGAATGACGATAAGGATGAGGACGGTGAGAAGAACCAAACGAAGGAGAATGATGCGAAGAAGTTGGAAAATATATTGACGACGGAACTGGACAACCCCCTCGCAGATTTGCTAAACGACGCGATGGAGGTTGATATCGCGTCTTGTATCGCCCGTGGGTACTGCGTTGATGAAAGCGACGGGTCGCTCGTGGTAGGCGCCTCCGCGATCGTCGAACAGGTGATCCAAAAGTACAAGGGGAATGATTCCGTTGGAGCCGGCGGATCGAAAGGAAAGTTGTCCCCTTTGTTCGCCGCGACAAACGCGGGGACGCCGAACCGACGGTCGATGGATGAACAAGTTTCGGTGGGTAAACAGTCTGGTGAGGTGAACAGATCGACGACCTCGTCTACTCTTCAAAGTTTAGCGCTCCGTCTTGAGCGCGAAAAAGCCCGGAAAGAACGCGGGGTGTTACTCGCAGAATTGCAACAAACCAGAGCGATGGTGGATTTGGAAAAACTGAAAAACAAAAGCGAAGAATATAATTCAGACGAAACGATTGACGCCTTGACGTCTCAATATGCGGAGGAAGAACAGGCGGCGTTGCACCGTTTAAGTTTGGCTGCGGAAATGCGAGCGGTTAGGGCTGAGTCCGAGCTTACACGAGTAACTAAGAAGCTAATCCCTCCGCATGCCTTGAAAGCAATTCTGAATGAGTTAAGCGAGTTGAAGGGGAAGTTGAAAAGGTTGAGGGATGTGCAGGAAACTTCGCAAAGACTTGTCGCGCCGAGCATCGCGTCGGCGCTGGCGTGCTTGTCCATGCGGGAGCCGGAGGGGGTGTCACCGGGTCGATACAAGCCATCTACTGCAATGGGAGGTACGCCGAAAACGCAAGGCGGGTTCGGGACACCCATAGGCGATAGGAGTTTTTTGGCGAGCGCCGAGCGAAGCGGTTACTTGTAATCGCAATGATTAAACGAGTTTTCAAAAGTGATGGATTGCATTGCACTCGTCTACGTGCTTACACGTTCGATTCAGATCCCATCACGTCGCTTCGCCTCTTAACATCGCGTATCGCTTAGAGGGAAAGACCGGAATCGTCATCCTTGCCCCCGGACATGATGTTCGCGTCCGTGGTGTTGGCGACGTAGTACAGGCCGAAGATCAGGGTGGGGACGGTGAGCAGGATGAATCCGAGGGATTCGTCGTTCACACCGAAGATGAGGCCAGTGCCGTCGCCGTTCAGGCGCTCGTCAACCACGGCGAGCGCGGGGAGCGCGGTGGTGGCGAGGGAGGTGACCGCGGCGGAGAGCGCGACCTTGGTGGGGAGCGTGGGCATCTTCGCGACGACAGCCTTGGAGACGACTGCTGGTGGAAGAGGAGGGAAAGAAAATGGTCAGTTTCTTGGTTCTTGGTGTGTTGCCTTGCACGAAGGAAAGCTCTTCCCTTCCATCCCTACGCTGCCTCGTCACCGCATCTTCGACGGGTCACGGTTGTTCTCAACTATACCATGTCGAAGGTGCGATTCGCTTGCCACGTTAAAACATTCACGACGCGTCGACGATCGGAGGGATCGCCACAGCGTGCGATCAAGGCTAACAAGGGTCTCCGGACGTACCGTTCTTGCGGGCCTGGACCTTGCGTGTCACGGGCTCTGTGGGGGGGAAACACGGGTTTGGGAGGGGAGGATGGGTGGTCAGCGTCTGGATCCCGCGGGACTCGAGTATGCGATCATCACGCGCACGAACATGGTCTGGCAAGCGTGCGATGCACACGGGATGCTCCTCGATCAATCACCAGTTGGACGTCACGGAAAATTGCGTCGGGGGACTCGTTCGATCGCAGCTCGGGTACTCACTCGCGGCGACCGCGACCTTCATGGAGAGAGACATGTAAGCCATTTTGGTGATTAGTTGAGTTTTTAGGTGTGGCGGTTAGGCGTGTGCTGATATGGAAACAGAGTCGCGCCCCCTTCCGCCCTCGTTCAACCTCATTATGGGTATCTCAGCCAAAAATCAGCCAATCACGATCGAGTAAAAAATCCTTTGCAGTTTGCGCTCAAGATGCATTGAGTGTATGCGTTTCTAGTCATACCTGTTAAAATTGCGAGATGTGAACCCCTCTGAACCCAATCATGGAATCTCGGGCAATTAACTCCCTACACCTTGGTCTAAAGAGGGACAATCCACGTCATGACTCCGACACTCCGTCACTTCCGAAACCCGCGGGAAATAAACGACCGGGAAGCGAGCCGCGGTCCTTCTTGGAACATCCAAGCCGCGCATCCCGTCCGCGTCTCATTAATCGACACGTCAAGCTATTCTGTTGCCTAACCAGATTAACCAGACACGAACAACTCCGCGTGCGTCGTAGTCCTCGAACGTGCTTCACAAGAGGCGACACTCCACTACCCAAATCTTAAGATGGTGGTGTGACGAGGCAAAAAAGCTTCTCGGATTATTTCAGATGCCTACGACGAGACAGGTCATAGCGTCGAGGCCCCACACTTCGTTGAAAAGCGCCAGCACCGTGGCATCTCTGCCCGCCCTACCAAAGACGGCGCCCACCCCGAAGTGGCACAAAATGCTCGACCGCATGGCGGTTAATCCCCTTCAGGTCGCAACGGGCAGTCCAGCAGCTGCATCTACCGGTTTCGATCGCGGAATTTCTAGAGATCTGGTTTCAGAAACTTTAGATCAAACGACAGTCCCATCGTCTTCACGCGCGAGTGCCTGTACCGTCAATACCGCAATCGAGTGCCTCCGCGTGTACGAGTGCGAGAAGGCGAAAGCGAGAGCAGAATGCGTGGAACGACGTGAACGGACACTAAAGGATGGGTTAACAACCCGTCATTCCGAGAAGCGCAAACGCGAACACAAATACCACCACCACCGTCATCATCATCATTCGCACAAGCACCACCACAAACAGCACGTTCCACAACAAAGCATACTTACCCTCGGTGGCGACGATAACCGCGCCAAGTTAGAAGCCACGGAGGAACGGGAAAAACGAGTCGAACAAGAGTCGCAATCGTCTGATTCCGAGAGCTCAAAGAATCCCCTCGCGAAGCAAAAAAGTTTCGGCCTCGGGTTTCGCAAGTCATGCGCGGACTTGATTTCATTGCTGGACGACGCGTACGGGTCTTTTATTTTACCAAAGTTAAAGGGCTAGAGACTATCTTAGGGAGGATACTCATGCGTATCATACTCATAGACAAGGTGTACTATATACTACAAATACTCGCTCTCGTTCGAATCTGGATTTATTTCTTTTATTATTTTGTCTCCAAAATACAAGTCTCGCAGGAACGGCTCAGCTAATAAATAGGAATCGCCGACATCCATGGCTGTTTGCGTCTGAGTTACCATCCGGCGCGCGCTTTCGGATTCCAAACCGAACAAGTAACCGCCCAGGAACTTCTCACGGCCGTCTATGTGTAACCGTTGGTCTAATAGACCAGAAGTTACGACGACTTGCCGTTCGGCTTTTAATTTGCTCCAGACTAAATCCGGCGAACTCGCCACGGCTTTATTCACAACCTTCCCGTCCTCGCGGATTGTAACTGAAAAGGCAATGCCAGATTCAGTCACATCGCTTGAAATCACTTCACAGCAAGCTGACCTTCCTAAGCACAACGAAAACGTGACTCGGTACCCCACGAGCAATGGGAAGCTTCCGCTCCGTGACATCCACTGCGGGGTTCCCTTCTTGAGCTTTTTGAATGCGGAATTATTTTGAGGCGTCATTTTCTTTCCCTCACTTGTGTTGACCTTCGCAATCGCCATGCCCAGCCCTTGCGGCGCACGCAGCCTTACGACCGCGCAGTCCGAACACGCCGCTCTCTCTTGCAACGCCTCGGATACGTGCGCAGTGGAGAACCCGAATAAAACATCAGCGCTCGGCAGGACAACTTTCTTGTCGGGTCTGTATTTGTTTTGCTTGTCTAAATGTTTTAGTAATAACACGACGGCGGCGGCGGGGGTGGGACCGACGCCGGTGACATGTGTCACTCTCGAACCACTTGCTGTGCTCCGCAACTGAATGCAACTAATCCATCGCACTCGAAACTCAGGGCCTTCCCAGGGCCGGCCGACTCTGTGTTCGAGTACGGAACACTCGACGCCGCCGAAGGATGGGGAGTCATCGCACGACGCATCACCATTAGTCGTCACGCGCCCGCCGAAAGGACCGCCACGGACGCTGGGTCGCTGTGTAGATGTAGACAGACCTTCACCACCAACAATGCGTCCCCCATCCCACCTGTTGACTTTGGTATCGTTTCGTGAGTGGTTTTCCTTCCACCCGTCAACAACCAAAGTAGTTCGAGTGGTGAATCCGATGGGAAACGCAATCGGCGTCGCGTGACTAGTACTCATACAATTTCCAATTTCGTCCTCATCATGATCGCTCCACCAAAAATGCGACCACGGGCCGTAGTGCTCTTGCTCAGTCAACTCGCCTAAAGCTAAAACCTCTTGGTGTTTTACGGCGAGGCGTTTAGGTTGCGCGCCGTTGGTTGATTTTTTCGTTTGCGACTCAAAGTATTTACTCGGATTGGCGAATCTCGCGGCGGGCGCTTTACTGTTTGTTTTGAGTTTGAAAAACGAGGGTTTAACAGACCGTCCCTGAGTAGGCAACGGCACGCGCACGTCATACCCACCGCCCGTGCGTACGGGAAGGGTGAACGGTTTCGAGGATGCAAATGTGGAGTATCCGTCGTCAAACGCAACATTATTTTTCCTCGTTCCAGTTTTTTTGCCAAAAAGAGATTTCTTCCTTCTTGCCCCGCGTCCTCCGCCTACGTCGTCAACGTCTATGCCAAGTTCTTTCAGCGCGGCAACGAGGTCTGGCGCTGCGGGTTCGATTGATGTTCCCGAACTCATGTTCGCCAGGACCTCAGTTAGACTGAAGTGCTTGGAGGACTTTTGGGATTTGGACTTGGGAATGAACGTGGCTCTTTCGAGTTGCGATTCGAAACGCGACCCATCGTCTCTGTCTATCACTGGTGACCCATGGTCGTCACCGTCATCCCCTACGCGATCGTCCTCCTCGTCCTCCTCGTCGGAGTTATCACCAGGACCTCGCCAAATGCCTCGGCTGGTAGGGGTTGCCGTCAGTTCATCACCATCACCACCAGACTCCAACCGTCTCGCCTGGATGGACAACTGCACCATCTCGCGAAAATGAACCTCCTCGTCGCTGTCATCGCTGCTCCAGGCGTTCGAAGTGTCAAGGGCTTTCAAGACGTTGGCCATGGTGAAGGTTTAGGGTTACAAACCCTAACCACGACCAACTCCAAACCCTGACTCGGAGTCCCACCTCCGTTTGGTGCACCCAGCGCAATGCGCCCGACCAGGTCCGTCCACTCGGCTAGTTCCCCTGAAACGCTCCAAGAAATTTTCATCGTCGAGGTGCCCACCTTTTCCGTGAAAAAGCGACACGGGTCGACATCGTAGACGCACTTGTAAGAGCACAAGGGAAAGGGTGTCACGTGTTCGTGGACCAGTCATCGTCACCGGGACACCTCTTCAAGGGATCGAACCGGTTAGGGTTTAGTGTGTGATCGATTCACGACGCGTCGTTTAGGCATATAGTTAGGTGGCATCTTTTCAACCCCAACCATGAAGATCGTCACCGAGTCCTTCGCCAAGGGCTCATCCGGTTCCGTGAAACTCATCCCGGACACGGGGGAGGACATGTGGCAGCTTTTCAACTTATTGCGAGCGGATGACCACGTCGAGGCGGTGACGTTTCGCAAGGTGAGTAAAGGTAACGCAATAGGTGATGCGTTGGGCGGAGGGGGAGGAGGCAAGTCGGGTAACGAAAGCGAGCGCATCCGAGTTAAGCTAAAGTTGCTGATCGAATCCATCGACTACGACGGCGACGGCGAGGCTATCAGGGTCAAGGGACGGAACACCACGGAGACGGAACACGTTAAATTAGGCGCGTATCACACCCTGGATCTTGACCTACAAAGACCGTTAACTGTTGAAAAAACCAACTGGGACGCGATGGACGTTTTACGGTTGAGGGAGGCGGCGAATCCGACGGCGAACGCGGATTTGGCGATTTTATTAATCACAGAAGGGTTGGGGAATTTATTTGTGGTTGGACCGAGCGTGGTTTCGCACGTGCAGAAGGTCGAGAAGCAAATGCCGCGTAAAAGTGGGGCGGCAGCTATGGGGTACGAGAAAGCATTGAACATCTTTCACAAGAATATGTTGAATTCTTTATTGTCAAAAGTCGATTTCGAGAAGATCAAGTGCTTGGTGATTGCGGGGCCTGGGTTTGCGAAAGAAACGTTTCTGGCGTATTGCGATTTAGAGTGCCAAAGATTCGGCAGTAGTGCTAGTGGAGGTAATGCTAGTGGTGGTAATGCTTCTGAGAGTACTTCAAGCAGCACACCTACAATCTTCCTCGCCAGCTCGCAAACCCTAGAAACCTTCGCCAAAAACCGGAAGAAGGTTTTTGAAACGCATTGCAGTAGCGTATTCAGAACCTCGTTGAAAGAAGTTTTGGAATCTCCAACCGTGATGACTCAAATCAAAGACACCAAAGCCGCTGAGGAAATCAAAGCGTTGGATACCTTCTTCGAAACCCTAGCAACGAAACCTGACCGGGCGTTGTATGGCCCGGCGCACGTCTTTGCGGCACACGACTTAGGCGCTATTGAGACGTTGCTGATAGCGGACGGGCTGTTTAGGAGTGCAGACGCGAATCAGCGACGACAATGGGTAACTCTCACGGAAGAAGTTATTTCCATCGGCGCTTCGTGCCACGTGTTCTCTTCAGCCCACGAGTCCGGACGACAACTGGGAGAGATGACGGGTATCGCGGCGACCTTGCGGTTCCCGCTGCCCGATTTAGTGGATGCTGAGTTGGACCCGATTCCGGGGCTGGAAGGGTTGGCGATTGATAGGGACGAGTAGTGATTGGTAGCATGTAAAAATTCAGAAAACATGCAAATAAAAATTCGTGCTGGTCGAGATTGCGGCCTCAGCTTTCGTTCATCTCATCAGATCTGAGAGCGCGAGAGTGAGGCGCTAGTCGTAGGATCGGCGTGGTAGTTGCGAGCTCCACCCACACCCCACGGCATGTCCACTACTAACCGCTTGAACGTGGTGCCCACCGTTACGGTGCTGGCGGTGATCAAGAACCGCCTTTCCGGCGCGCAAAGAGGGTACCGCCTATTGAAAAAGAAAGCAGACGCCCTCACCATGCGGTACCGCAGTATACTGAAGAAGATCGTCGACGCGAAGGCGAAGATGGCTGGGACGATGAAACAAAGCGCGTTCGCGTTGACCGAAGCCAAGTACGTCGCGGGAGAGGGGGTGAAGCACACGGTGCTCGACTCCGTGGACAAAGCCAACGTACGAGTAAGGGCGTTCACGGACAACGTCGCCGGTGTAAAACTCCCAAGATTCGAGCACCATCTGGTAGGCGCGGACACCTCGAAAACAGAAATGACAGGCCTAGGAGGAGGAGGTAAACAGTTACAGAACTGCAAGAAGGCGTACTTAGAAGCAGTTGAACTGCTAGTAGAGTTAGCTGGCCTTCAAACCGCGTTCATCACGTTGGACATCGCGATTAAAACCACTAACCGAAGGGTTAACGCTTTAGAAAACGTAGTCACGCCGCGCCTAGAAAACACGGTGCAGTACATCAAAGGCGAGTTGGATGAATTAGAGCGAGAGGAATTTTTCAGACTAAAGAAGGTCCAGGCGAAGAAGAAGAAGGACATGCAGGATGGGGAGGAATTGGCTAAAAAGGCAATAGAGGCGATGGATTCGATAGACGCGAACCTCGGAGACGCGAACAAAGTGTTTGCTGGGATTACCGCGAGCGGATTAGACGTGGGAAATTTGCTCGAGCCGGACAGGGACAAGGACTTGTTGTTTTGAGGGTGTTAGAGATCATTTTTTAGAGACGTAATGAGGCGTGTGAACGGTAGCGATAACCCTGGTGAGGACCATTTGAAATCAAACAAAGGTCTGTCTGTACCATTGACGAATAGATCATCGACAATCCGCGCGCTTGTTTTTTCGAGATCAAAATCTGCAAACCCGCGGCCTCGTTTTTGGGGTGCCGAGAAAGAATCGTCAGAGTCGCGCGCGCCGACCCTCGCACTGTGACGTTTAGGGTTTACACCCTAAACGTTGTGCTTTTTAGTGCCATGAACGAAAGTCGAGGCGACGGCTTGCTGGCTCCCCGGGACATATGGGTGTGTACAACCTACATGTTCCTAGCGACTGCTATGTGGATATTCAATAAGAAGACAGTATTCTACCTGCCCATTCCTTTCGCCGTCATGTTGGTGCAGACCTTAGCCACGGTGTTACTACTAAAGCTATTGCGAATGGGAAGGTTCATCAGCATGAAACCCTGGAGCTGGCAAGTTTTCGGCACCTGGGTGAACACGGGGTTCGTCTGGTCAATACCGTTGGCGTTGAACCTACGAGCCTTAACGAGGTTGAATCCAGAAACTCTGATTGTGTTTCGAACCGCGACACTCATCGGCGTAACGTTCGGCGACCATTTATACGGCAAAAAGTTTACGAAAAGAGAAGTGCTATCCATAATTAGTATACTAACCGGGTGTTCCATGTACGCCATAAACGACGCGCAGTACGACGGGGAGGGGTATATGTGGGCCAGTTTATACTGGGCCGCGATGGTCGTATCAACGCTTTACGTAAAGCACTCGTTCACGAAAAACAAAGATCTAAACGTCTGGGAGAAAACTGTTTATCTGAACGCAACCGCGGTGATGCCGCTTGCGTTCTTCTCACTGTTCTTCGAATGCATTACCACTAGCATACGTGAAAACTTGTCATATACTGGAATTCTCTGGCTGTTAAGCAGTTGCGTCATGGGCGTGGCGTTGGCGTCGGCGAGTAATAAGTCGAGAGATTTTTTATCTGCAACTGCGTTCGACGTAATGAGCACGGGGAGTAAGTTTTTGACTATTTTAGTCAGTGGGTTAATCTTTGAGTCACTGTATACCCCGCAGAGTCTAGTTGGTCTCCTAATCGCCCTAGCAGGAGGGTCTCTGTACTCGCCAATCGGAGCCTGGGTCTTGGAGTGCGTTGGGTTGAAGCGGTGGGTGGAAGGTAACGGGGGACGGGATTCGCTGCCAATTAGGAGTAGTTCCAATTGGAATACTTTCGGCAACGAGCAAACGAATCGGTGGCCTTCAGAAAAGGCCGTGACGTGGGCCTCTGGGCTGGGGGGAGACGACTCACCCCGAAGAAATGGATAGCTTGCTTTTAGGCAAGGCGTAGTCTTGTAGTTGCTAGTAGTGTGTACTGTAATATTTTGCTAATCAACGCCGTGTATACTGTATACTGAGAAACTATTTTTCGCTATAAAACTCCTCCGTCCAAAACTCAGTCACCGTCCTCGGATGTTGCTCCCCTCGCCCGCACCAGAATCCCGGTTCTCTTCCTCTAACGTGAACATCGGGGTGATGTACTGTCGGTCAATGAACTTGAAGGATTCCCTCATATCGATCGCGTTGAAGTCAAAACCTCTTGAGTCGGGGTCGCTCTCGTCGAGCGACCCGAACGTACCGGGGTTTTCTCCGCGTCGTTGGCCGCGCTTCAGCGCCGGGCCTTCGTCCTTCTCGGAATTCACAAGAACAGAAGAAGCGGAGTCAACAGTTGATAGGTTACCTGTTGAATCCGAAGCTCTTTCACTTCTGGTATCAAAGGTACCTCGTTGCTTTGAAGAAGATCCACCGCCTTTCAAATCAGAACCGTCAAACCCGCACTCGATGTTCAGTTTTTTCAAAGCCGGCACGGTGAGTCCTCCGACCACTAACACGGTAAACAGCACCGCCCCCAGCGTACTTGTGAGCATCGCCCTTCCATCCTCCCCCCGCTTCGCTGCCGCTTCCATCGCGAGCGCGAACGCCATGGCGCCCCGCAAACCGCTGAACCACAACATGCGCGCGTGGTTCTCGGGAATGGGTTGGCCGCCTCCGAAGAAGGATGATGACACTGAATTCAACCATTTCGAGATGAACGTTTGTGCTTTTCTCGTGACAAAGCCACAGCTCTTCATCACGCCATTCCTACTCTTGAAGTCCCCGAACCCTTTATCGTGCTTTGAGTCCTTGTCGTCGCCGCCCAGCAACAGTGCGGTGTCGCTGTTATCGACGGGCTGTTTTCCCATACCCGCGCCGCCTCTTCTGGAATGCCGGTTAATCAGCGTCACCCCTGGAAACACCACCACAAGTCTGCTTAACAAACACATGACCACGGTCCAGAACGCGGTTCCGAAAAACCTGCGTTGCGCCAGGAAAACGGACGCGCCGCAGTATATGAAAACGAACGTTTCGGAGAGTTGCGCGGTGATTGAAAAGGCGCCGGACGATAACGCCCGGCCGCCGCTCGACAAGTTCCGCCGCGTGTAGTGCCCCATCACGATGCCGCAGAACAGGATGGAGACGATACCTACTAACTCCAACGCTTCCGCTAGCATGTACGCGATCCAGGGGAACAACGCCACGACGGAGGCTTCCAGCGTGGCGCCTTTCACCGCCAGTTCTAAACTGCTTTTCTGGTGAAACGAGATATCAGATCGCCCTAACACTGGCTTCCCGGGTTGCAACGGCGACATTTGAGGAGCGGTACCCGCGGTATTGTTACCCCTGGAAGGACTCTGTGTTGGGGTGTGGTTAATGCGCGTGTGTGTCACGTGTTGCGCCTCTGGGTGTTCCAAGTGCGCGTCGTCGCTGGAAAGCTTGACGCGCTTGAAGAACAGCGCTGAGGCTAATGCAATAATAACGCCAATCGCGGTGCTTCCCAAAAACACAACCACGAACGCCCAGGCGGCTTGGAAAAAGCTCGTCACCGTGAACGTGTCTTCCAGGATGTAGATTGCGCGGTAGAGTACTACTGCCACAGCATCATTCATCACGGACTCGCCGAACACCACGGCGAACAAATCTGGGTTTACTTTGAGGTTGGTGAAGATGCTTAGCACGGTCACGGGATCAGTAGCGCCAATAATGCTTCCAAAAAGCATAGCATTCACAAAAGAAAAAGGATAACTCAACCCTAGCACCCCTAGAATGTACATCCCAATTCCAAACACAAAGCTCCCTATAATCGTCCCTATAAACGCAAAGTAGGAAATCTTCCCTAGGTTCCGAAAAAATGGCTCGGCGTCGATGGCGTACCCGGATTCAAAAATAATCGGCGGCAAAAGAAACAAAAAGAAAAATTCTGTGTCGAACACGAGGTAATCGCCGTAGGTTAGGATCCAGTTCTTTTCGCCGCCCAGGCCGTCCTTGGATCGAAGGTCTTGGGCGTACGCCTGGCTTATCATGTATACGCCGCCTGTGATGCCTAACAGTAACGCAGCGCCAGCTTGATGGATGTACAATATTTCGCGTTTCTTCAGCCAACTTCCTAGAATCAACGTGAACATGAGGACCATTAAAAGCATCGCGATTGCTAAACCTGCGACTGTCTCTTCCCCGTCGTTCTGCGATTTCTTGTCGATTAGTAATTCCGTGGTTTCCTTCATGCCGGTAGTGGACGACGGGGGGGCGGGGGGAGCGGTCATGATGGACCACTCCGTCGACGCCGCGTCGATCCAATTAGTTTTGGTTTTCGTCGAGTTTTGAGATTTAGATGATGATGGAGTTGCATTACCAACCTTCCCATCACTATCCTCCGTGCTGGTGTCCCCCTCATCCTGGCCCCAGCTCCATTCATTACCCAGTAACATATCCTTCAGCTCTTCAAGCTCATCATTAGTAACAGGCGCGTTGGGGTCCACGTGGATGCCTCGCCAGCTCCACCAGTACTTCCTGGGCGCATCTTTTGCGGGCGTCGCTCCCCAGCAACGCGCGCCTCCCCCGCCGGTCGGGTTGTAGTACTCGCGCGCGATTTTCTCAACCGCCGAAGCCATTGCCCATGTTCCAGAATAACTAGGGTTCTGGAACGGGTCGCGCGGGGACGTCTGAGCCGGGTGCGGGGGAGCGAGCAAGTCTCCAACCGTTAGTTGAGTCGAACGAGCGTCGGAGCTCGTGACTTCCTTTCGGCGTGCTTCGCGCCAACCACTTCCGAGTTCTGAAGCATGCACAAACCAGTCACACGTCTATGTAAAGTGCCTTCATAGAATCGTTTTGTATGGACTAGTAGTATCAGGAAAATATTTGAGAAGGCGAAGCTGAGACGAGTTTCTCCTTTCATTCGCTCTTGTCCTTCGTCGCACCCTCGGTGCACCCCTTTACGCTCAGCGCAAGCGCACTAGCCGTTTCGGGAGAAAAAGATGGTACGTCGAATACTCGGATTTGATATTGGATGTCGTCGTGGCGTCCCGCGGTTTTCGCCGTCGGGTGTCCTCCGCGCCGGACGACGACCGGCGAGCGGCATCGTTTAGGGTTTAGCAAGACATCGCGACATACTCCGTCATCGATGTGTCCGGAGCGTGGCCTGTGAGACCGCGACGCGACCTGCACAAACGCACACGCCTTGTGCGGTACCTCCGAAATACATCGGAGAACCAAACTCACGGTCGTTTGGGTGGTTCAGGGGGCTCAAAACCCGCGTAGCCGTGCATCGACGCGCGCGACCATCGAGGTTTTTTCACGGGCTCCGGACAGTGATTTCTCGATTTCAGAGGGACTCGTGGTGTCTTGAGACGAACACTACATGTCTTCCATCCCACATCCTACGCATCCAGACACTGACCCCCCCCCATTCCAACAGCCTAAGCAGATCAACGAGATCAAGGATTTCCTCCTCACGGCGCGCCGCAAGGATGCGCGGTCGGTGAAAATTAAGAAGACGGGCACGAAAACCAAGTTCAAGGTGCGGTGCAGCAAGTACCTGTACACCCTGTGCGTGGATGACCAAAACAAGGCGAACAAGCTGAAGCAGTCCCTGCCCCCGGGGCTGGAGGTTGTGACGATCGGGAAGTAATTCCGGGTCTTAAGGCTTGACAGCATGTTGAATGAGTAGTGCTACTTGCGGAGAGGCGTTCAAAGCATTAGGCATCGGACGTCCTGGAGAGGGTGTGCGTGAGCTACGTGTTTTTAATCGGAAACGAGCTTTGCGCTTTTAATATGTCTGGTTGAAGGAGCTCTATACTGTGTAAGTCATCTCCCTGGAGGTATACCTACAGCTGAAAAGGTGCTCTGCTTGTCAAGATGCTTCCGTCATATTTATACAAGCCTCACTCCTCTCCACTCCACCCCTCCCCTCTACGCTTCCTGCAGAATCTTGAAAAAGTAGTGCGTCTCCAATCCGCCGTCTTCCACGAGGTCGGTGCAATGAACTGCGTTTCTGACTTTATCGAAGCCGAACTTCGCGCGCAGTGATTGCGGCCGCAGCGCCCTGGCCATCTCCGGATCCACAGGCCCGACGCATTCGCGGAATTGCGACACTGTCTGTCCCGCACCTCCTGACACCTCAAGCGCCACGAACGCCCCTGAGGTCAACTCATCCACCATCATCGTAAACTCGGGGACGACGCCTCTGTAGACTTCGTAGAATTCCAACGCGGAGATGCGGTCGAGGGTAAACGTTTTAGCGCCGGTGATTGAAAATCCAGAGGTCACGACTTCATCGATGACCAAGCCTAAGTGCTCCATGGCTGACGGCTTGACTAAACACAATGTCGTGCTGCCATCTAATTTAGCCGTAGCAGGCAGGTGCACGAACTGTGTCGCCATCGCGGTGGCGGAATTTGAGTCAGGTGCGGCAGTGATGCATGCAGCCCCGAAGTGTTGTTCTAATTCCTGCAACAGCCCAATCAACTTTCCAACCGCTTGCTCTGCCACAAGCGAAACTCCAACCCCACGGCCTTGTGACATCTTCAGCTCAGCGATGACGAACCCAGACTTTGTCAACGCGTTCAATATCTTACCTAAATTATCGACAGCCTCCTCAGAAATCACCGCGAAGGTTTTCTGTCGCGACACCGAAAATTGTAACTCGGTATATTCATCGCCGAACTCTACGATTTTTAGTTGTCTGGAATAAACAGCGACGGTCGCCCCAAGGAACAAATCGCCAACCCCTAACCCAGGCACTTGCGTTTTCTTGAGAAACGCGCGTTTGTTCTTCAGGTCGTACATCTCCACTGAGCGATCGGAGGGCCAGTACAGGAACTGGTACCGCCTTGTTAACCCCGAGTGCGGATCTAGCCATTCGACAATGAACGCGTACTTTTCGTTTGGGTCATCGTTCTGTTTTTGATTTCATGAGAGGAGGGGAGTCGGTCAGTGGGTTGTTAGTCGTTGAATGTGTGGCATCTAGGGAAGATGACGTGCACGTGCACGAATGTGACATCGTGCGATGCCGTCTCCGCGGTCGTTTGTGGACCGTGGCCGTGGTTGAGTCACCACAGAAGCGCTCGATGCCAATTCGCCAAATCCGTCGCAATTCAATGAACCAACGGTCCCCCCGCGAAATGACACGAAGCAGTGGGAAGCAGTGGGCGTGGGTACCCCGCTCTGAGTTACTAAACCCTAAACCATAACCTCTCGACGTACCTGAGAGACCATCGTGGTGGTTGACGAGGTCGAAGCGACGCACGGCTCCGACGCGGTCGACTCTGGCGCGGGACGATCGTTCGACGCACGAAGTCAAAGATTGAGAAATTGCGACCACGACGGAACTCGAGAGGCGTTTTCACTTTTCCAATGTTTTTGCGCCCCACTGCGAGTCGCGCAGTCAGGGCTGGAGTTGGATGTGCGTCGCCTTTCTGTTCCTCGCGGGGGACGACACAGGCCCCACTGTGCCGCGCGTGGTGTTGTGCGTGAACCGCGACGAGGCGTACAGCAGGCCCACTTTGGCGTCGCACTGGTGGGAAGACTCCAGTGAAATCTTCGCCGGACGGGATGAACGAGCGGGCGGAACGTGGTTGGGTGTGACGAAAACAGGACGGGTAGCTGTGTTGACGAACTTCGCGGAAAGCATAGGGGTGGAAGCGGCATCAACCAACTTCCAAGTACTACCTAGCAGAGGCGGTTTGGTGTCCGATTTCCTGTCTAGTACCAACACAGATGGGCCGATGCAATACTTGGAAAAACTAAAGGAACAAAGAAACGAATTCGCCGGGTTCAACTTGATCGTGGGCGATACTACAACCGGCGAATTCGCGTACCTGGGGAACAGAGGTGACGTGCGTGCAGCAAACCCGAAACGACTCGATGCGCATTCGCCGAAAGAAGGTATCGGCATGGGCAAACAGTCATACGGATTAATCTACGCAGTGAGTAACGCGACATTGGACGTGCCGTGGCCAAAAGTGGAGTTGGGGAAGGAAAGGTTGCGATGTGCGATGGAGACCTTTAATGCGAACGGAACGACCGGTGACTTTGCGAATAGATTGATTCACGAGGTTCTTGAGAACCGGGAACTCGCCACTGAAGAGACAGGTGAGCAAAAGAGTGGGACTAAAAGCGCACTGCCTCTTCGCGACAATCCGTCGGCGTTTGTGAAACCCGGAGCTTGTCCGCATCGACCAATATACGGCACCCGGTGCTCCACGGTGATTACCGCAACTGCACGAGAAGTCACAGTCCTCGAGAAATCGATGCGATGGAGTGATGGCAAAGGGCAGTGGCAAGAGCCCGTGTCCACGAAATTTAGAATAGAACAGTGATTGCTTAGCACACTGTAGTTGCAATTAGGAAAGAAAGTCTTTGCACTACTCCTGAACCCCTAAACCTCTCCTGACTTGACCCCGTCCCCCATCCTTTCTTCAAACGAGTCCTTCCTCAACTGCAAAAGCACTCGGGACAGCGCTTCATCCTCCCGCACTTGTAACTCCGCCGCCAACACCGCATCCGAACCCCCAAGATTCACAACATCACCAACGAACTGCGGCGCCGCGTCCGCCGCTCCACTTTCTCGCCACTGTTCGTATTTCTCCAAATGAAACAACGCTTCCTTGCGTTCGCCGTCGTGGAACTTTAAGATGCCCAAGTCTCGTTGCTCGTAGCCTGCATTTCCATCTAATTGCAGTAACCGTTCAGTGGCGAGAATGCTCATTTCCAAGTCACCGAAAGGCCTTCCCGTTGGTTGAATGATGCCGACTACCCCGGCCGCCGTGTTCATGCGGTCATCACCTCCGTACGCCGCCGCTTCCACCGCGAGCAGCACGCCCGAATCCCGGCTGTCGTCCCACTCCCACGGCCAGAACGCCCTCTTCAGGGCTTGCAGCTGCAACGTCACGGACATCTTTGGTGTACACACCACTGCCCCCCGGTTCTTGGGGTTCTTATCGTCCACATCGCCCCGGACCCTGCCCCAAGGTGCCTTCGGTTGCGTCACGCCAAACGCGCCGCTCGCGCCCTTCGCCTTCGGAACGATCATCACGTCCACGTCCACTTGTAACGCGCCTTTGAGTTTTAGTCGTTCGACGCACCCGATGTACAGCGCTGCTAGCGTAGCGGGAATACCCACCCTTTGAGCGACAACGTTGTGAAAATAAGTCCGGTACGGCGAGTACGCCTCTCTCCACCCGCCGGGTACGCGGTACTTCTGCTCGACGTAAAGGTAAGATTCTAGAATTTGGAAATACGAGTCAGTCTTTTGTATGGGCAAACAGTCGGGCTGATGTATTGGGCGCGTTCTTCGTATCGGGATGATGAGGAATCCCTCACAGGATGTGTTGAAACGCGAACCAAGTGGTAAACGACGTACGCAGTACAAGGCGAGCAGGATTTTACGGGGTAAAAGACGTACCTAACGCTTCAATGACGTCTTTTGGATTAGGTACGTCACTTCCTTCTTCCTTCTGTAATTTAACATAATCTCTTTGCATGAACTCGCTGATCAGTTTATCGACCCGCTTGGTGTACGCCTCGGTTGGGAGGCACACTGCCGTTCTGGATTTAAACGCGTCGTCCTCAACGGCGACGCACATCGCCGTGACGACGAGATCGACTTCGCTGGCGGACTTTTGTTGGCCATCCTTGCCTCCCATCAACGCATCCAATAAACCAGCCCTCGCCGCGCGCTGGAACGGTTCCCAGGTTTCTTTTGGTGCGGAGGGTTTGCCGAACGCGCCGTTGAGCTGCACTGATGACTTAGCTTTCGAGGTCTCCAAGTCATCTTCCGTGGCCTCTCTGAACGTGCCGCGGCGGCCCATCAGCTTGGCCTCGGCATCAACCTTGGCTTTATCCGCTTCATCGCCACTCTGCGCTCTGCGCTCGGACGCGCTGCGGATCACCGAGGTGCGTTTGGGAGCGCCGCGACGTGTGTGTGTGACACGCGGTACACACGCGGAGACGCCGTGGGTGAGCATGGTGGATATGGCGCGGGCGGGTGTGGCGGAAGGGATATGTGTGTCGACGTCGAAAGCGATGACGGCTCGACAACTGGCGTCCAATGCACCCGCGTGTGTGGGACGGAGCAAGGAGCTTTTAAGAGAAAGGGCACCAAAACTTTTCTCATTCATCGTGGCGCCCGCTGGAGTGGTGGTGGCGCGGTGGGTTCTGGCGTTGACCCACAAACCTCACGATGAAGATCGCAGTGGAGGGGTGTTGCCATGGCGAGCTCGACAAGATCTACGCCGCGATGAAGCATCTAGAGGAAAAGGAAGCTATCAAAATAGACTTACTCATCTGCTGCGGCGATTTCCAAGCCGTGCGGAACTTGAACGACCTGGAGTGCATGAGCGTTCCGAACAAGTACAAGACGTTGGGGACGTTTCACAAGTACTACAGCGGAGAGGTAGTCGCTCCGTACCCCACGTTGTTCATCGGGGGCAACCACGAAGCGAGTAACTACTTGTGGGAGCTGTACTACGGAGGGTTCGTCGCGCCTAACATTTACTACACGGGGCACAGCGGTGTGATCAACTTTGGAGATTTGCGAATAGGCGGACTCAGCGGCATTTATAAATCCCACGACTTCAATAAGCCCCACTACGAGCGCCCGCCGTACCGGAACAACGAAGTGAAGAGTGCGTATCACGTACGAAGGTTTGACGTCGAGAAGTTGGCTCAAATCACAGAGAATTTAGACGTGTTTCTTTCGCACGACTGGCCTCGCAACATCGCGAAGAATGGAAACACGAATCAGTTGATAAAAAAGAAACCTTTCCTGGCGAGCGAAATCGCGGATCAATCGTTAGGGAGTCCGCCCGCGGAGGAGCTGCTGTATAAACTGAAGCCTGCGTTCTGGTTTTCAGCGCACCTGCACGTTAAATTTGCGGCGGTAGTGGAGCACAGTGATGATGGTGAGACTAAAAAAACTGAATCCTCAAATGAACCCTCGAAAACCAAAAGGACTACAAAATTCCTGGCCCTTGACAAGTGCCTCCCGAAGCGCGACTTCATGCAGATCATCGACTTCCCTGATAAAAAGAGTGAGGGTGGATTCTGGCTGGACCACGAGTGGCTCTCGATTCTCAAGGCGAACCACGACAGGCACGGAGTGGGGGTGAATCAAAGCGTGGGAAGGGGAGAAGACGCGTCGGTGCACAGACAATGGGTCGACGCAAAGTTGAGCCGTGCGAGTAACGAACGAAATCCGCCGCCTGAGTTTGAAGCCACAGCGCCGGCGCACGACTTGAGCGACCGACGGAAACCGGGACAAGGTACTGCGCCTATAGGTGTTACACGCAACCCACAAACAGTCAAACTGTTAGACATGCTGGAGCTTGACTTCAAGCTCGACGCACCCCTGAATGGAAATAATCAAAATAATCGAGGCGGAGGTTCGGGATATCCGCCGCCTCCATCAACGACGACCACGTATTCGATACCAAGAGATGGCCCCTTTGGCACGTTGCAACCCCCGCGGAACTTGCCTCCACCACCCCAAGTGCAAGACACCAACGAAATTAGCTTAGGGAGCGACGATGAATAGTGTTTTGATGTACTTTATCAATTCTCAATGTTCGTAAGAAAAATAAAAAATGTTCGTGCCACGAGCGGCGAGACGATGAACGCTTCGGGGAAGACCTTGAAGCGACTTTATCAATTCTCAATTCGTATCTCAAAATCTAACAATCTATTCTTCTCACTCGTCGTCGTAGGCCTTCCGTTTCTCTAACCACTCAAGCACGTCGTTTCCTATCTTCGGAGGCCCTTCCATTTCATTCGAAATTTCGTTAACCGGGTCACCTCCATGCGTAGTCCCCCACCCTCGTTGGTGCGCCTCCACGAACACATCCACCCCAGGCGACCCCAGAATTTTCTGGTGATTCGAGACTCCCCACGGCCCGCTCGCTTGCGGCCACGCGGCGTCTGGCGAGTCGCGCAAATACGAAAGCCACAGCTGGCGTTCTTTCTTCCCGCCTCTCTGCACTGTCACCTCCGGCCTCGGCGAATACGCGCAGTTCACATCCGGCAGCGTAATACACCCCTTCCTGTGTGCCATGACGTACTGCCCTGGGTCGAACGCGTCTTGTTTGTACCACATCAGCAGGTTCATGGCACCGGCGTGCGGTTTATAGTTGGGTTCTATTTTTTTAACGATCTTCGCGCTCGCACCTTCCGCGCCGATGCCGAACGAGTTGACTTCGTTCTCGCGCACCGCGATAGGTTCGGCTTTCAGCGAGGCGTGCGCGTCAACGTTGTTGACCACCCATCTTCTTGTAGTGTACGCGTGTAGGTGGATCACGTCCGCCGCGATGTCGTGCCGCGCGCCCGGGGTGACGTCTAGCTTTGCGAGCATGTCTCGCAGCAATAACAGCCCGTCTTTTACAGACATCGAAGGCGCTACGTAGGAAGGGTCATCTTCGTGTGACGCAGTAATTGCGTTGCCACCTTCACCCTCGTCATCCGCGTCATCCTCGTCCCCCCCCACGACCTCGCCGCCCTTGCTGCCGCACACCTTCTTGCACACTTCGTTTACCTCGTCTTTGAAATTCGAGAACAGTAAAATAGACGCATCGCCTTGTCGGTAGTGCGGCGCCATCGCGGATAGCAAAACCTTGACCAGCGAAGTCCTCGGGTGGTTCCCGAAGTACTTCACCGCGAGTTCGTGCGCGTTTCCATCGATGAACCTGAAAGGAGGCGGGGCTTCTTTGATAGGCAACTTCAAAGAGCCTCGACCCAGTAGATACCTCACTTTACTCAAACAAATAGCGATGGACTGGAGTCTGTTTTCCCGGACCGCCATCGCTTCGATTTCGGCGTCACCCAAACCAAACGGAGGCGGGACCCACCGCTTCCCTTGGCCTTGTGACTTTTTGAGTTCTTTTTCAGTCGCGATTCTGTGTTCTCTGAGTATATCTCGGGGCAGTCTCTTAACCTCGTGCTTCATGAACAGCGCGATCGTGCCGACGTACTTTTGGAGCCAGGACGGGGCGTCTCTTAACAGACCGCGCCCGGGGCGCAAGCCAAACTCCTCAAGCGCTTCAATAGCGTCGGGAGACAGTACTGATGATGAGGATTGTAACTCAGTCTGCTCAGCTCTATCCATCAACCCAGACGCGAACAGCGCCGCGTGCCTCTCCACTAGCCTGTGACACCTTGTCAAAACATGAGAATTACTTTGCTCGCCAACAAACGCCAAGTACGAAGCCCGACACCCCCGCGCCCCACAAAGACAAAAAGCCGCCTCCACCTCCTTCACGTTGTCCGTGCACGAGTGGTAGTTATAACACAGCTCTTCGCCTTTCTTGATGTATTTTTTGGCGTAAAAATTGATGCAGTACTTACCGTCAATCGCTCTTAAAGACACCTCAACGTTGGGATCACAGCTGTGTGATAACCGTGCGGCGTAGTTGTTGTGGTGCATGGCGTCTACGAACAGAAGCGCGAAACCTTCCGCGTCCCCGGGCGGCCGCTCAAGCTGCATGTTGTAAAATTCCGGCGGCCCGCTCTCGCGCATCCCCTTCAGCTTCTGCGCAGTTTTGATTGCATCCTGCTTCGCGAACCACGCCCACGGGGGGTACATCTCGCCCAGGAAGTCGACAACTAGCTCGCCGGCCTGGACTCCATTCGCATCGGCACAGGTCACACCGAAGCCCTTCCGATGCACGGCGAACATCTCTGGGGCGGCTCGCGAGTTGTGTGCGAGCGCCCATAAAGCTTTTGCAGCCGCGCGTGAGAAAGACTTCGGATGCAGCTTGCCTGCAATGCCGTCGCGTTCTAATGTCTCTGCTAGATCCTCAGCAGCCAAAGCTAAACTAAAAGTCGCCGCCGAATCAATGGGCAAACTCCCGTAGCTTTTGTTCACCTGCATCATGAGTTCGTCGGATACCTTCCATAACGCGTCATCGCTCCAGTCGGGACAGACTCTTTTGAACGTCCCCACGACGTCTCGCGCAGTAACGTAATCAACCCCGTACGTCTCTTGCTCCGTGACCTGCTCACCCATGCGTTTTTGCCGTTGTTGAGTTCCAGTTTTGGAATCAACGGGCCACGTAGACGGCACTGGCCACCACCCGGGCGGTTTCAAAGGATCAACGATGTAGCCGTTGTCGGAAATGTTAGCGCACGCTCTTTTCGTGTCAAAAACAAACGCGCCATTAGGTTCGAGCCACTCCATTTGTTCTTTTGATAAGTTCACGTTCTCCACGTCACCGTCGTCGTACGTCACCGTGTGTTTCTTGGATTTGGGGTCGTACCCGGTCACGACGCCGAAAAAGTACGCGTTCTCGTCAGGCCAGAAGACTTTTACTCGGCGGTCAATCGCGTCGGGTCCTGGATGCTTCGTACCCACGTGCGGCGGCGGCGGGAGCTTCCTTCCGTCGTTTTGAATTTTCAGTTTTTGCACTTTCACATTCTCAACAGTAGGCTGGTCCTCCGATAACGTCACAGTTCTTTCCTTGTCCACCTCCTGCGGATCCCCTCTAGGCACGTACTCCGTGATCGCTTCCAGCTGTGCCCTGGTTGCCGTGGAGTCAAACTCGAACTTGCGCTCCACGAAACCTTCCTTGACTTTTCGCTGCTTATCCTTCTCCCTGCGCACGCGTCGCTTCTCCTCCGCTAAAAGCTCCTCTTCGGTCATCAACGGGGAAGGAGGGGGTTGGTAAGAGGGGTCTAGGGTTTTATCAGCAGCTTCGGTTGAAGGCACGGCGTCTATGCGCGTATCATCGGCACCGTGTGTCGTAACGCCTTCGCCGTTCGCAATAGCGTCATCGACGTCAGCCCCGCACGGCGACTCGGTGTCCATCTCGGTATCGACGTTTGTTGTTTTTTCGGCATCCTCGTCGCCTGGACTCTTCGCATCCGAATCGAGTTGCTTCTCTTTCTCTTCCTTTTCCTCTTCGATCAGTTCCAGCGACTTCCCCGCCGGCTTCCACGCTTCCCACCCGTTAGTCTTGACCACCGTGCGCACCGCGCACGCCCAGGTTTTGTTCAGGGTCGCGACCCTGGCGAGGAACCGACGGCGCTCGTCTCGCGATTCAGATGAATCACTTCCAGAAGGACCTTCCTTATCGTCATCAGATACAGACCCATCTTCGTCCTCCACGACTCCCGTAAGCGCGTGCATCAGGAACCGCAGCGGCACTTGCTCGAACGGGCCACAGATGGTGGGTTGCCACCGCGTGTCCAATGCAGGAAGCTTCATTCGCGACTTGTCGTTTACCTTGTCGTGCTTTTTCTGTTTCTTCGTGTGGTCGCCGCCCGGCCCGCCGCCCTTCCCTCTAGCAATGTCGATGCCGACCTCATCGAGCCACGCCCCGATTTTCAGCCCCGGGCGGTCGGAACACACGATCGCCACAGACGTGCGCCAGTTCTTTGACTTCTCCATCCCGCAGTGCCGCTCGAACCCAGTGGTGGTGAGCAAATTTCCCTCGCCGACGCCCGAGATGGACGCGCAGTTTTCCAAGCTCTCGTCGCACATGCACCGGAACATGGCGCGTCTCGGGAGGAACACGCCGGGGTGCCCGCCGCACCTGGCTGGTACCGCTGCGGCAGGTACGCCCCGCGGTTTCGGGGGAGGTGTCGTACGTGGCTGGCCATCCGTGC
>MDSY01100849.1_pt1 | contig 27468 bp, 24 predicted proteins | sample 811131 | NCBI WGS metagenome assembly MDSY01 (sample SAMN05326643, study PRJNA326480) | marine metagenome | isolation source: seawater | place: Atlantic Ocean: South West | collected 2010
CTTTTGTGTTTAATTGCTTTCATATCTATTTATTTTTTGTTGTTATTTATTTAATTATTTCAATTTAGTTAATACTTTTTTAAAAAACTTTGTTTGGATTGTCATTAATTCCAATGTCCTCACCCAAATAATCTTGTACAGTTCTAAAACCAATGTAAGATCTTTTTTCATCTTGGTACTCATAATCTCTAGCACTTACTCTCAAGAAATAAGCAATATCTTTCCACGAACCTCCTCTTGTAACTTTTCTCAAGTTTGTTGAATCAGAAACATTTGGATTAAGACCCATATCAAAACCATAGGCTCCTTTATCATAGGAAGAATCTGTCCACTCAGAGACATTTCCTGCCATGTTATATAAACCATAATCATTTGGCCAATAAGATTTAGCTTCAACGGTGTAGAGTGCATTATCAGATGCGTAATCTCCTCTGTTTGGTTTGAAATTAGCTAAGAAACAACCTTTAGCATCTATAGTGTAAGGACCTCCCCAAGGATAGGTAGCAGATTCTAATCCCCCTCTAGCTGCATATTCCCATTCTGCTTCACTAGGTAGTCTAAAAGAGGCTACTCTTTGACCGTTCTTTTTTCTTGACTTTTGATAACTATTCTTATACATAGTTCTCCAATGGGCAAAAGCTTTTGCTTGCTCCCAAGATACTCCAACAACAGGATATTCATTATAAGCGTCATGCCAGAAATAGTCGTTGTGCATAGGCTCGTTATAGCTGTAAGAAAAATCCTTGATCCATGCTGTAGTATCCGGATAGATGGAAACTGTTTTTTCTTTAAAAAAGTTTTTTCTTGAATCGCTATCAGATTTTATTGCTGCCTCGGCATCAAATACAGTAAAAGTATATTCTATTTTTTTTGTATTGAAGGTTCTTTCTCCATTAAATGATTCTTCTTTAGGTAAGAAAAACCCAGTTCCTTCTTCAAACTCCCCCTCCATTACCTGAGCATAAGCTAAATCAGGATAATCTTCTCTGTCCCAAAGAATATCATTGTCGTAATTTAAAGAGTATGTACTTTTATCATCAAAATCAATTCCAAAAGAAACATCATCCTTGTAAAGAGTATAACCGCCTTTTTCTTCATCAGCTACATCCTCTTGTGCTTGATAACTAGGATAAAAAGTATTAATACTATTGTCTTGATCTAAATCTTCCTGACTTGGGGCATCACCTAATTCAAAGATAGCTCGCTTAGCTAAAGCATCTCTAACCACAGAATCTCTAACCCAATTAACAAATTGCTTGTATTCTCCGTTTGTTATTTCCGTTTCGTCCATGTAAAATGCTTTTATAGAAACCGTACTAACGGGGGCATTTTCTAATTTAACGTAATCATCGTCTGCCATTCCCATTAAAAAAGAACCGCTAGGAACTAGTACCATACCTAAAGGCTGAGACGGGAAAAACTTTTGAGTTTTTGCACCTATTAGTTCCCCTCTGTCAGATTTGGAGCATGAAACAATTAAAGCAGAAACAATAAGTAATAAAAATATTTTTTTCACTAAATTTTATTTTTTTCTAATTTTAAGAATTAATAAAAATACATAATTCTGGATGCTAAAATAAACTTTTGATTTAATTAAACGAAATTTCTTTTCAAACTTAATAAAATTCTTTTAGAAATCTTTTGATTACACGCATCAATATAATCTTGATTACTACAAGGTATTAACGTGCTAACATTGGAATTATTGTTAATTCTATTTAATTCAAACCACCACTTTTGACTCAGCTCACTTTCAAAAAACTTTAAATGCTCATTTCCAATGGATACATGATATGATTTTCCTTTAAAGTCTTCATTTTTAGGACTTTCTGCTATTCGCAAAGAAAATCCTTCAATAAAATACCATATGACATGTGATAATAACGAACACGAAATATCGTTGTCAAAAACTTCAAAAATTCCAAAAGAAGATACATTATTGCTTAACCCGGCATACCTTGAAATAACACAAATTTGATTGCTTTGGAATCCATTGGGAAAATTATGAGCAAAATTTAATTCAGAAGCTTTAACAGATTTAAAATCTACAGAAATAATATTAGAATTTCTTAAACAAGGCTCTATTATATCCACTTGACGATCCACTTCCCCAAGTCTGTAGGATTCAAAATGTATTTTTTCTAATAAATCTATTTCTTCTTGTGAATTTAAAAAAGTTTGAAAACCAATGTTAGAGTAATGGTTTAATTTGTTTTTTTCATCCATTATAATGTTTGAAACAAAAGACCTATTATTAATTTCTTTTTTAATCTGACCCACATCAAATTTATTATCTATTGTAGTTAAATTTATATCAATGTCTTTATTACAATAGGATTTATATATTGGAAATGTCAAATCCTGAGAACCTCCAATAAAAACAGGGATTACATTGTTTTTTAATAATATTTCTGAAATAACTTGTAGAGCGTAATAGGTGTCAGAAAGCTTATCTCCATTAATCACATCTCCCAAATCAATTAAATTAATACTCCAATCACCACAAAAAAGAGAATACAACTCTTTTCTTAGATTGTTTGTTTTTAAATAATTTTTATTGAAATCACTAGAACCCCTTGATTCATTTAATCCTATTAAAGCAATATCTGTTTTTGATAAATCACAAACATCAATGTCATAGCATAGAATTTTATTTCCAATTGATGTTTGAGGAAGATCTTTTTTAAATTTTAAGATTTCATTTTCAACTGGAGCTAAAAAATCAGAAAACATTATTTCTTTTTAGATTTACTTTTTTTGGTAGATTTTTTCTTAAAAAAAGCCATTACGTCCTCTAATGAGAACTTATCAATATCAGTACCTTTAGGTAACTCCACTTTGACTTTTCCTTTAATAACATTAAACCTTCCCCATCTAGCTTTTTCAATCCTAACCCCCTCTTCTTTCCAAATTCTTAAAAGTTTTTCAGCTTCTTTTTTCTTTTTATGTTCGATCAGGGTATTGCAATCTTCCTGGGATATATTATCAAAATCATAAGTTTTATTCACATTTATAAATAATCCGTTCCATTTAATAAAAGGACCAAACCTTCCTTTGCCTTTACTAATATCATGACCTTCGTAGTTACCTATAGGAGCATCAATTTTTCTTTTTTCATGAATAAGTTCTATTGCCTGTTCTAAAGTTACTTCCAAGGGGTTTAAGCCCTTGGGAAGAGAAACAAAAACATTATTATGTTTGATGTAAGGGCCAAATCTTCCTGCATTAGATTCCACTTTTTCATTTTCAAAATCACCCAAATAACACGGAAGCTTGAACAGCTCTAGACTTTCTTCTAAACTAATTTTACTTATTTTTTGATGAGGAAGAAGTCCTGCAAAAATTGGTTTTTCTTCTTCATCCATACTACCAATTTGAACCATTGGTCCAAACTTACCCAACCTGACAATCACCTTTCTTCCGCTAACTGGATCTTCACCTAATAATCTTTCACCGGATTCTCTTTCAGCATTTTCCTTAACATCCTCAACATTGGGATGAAAAGTTCCGTAGAATTCTTTTAAAATATTAGTCCAATCTTTTTCTCCATTTGCTATTTTATCAAAATCTTGTTCAACACTTGCGGTAAAATTATAATCTAAAATATTTTTAAAATTATTAACTAAAAAATCAGTTACAATTATACCAACTTCTGTTGGTACCAGCTTCCCTTTGTCAGACCCAGTAATTTCTTTTTGAATAACAGAATCAATATTTCCATTTTTCAATTTTAATTCATAATAACTTCTTTCATCTCCTTCAAAAATTCCTTTAGAAACGTATTTTCTATTTTGAATAGTAGTGATAGTAGGAGCATAAGTCGAAGGTCTTCCAATACCTAACTCTTCTAGTTTTTTTACTAATGCTGCTTCAGAAAACCTGTATGGTGGTCTAGAAAATTTTTCTGTAGCTACAATAGCTCTATTTTTCAAAGTCTCACCAACACTTATAGACGGAAGCAATCCAGAACCATCTTGGTCTTCATTATTATCCACACTTGCTATGTACACTTTTAAAAATCCATCAAACTTTATTACTTCCCCCTTTGAGCTAAATTCATTTTCGTAAGCATTTGTTTTAATTTTAAATGTGGTTCTTTCTAAAAGAGCTTCACTCATTTGAGAAGCAATAGTTCTCAACCAAATTAATTTATATAATTTAGACTGATCTGAGTCCATGTGAACTTCCGAATTTTCTAAATTAGTTGGACGAATAGCTTCATGAGCCTCTTGAGCTCCTTTATTTTTGTTGCTAAACTTTCTTTTCTTTGAGTACTTTTCTCCATAGTTTTTAGAAATTACTAACTCAGCAGAGTTTAATGCGTCGTTAGATAAGTTTACACTGTCTGTACGCATATAGGTAATATTTCCAGATTCATACAGTTTTTGAGCCGCAGACATAGTTCTGCTGACATTAAAACCTAACTTTCTAGAAGCCTCTTGTTGTAGAGTTGAAGTGGTAAACGGAGGGGAAGGAGATTTTTTAACAGGTTTTTTATCGATTGAAGAAATGTTAAACTTCGCATCAATACTTTTTTCTAAAAAATCAATTGCCTCTTCTTTTGATTTAAAACTTCCCGATAATTGAGCTAAAAATTCATTATTAGATTGATTGGAAAATTTTGCAACAACCTTATAAGAAGAAATAGGTGTAAAGTTATTTATCTCTTTTTCACGATCTACCAATAACCTAACAGCTACTGATTGAACACGTCCAGCAGAAAGACCTCCTTTCACTTTTCTCCATAAAATAGGAGATATTTCAAATCCAACTAACCTATCGATTACTCTTCTAGCTTGTTGCGCATTAACAACATTATAATCAATCTCTCTTGGGTTTTCTATCGCTTTTAATATAGCTTTTTTAGTTATTTCCCTAAAAACTATTCTTTTAGTTTTTTTAGAGTCCAGTTTTAAACTTTCAGATAAATGCCAAGCAATAGCCTCTCCCTCTCTGTCTTCATCACTAGCTAACCAAACACAGTCCGCCTTGTCAGCTTTCTTTTTAAGATCTCTAACCACATCTTTCTTGTCTTTAGAGATAATATACTTTGGCTTAAAATCATTATCTACATCAACTCCCAACTCTTTTGATGGTAAATCAGAAATATGCCCATAACTAGAGGCTACTTTAAAATCGCTTCCTAAATATTTTTCAATAGTTTTTGCTTTTGCAGGTGATTCAACAATTACTAGATTTTTGGACATTGGTTTTGGAATTTAAAAACACAAAAGTATATTATTTTTTTTATTCAATTTATAAGTAAATAAATTTTAAACTCTAATTTATAGTAAAATTATTACTGACACAATGTCATAAATTATTATATTTGTTCAGATTTAATGATTTACATTCAATGAACGCAGAAATACAAGTTTTAAATAAAAAATCTATTTCACCTGTAACTAATTCCAAAAAGTTTTACATCGAAAGTTATGGTTGTCAAATGAATTTTGCAGATAGCGAAGTGGTAGCCTCAATCGTCTCAAAAGAAGGCTATGATTCAACAAAAAATTTAAATGATGCGGACTTAATATTACTCAATACTTGTTCAATTAGGGATAAAGCTGAGCAAACTGTTAGAAAAAGACTTGAGGGTTTTAATAAATTAAAAAGAAATAATAAAAATTTAAAAGTAGGTGTTTTGGGCTGTATGGCAGAACGTTTAAAAAATAAATTTTTAGAAGAAGAAAAAATTGTAGACTTGGTAGTAGGCCCTGACGCATACAAAGACCTTCCAAATTTAATTAAAGAAATAAATGAGGGGAGAAATGCGGTAAATGTAATATTATCAAAAGATGAAACTTATGGTGATATAAGCCCTGTTCGACTATCCTCAAATGGAGTTACTGCTTTTGTCTCTATAACTAGAGGATGTGATAATATGTGTTCCTTTTGTGTTGTACCCTTCACTAGAGGGAGAGAAAGAAGCCGAGATCCAAAAAGTATTTTAGAAGAGATTAAAACACTTGTGGATAATAATTACAAAGAAGTAACTCTTCTGGGTCAAAATGTAGATAGTTATTTATGGTATGGCGGAGGACTTAAAAAAGATTTTAAAAAAATTAGTGAATTAAGACAAAAAACTTCAATAAATTTTTCAAAATTATTAAAATTAGTTGCTGAAACTTTTCCACGATTAAGAGTTAGGTTTTCTACATCAAATCCTCAAGATATGAGTTTAGAGGTGATAGTCACAATGTCTAAACATAAAAACATTTGCAATCACATTCATCTTCCGGTTCAATCTGGAAGCGATAATGTATTAAAAGCAATGAATCGACAACATACAAGAAAGGAGTATTTAAGCTTAATCAAAAAAATTAAACAAATAATTCCTGATTGTTCTATTTCACAAGATATGATAACGGGTTTTCCAAATGAAACAGATAAAGACCATCAATTAACTCTTAAATTAATGTCCCAAGTTAAATATGATTTTGGATATATGTTTAAATATTCTGAAAGACCTGGAACTTTTGCAGCAAAAAAGTACAACGATAATATTAGCGAATTGATTAAAAAAAATAGATTACAAGAAATTGTAGATCTTCAACAAAAACACAGTAATCATAGAACTAATGAATATATTGGAAAAATCGTTGAGGTTTTAATTGAAAAAAAATCAAAAAAATCAAATAACCAATGGAGTGGAAGGAATCAACAAAACACTGTAGTAGTTTTTAATAAAGAAATGTACAAAATTGGTGATTTTGTAAAAGTGTTGATTAATAATTGTACATCTGCAACTCTAATCGGAGAAGCGGTTGGGTACTCTAACAAATAAATAAATGGAATTATCTACTCAAACAATCAAACAGCGATTTGAAATAATTGGAAACGATCCTTTGCTAAATAGAGCAATTGAAAAAGCCGTCAGAGTATCTCCAACTGATATTTCAGTTCTAGTAACCGGTGAAAGTGGAGTTGGAAAAGAGAGTTTTCCTAAAATTATACATCAATTATCTCATAGAAAGCATAATAAATATATTGCAGTAAACTGTGGAGCCATCCCAGAAGGAACGATTGATTCTGAATTATTTGGACATGAAAAAGGGGCTTTCACTGGAGCTACTAATTCTAGAAAGGGTTATTTTGAGGTTGCAGATGGAGGAACAATTTTTTTGGATGAGGTCGGCGAACTCCCACTTACCACCCAAGTTAGACTGTTAAGAGTTTTGGAAAATGGAGAATTTATAAAAGTTGGATCATCTGAGGTTTATAAAACAAATGTAAGGATAGTAGCTGCTACAAATTTAATTATGGATTCAGCAATTCATAAAGGTAGGTTTAGAGAAGATCTTTATTATAGACTCAGTACGGTGGAAATAAAAGTTCCACCTTTGAGAAATAGAAAAGAGGATATACATTTGTTATTTAGAAAATTTGCATCTGATTTTGCAAAAAAATACAACATGCCAACTGTTCGTTTGGATGATAATGCTCAAAAACTACTGACTCTAAATCCATGGAATGGAAATGTTAGACAATTAAGAAATGTAGCTGAGCAATTATCTGTACTTGAAGAAAAAAGAAATATTTCAGTTTCTTTATTACAATCATATTTGCCAGATTTTAATTCAAACCTGCCCACTATTTTAAATAAGCAAAAAGATTCTAGTGATTTTTCAAATGAAAGAGAGATCTTATATAAAATTCTTTTTGATATGAAAAAAGATTTAAATGATTTAAAAAAAATCACACAACATTTAAACAGTAATGATAGAAGTGTAGATTTTAATAAAGAGGAAGCAAGTGGTTTAGAAAAACTTTATGATCCAAAAAATGAAGTTGAATCTAAAGCATCAGAACTAATTGAAATAAACAAAAACAAGGTAGGTTTTGAAAAGACTGCTCCAATTGAAGATAAATATCATTTTGCAAAAGAAATAAGTGAAGAAGAAACACTGTCAATTCACGATAAAGAATTAGAATTAATAATAAAAGCTTTAGAAAGAAATAAGGGAAAAAGAAAAGCAGCGGCAACAGAGCTTGGAATTTCAGAAAGGACACTTTACAGAAAAATTAAACAGCATGATCTTGAATTATAGAAAACAAATTAGTTTGTTATATTTTTTTATTGCTTTGAACTGTATTAGCTGTGGAAGCTATTCTTTTACAGGAGCATCAATTCCAGAGGGAACAGAAACTTTTCAGGTAAACTTTTTTGAAAATGACGCAGGAAATACGATGGGGTCTATTTTTGAGCCAGGATTGGATAGAGATTTCACATTAGCTTTACAAAATATTCTACAAAACCAAACCAACCTACAGTTAGTGTCTATTGATGGAGATCTAGTTTACGAAGGTGAAATAGTCGAATATAGAGTGAGTCCAATGACTGCTACATCAGATTTAACTGCATCTCAAAACAGATTAAGTGTTTCAATTAATGTCAGGTTTATTAATTTAAAAAAAGAAGATGATGATTTTGAAAGGAAATTTTCGTTTTATTTTGACTATCCTGCAGAAACACAGTTATTAAATATAAAATCTGAAGCTCACGATTTAATCTTTGAAAGAATTACACAAGATATTTTTAATGCTTCCTTAGCAAAATGGTAGAAATTAGTAAAAACAAATTATCGGAGCTAATAATTAACTCCAAACAAATAAGTTTAGAAGAAACATTTGCTCTTCGAGATATAATAAAAGATTATCCATATTTTCAAGCAGGAAGAATACTTGAGCTAATAGGTCTAAAAAAACACAATAGTATTAGATTTAACAAAGTCTTAAAAGATTGTTCTTTATTCTCAACTGACAGGGGAGTTTTGAGAGATATTATTGAACTTGACGAAATAGTAGTGAAAAGAAAAAACATTAAATCTGTAGATTTCATACTTTCATCTGAAAAAACAAAAAACTCTTTTATCGAGTGGTTAAAAGTAACCAAACCAGTTTCAAAAGAATTAAATTCTGAAAATGAAACTTTGATACAAAATTTTTTAAAATCAAAACCTGTCATTTCTTTAAAATCTAAAACTTCAAAAAATAATTTAGCGAATGTATTTAAGTTAAGTAAAAAAGAATATATGACTGAAACTTTAGCTAAACTTTATTTTGAACAAAACAAATTCAAGGATGCTATTAAAGCTTATGAAATTCTATGTTTGAAATATCCAGAAAAAATCAGTTTATTTGCAGACCAAATAAATGCAATAAAAAATAGTTTAAAAAATAAAAAATAATTATGAGCAGTTTTTCAATATTTTTAGCATTAATAATAGGTGTGTCATTTTTACTAATTTTAGTAATTATGGTTCAAAATCCAAAAGGAGGAGGTTTATCCTCTAGTTTTGGAGGAGATTCTCAACAAATTGGAGGAGTTAAAAAAACAACCGATTTTTTAGATAAAAGTACTTGGGTTTTAGCGTCTTTACTTTTGATTCTAATTTTATTGTCTAATCTAACAATTGACAAAGGAAATGAAAATACAGATTCTAAACTTTTAAATCCTAATGATATAGAATCAACTATTCCTGAAGCTTTACCTGAAGACATTCCATTAGAAATTCCGTTAAAAGAATAATAAAGTTTGTTTTGTGTCAGCATGTCATTTGTGCATGCTAAGTGCTAATCAATTTGTCAGTTTATAACCTTTGGCATGATTGATGTATTTATAAATTAAAATATAAAAATATAATAATGAGTAAATTAAATATTAAACCTTTGGCTGACAGAGTACTTGTTCAGCCTTTAAAAGCAGAAACCAAAACAGCGTCTGGAATAATAATTCCAGATTCTGCTAAAGAAAAACCTCAAAAAGGAAACGTTGTAGCTGTGGGCCCTGGTACAAAAGAAAATCCTGTTACTGTTAAAGTCGGTGACACAGTTTTATATGGGAAATATTCTGGTACTGAACTCAAACTAGAAAGTAACGATTATTTAATTATGCGAGAAAGTGATATTCTTGCAATTGTTTAAACTTATAAAAAAATTAAAATGGCTAAAAAAATTCAATTTGACGTAGAAGCTAGAGAAGGCTTAAAAAAAGGAGTAGATGCTCTTGCTAATGCTGTAAAAGTAACATTGGGTCCCAAAGGAAGAAATGTAATTATTGGTAAATCTTTTGGAGGACCACAAATTACCAAAGATGGTGTGACCGTAGCAAAAGAAATAGAACTTGAAGATGCACTTGAAAATATGGGAGCCCAAATGGTTAAAGAAGTAGCTTCTAAAACCAATGACTTGGCTGGAGATGGAACTACAACAGCAACAATCTTAGCCCAAGCAATCGTAAAAGAAGGTCTGAAAAACGTAACAGCTGGAGCAAATCCAATGGATTTAAAAAGAGGAGTTGATAAAGCTGTTGAAGTTGTCGTGAAAGAATTAAACAAAAAATCTGAAACTGTTGGTAACTCATCTGAAAAAATCAAGCAAATTGCTTCCATTTCAGCAAATAATGACATGGCAATTGGAGAATTAATTACAGAAGCTTTTGATAAAGTTGGAAAAGAAGGTGTAATAACGGTTGAAGAAGCTAAAGGAACTGAAACTTATGTTGATGTTGTTGAAGGAATGCAGTTTGATAGAGGATACTTGTCTCCATATTTTGTCACTAATTCTGAAAAAATGGAGTCAGATCTTGAAACTCCATATATTTTGCTTTATGACAAAAAGATTTCTGCAATGAAAGATCTTTTGCCTGTTCTTGAGCCTGTTGCTCAAACTGGAAAACCTCTTTTAGTAATTGCTGAAGATGTTGATGGAGAAGCTTTAGCTACCCTTGTTGTTAATAAGTTAAGAGGATCTTTAAAAATAGCTGCTGTGAAAGCTCCAGGATTTGGTGACAGAAGAAAAGCTATGCTTGAGGATATCGCTATACTAACTGGTGGAACTGTTATTTCAGAAGACAGAGGACTAACTCTTGAAAATACAACAATAGAAATGTTAGGTTCTGCGGAAAGAGTTACTATTGACAAAGACAATACGACTGTAGTAAATGGATCTGGAGATAAAAAAGATATTGCTGCAAGAGTAAATCAAATTAAAGCTCAAATTGAAACTACCACATCTGACTATGATAAAGAAAAACTTCAAGAGAGATTAGCTAAATTGGCTGGTGGAGTAGCAGTTTTATATGTTGGCGCTGCATCTGAAGTTGAAATGAAAGAAAAGAAAGACAGAGTAGATGATGCATTACACGCAACTAGAGCGGCAGTTGAAGAAGGTATTGTTGCAGGAGGTGGTGTTGCATTGCTTAGAACAAGAGATGCTCTTGAAAAACTAACTAGCAATAATATAGATGAAGTTACTGGGATTCAAATAATATCCAGAGCAATTGAAGCTCCACTTAGAACTATTGTAGAAAATGCTGGAGGGGAAGGTTCCGTAGTAGTAGCTAAAGTTTTAGAAGGTAAAAATAATTTTGGTTATGATGCTAAATCTGAAACTTATGTTGATCTTTTAAAAGCAGGTATTATTGATCCAAAAAAAGTAACTAGAATAGCACTAGAAAACGCTGCATCAGTCGCCGGAATGATTTTAACTACTGAATGTGCTTTAGTAGATATAAAAGAAGACACACCACCAATGCCTCCAATGGGCGGAGGCGGCATGCCTGGAATGATGTAAATCATTTTAATTATTAAATTTAACTGCCCTAAGGGGCAGTTTTTTTATGTTTAAAATCGCTATCCATCATATTGAAGAAGAAATCAGAATTACAAATAATTTGATTAATTGTTTGAATAACATTTGTACATATTTAAATCAAAAAATTGATGGCTATCACTGGGTTGGATATTATTTTCATAATGATAGTAAAAAAGAATTAGAACTAATATCTTTTTCTGGCATTCCAACTGAACATACTAAAATTCCATTTGGAGAAGGAATATGCGGACAATCAGCAGTATCTAATGATTCTATTTTAGTTGATGACGTATCTAAAGAACCCAATTACATTTCATGTAATATCAATGTTAAATCCGAAATAGTTGTTCCACTTTTCAACAAAAAAATAAATATAGGTCAAATTGATATTGACTCCAACAACCTAAATCAATTTACAAATAAGGATTTAAAATTTTTAGAAAAAATTAATGAAATGATTTCTAATAAGTTTTTCCAAATAAAATAAAAATTTTATTTATTTTTTATTAAAATAACTACTTTTATATTTCATTAATTAACTCTTGAATATGTTAAAAATTAAATCTGCGTTAATCTCTGTTTTTGATAAAAATGGGATAGAGCCTATTGCAAAAAAACTAAACTCATTAGGAATTGAAATTTTTTCAACTGGGGGTACAGAATTATATTTAAAAAAAATTGGAATTCCTGTTGTAAAAATAGAAGACATTACTGATTACCCTTCAATTCTTGGTGGTAGAGTAAAAACTCTTCATCCAAAAGTTTTTGGTGGAATTTTAAATAGACGAGACAATAAAAATGATATTAATGAAATAAAAGAATATAAAATTCCAAATATTGATTTAGTAATAGTTGATTTATATCCTTTTGAAAAAACGGTTGAATCTGGTCAAAGTGAGATTAATATTATTGAAAAAATAGATATTGGTGGTATATCTTTAATTAGAGCTGCTGCTAAAAACTTTAAAGACGTAATTTGTGTTTCATCTAAGGATGATTACAATAAATTTTTAGATATATTAAATGAAAATTCTGGAGAGTTTAGTGAAAAAATAAGAAGAAAATTTGCTGCAAAAGCATTTAATATTTCTTCTCATTATGACACGGCAATATTTAATTATTTTAATAAAGAAACTAACACTTACAAAAGTAGTTTTCAAGATGGAAGAGCTTTAAGGTATGGTGAGAACCCACATCAAAAAGGAACTTATTTTGGGGATTTTAATTCTCTATTTGATCAGATTCACGGAAAAGAACTTTCTTATAATAATTTTTTAGATATAGATTCTGCTGTAAACTTAATCTCTGAATTCAAAAATGATTTACCCACTTTTGCTATTTTAAAACATAATAATGCCTGTGGATTATCAACTAGAAAATCTGTACTTGATGCCTATAACGATGCACTTGCTGGGGATCCAGTTTCTGCTTTTGGAGGTGTATTAATTTCAAATAAAACTATTGACTTTAACTCTGCAGAAGAAATTAACAAACTCTTTTGTGAAGTGGTAATTGCACCATCTTTTGAAAAAGATGCTTTAGAAATATTAAAAAGTAAAAAAAATAGAATTATTCTCTTGTTAAAAGACGATAAATTATCTAAAAATATTGTAAGAACATGTTTAAACGGAGTATTGGTTCAGGAAAAAGACAATAAGACAGATTCGTCTATTGATTTTTCCATACCAACTAAAAAAAAACCATCTTCATTAGAAATAGAAGACTTAATTTTCGCATCTAAAATCTGTAAGCACACCAAATCTAATACAATTGTTCTTGCTAAAAACAAACAATTAATTAGTTCTGGAACAGGTCAAACTTCAAGAGTGGATGCGTTAAAGCAAGCTATAGAAAAGTCTAAAAATTTTAATTTCGAACTTGATGGCTCTGTTATGGCTAGTGATGCTTTTTTTCCCTTCCCAGATTGTGTAGAAATAGCTCACGAACAAGGAATTGTATCTGTAATTCAACCTGGAGGATCAATTAAAGATAAATTATCTATTGATTATTGTAATGAAAATAATATTTCAATGGTTATGACTGGAACTCGTCATTTTAAACATTAATTTTGTTAACTTGTAATATAGTTTTTTAATTATGGCATTTTTTGATTTTTGGTCGGAATCTATAGCAATCGATTTAGGTACTGCTAATACATTGATAATTCACAACGATAAAGTAGTAGTTGATAGTCCTTCAATTGTTGCAATTGACAAAAAAAGTGAAAAAATAATTGCAGTAGGAACAGAAGCGAGTTTAATGCAAGGTAAGACTCATGAAAACATTAAAACTATCCGACCTTTAAAGGATGGAGTAATTGCAGATTTTAATGCTTCCGAGCAAATGATAAGCTTATTAATTAAAAGTATACCTGCTTTAAATAAAAGATTTTTTACTCCTGCACTAAAAATGGTAATTTGTATTCCATCTGGAATAACTGAAGTTGAAATGAGAGCTGTAAGAGAATCTGCTGAAAGAGTAAACGGAAAGGAAGTTTATTTAATTCACGAACCGATGGCGGCAGCTATTGGAATTGGTGTAGACATAATGCAACCTAAAGGAAATATGATTGTTGATATTGGTGGAGGAACTACCGAAATTGCAGTGATTGCATTATCAGGTATAGTATGTGACAAGTCTGTTAAAGTAGCAGGTGACGTTTTCACTGGAGACATAATTTATTATATGAGAACTCAACATAATTTATATATTGGAGAAAGAACTGCAGAAAAAATTAAAATTAATATTGGTTCTGCTTCAGATGAATTAGAAAGTCCACCTGATGATATTTCAGTTCAAGGAAGAGATTTGTTGACTGGAAAACCTAAAGAAACCATTATTTCTTACAGAGAGATAGCAAAAGCTTTGGATAAGTCAATCATAAGAATAGAAGATTCAGTAATGGAAACGTTATCTCAAACACCACCTGAACTAGCAGCAGATATTTATAATACTGGAATTTACTTAGCGGGCGGAGGATCTATGTTGAGAGGCCTGGATAAAAGACTTTCAAAAAAAACCGACCTACCAGTTTTTATAGCTGAAGATCCCTTAAGAGCTGTTGTAAGAGGAACCGGAATAACCTTAAAAAATATTGAAAGATATAAAAGTGTATTAGTGAAATAGTAAATTAATTATGCAACGAATCATTGATAGCATCTTAAATCATAAAGATGTTTTAGTTTTTTTAATTCTGTTGTTATTTTCTCTGTATCTTCTAATTGATTCTAATTATTTTCATAAATCAAAGCTTAATAATTTTTCTAATAATTTTTCTAAAGTCATTTTAAAAGAATCTTCCTCTTTAGAAGACTACTTAAATTTAAGTAATGAAAATAAAAAGTTAGTAAAAGAAAATTTAAAGTTAAAAAATATAATTTTTTCTAAAAAAGAAATTTTCAACGATAGCCTTTTAAATAATTCAAAATATTTTTTTTCAGCTACAAAAATTATAACTAATAATTTTTCTTTTACTAAGAACTATTTGATTATTGATAAGGGTTTAAAGCATGGTGTTAAAAAAGAAATGGGAGTTACCAGTAGTACCGGAATAATTGGAATTATCACTGAAGTATCATATAATTACTCTTCCGTTATGTCAATATTAAATACAAATTCTAAGATCAATGCTAAAATCAATAAAACTTTTCATTTTGGAACCTTAGAGTGGGATGGGAATGACCCAAGCATTTTAAACTTAAATGATGTACCCAAAATTGCAAATATTAAAATAGGAGATAGTGTAATCACTGGTGGAATGTCAACTATATTTCCTGAAAATTTAAATATTGGAGTTATTTCTAAAATTGATTCCAAAATTGCTGGAAATTACTATGACATTGAGGTTAAATTAACAAACGATATGACTAGCGCTAGAAATGTATATATAATCAAAAATAATCACAAAAATGAAATAGATAATCTTAAGGCTTTAATAAATTAATGAATACAATTTACATCAATATAGCCCTAAGGTTTGTTATCTTAATATTGGCCCAAAGTTTAATTTTTAATAAATTTGATTTTTTGGGTGTATACGACCCATATATTTCTGTGATATTTATATTAATTTTTCCTATTAAAATAAGCAGAATATCTTTCTTGATTATCAGTTTCTTTTTTGGATTAGCATTAGATTATTTTTCTAATTCATTAGGATTAAATGCTACAGCTTTTATTACAATTGCTTATTTAAAACCATCTATAATGAATTTTGTGTTTGGAAATTTTTATGATCCTCATGGTGTAAAAATGATCAAACATTATATAACAGAATCAACTATTTATCAAAAAGTATTATATGTTTTTATTATAATTTTTTTACATCACTTAATTATTTTTTCACTTGAATCGTTCTCAATAGATCAAGTTTTAATAGTTTTTAAAAAAATTATTTATAGCTCTTTCCTTTCGTTTATTTTTTGTTTTAGTTTCATCTATCTTTTTAAAAATGAAAGATAAACTACTACCCATATTAATAATTTCATCTGCTTTAATTTTTATTTTCAGATTGTTTTGGTTGCAGGTCATTAACGTAGATGAAACTCAGCTTTCAAAAAAAAATTCTATAGAGAGGGTGTACCAATACCCTGAAAGAGGATATATTTTCGATAGAAATAATAATCTTATAGTTGGAAATGAATCTTTTTATGACCTAATGATTACTCCAAAATATTTAAAAGAGATAGATACCGTTGAGTTTTGTAAAATATTGAGGATAAAAAAAAGTGAATTAATTGATAAAATAAAAAAAGCAAAAAATTTTTCACAACTTAAACCATCAGTTTTTTTATCACAAATTTCAAAAAAAGATTTTGCTGTAATTCAAGAAAAACTCTGGAAATATAGTGGATTCTCAATAACAAGAAAATCTAACAGAAAGTATCTAATAAATTCTGCTTCAAATCTTTTAGGATACATAAGTGAAGTTAATGATTATGAGGTAAAAGATAATAGCTATTACGAGTCTGGAGAACTTATCGGAAGGCAGGGCTTAGAAAAATCTTATGAAAATAAACTGAGGGGAGTTAAAGGAGTCAAATACTACCAAAAAGATAAGTTTAACAGAGTAATTGATTCTTACAAAAATGGTGATTTGGATTCGATATATGTCCCAGCAAAAAATATTGATTTAGGAATAGATATAAATCTTCAAACTTATGGAGATTCTCTAATGATAAATAAATTTGGAAGTATTATTGCTATTGAACCCTCTAGCGGAGAAATACTATCCTTAGTAAACGCTCCATCCTTTGATCCAAATTTATTAATTGGAAGAAGTAGGTCTAAAAACTATTTAGAACTCAAGAAAGACAGTATTGGTAAACCACTATTTGACAGAGGACTACAAGGTCAATACCCTCCTGGATCAACTTTTAAATTAGTAAATGGTTTAATCGCTTTACAAGAAAAAATAATAAATGAAAAAACAATTATTTCTTGTAATGAAGGTCACTTCTACTCGAGAAAAAGATTCATGAGATGTCATTGTGAAATTGGAACAAAAAATAATTTAAATAAAGCAGTATACAATTCTTGTAATACATATTTTGCTAATATTTACAAGCAAACTATTGAAAAGTATCCAGATTCTAAAATTGGTATAAATAATTGGAAAAAACATGTAGAAAGTTTTGGGTTTGGAACATACTTAGGATATGATCATCCTACAGGACAACCCGGTCTAATTCCAGGGTCAAATTATTATGATATGTGGTATCCAAGTGGTGGATGGAAAGCTGCTACTACTATTTCTAATGGGATAGGTCAAGGAGAAATTTTAACAACCCCAATTCAATTGGCTAATCTTACCGCAATTATTGCTAATAGAGGATGGTATAAAACACCACACTTCGTTAAAAACATCTCAAATGATTCGATTGATAAAAAGTTTAATGAAAAAAAATACACAAGTATTGATTCTATACATTTTGAGAAAATTATCAAAGGGATGTTCGATGTTGTTGAAAAAGGAACAGCACAAAATGCTAAAATTAATGGAGTACAAGTGGCAGGTAAAACAGGAACAGCGGAAAATTTTATTAAAATCAACAACAAAAGGCTTCAATTAACAGACCATTCAATTTTTATTGGTTTCGCTCCAAAACAAAATCCTAAAATTGCAATTGCTGTATTTATAGAGAATGGATATTGGGGAACTAGATGGGCAGCCCCGATTGCTAGTTTAATGATAGAAAAATATTTATCTAAAGAAATTAAAAGAAAGTACTTAGAGAATTACATAATTAACGGGAACCTTATGGATGAATACAAAAAACCATATTTAAATACTAACTTCAAAATCAATGAATGAAATTAATTTGAAAAAAATTGACTTACCTACAATTTTTGGAGTTGTTTTTTTAATTTTTTTGGGGCTTTTGAACATCTATTCTACAGTACATGCAGATAATCTTGTTGCTCCTTTGTCATTAGAAAATCCATTTGGAAAACAAATTGTTTTTGTTTTAATTTCTTTTCTTCTTTTTTTCTTTATTCAATCTTTACCTTTTAAATTTTTTGAAAGATTCGCTAGTATAGCTTATGTAATATCTATGTTATCTCTATTAGGTTTATTTATTTTTGGTAAAAACATTAATGGAGCAACTGCATGGTACCAAATATTTGGATTTGGATTTCAACCTAGTGAACTTGCCAAACCAATAACCGCACTAGCACTAGCTAAGTTCTTAAGTGATCTAAACGCAAATATTCGAACGGCTGAAACTCAGTTTTATTCCTTTCTAATTATTTTTATTCCAATATTATTAATAATACTACAACCCGACCCTGGAAGTACTCTAATTTTTCTAAGTTTCTTTTTAGTATTTTATAAAATTGGACTTCCTTCTATATATATGAATTTTTTCATGGGGTTTATAATATTATTTTTTCTCACTATTTTATTTTCAAAAGAATCCATTATTCTATTTGTTTTGATTATTTCTTTTTTAACTATTTTTTATTTTTTAAAAAAAAATCAATCAATCAAAAAAATTATTATTTATTCATTTGTTTTTTCAATATTTATCTTTTCAGTAGACTTTATTTTTAATAATATTTTTGAGCAACACCACAGAGATAGATTTAATATAGTGATGGGTATACAGAAAGATAATAGAGGAATTGGATACAATACCAATCAATCAAAAATTGCTTTTGAATCTGGTAGATTATTTGGAGAAGGTTTTTTAAATGGAACTCAAACAAGAGGAAATTTTGTTCCATTTCAACATACAGATTATATATTTTCAGCGGTTGGAGAAGAATGGGGGTTTCTTGGGGCTACTTTAGTAATTTGCTTATTTGCATTTTTGATGCTAAGAATATCTAAACGTGCTGAAATGCAAAGGAATTTATTTAGTAAAATATTCTCATATTCAACTGCTACTATAATTTTCAGTCACTTTTTTATAAACATAGGTATGGTTTTAGGGTTGGTGCCCACTATAGGAATTCCTCTACCCTTTTTTAGTTATGGGGGGTCTAATCTCATTGGCTTTGTTTTACTTTTATCTATTTACATAAGACTGGACTCACAAAGGACTAGCAAGTGGTGATTTTATTTATTTTTATTGATTAAGTCTGGCAAATTATTGCCTAAAAACATAAAGCTAGTAACTAGTAACATTATAGAAAAACCGGGTATGAAAGCTAAATATGCTTTTCCTAAAATAATAAACTGATAATTATCTTTTATCATTAATCCCCAACTAGATATAGGAGGCTGAGTGCCTATTCCTAAAAAACTTAATCCACTTTCTATAAGAATTGCAGAAGCAAAATTAGCAGCACAAATTATCAAAATAGGACCTAAAATATTAGGTAATAAATGTTTTAAGAAAATTCTTAAATCTGAATATCCTAAAACTTTTGTTGCAAGTATATAATCTTTGTTTTTTTCTGAAATCACCTGTCCTCTAACAACTCTTGCTACCTCCACCCACATTGTTAATCCAACAGCTATATATACTTGCCAGAATCCTTTTCCCAATGCAATTGAAATTGCTATAACTAGTAATAGTGTTGGGATTGACCAAAATATGTTAATAATTGCCATTACAATCTTATCTATAAAACCACCATAATAACCTCCAACCATTCCTATTATTAAGCCAATTAATAAGGAAATTAAAACCGAAATAAAACCAATAGAAAGGGAAACTCTTGTGCCTAAAACTACTCTTCCAAAAACATCTCTTCCAAAACTATCAGTTCCAAAAATAAACTTTCTTTCTCCTGTATATTTTTTTTCTATTTCATATTTTGATAATTTACTTGGAAAAGAATCATATTTAATAATAAACTTTTCTTTATTAAAATCTTCATATTCAATACCAAATTCTTTAAAACTAAAATTCTTTACTAAAATTTCTTTATTAGGATATTTTTTTCCAAAAAATTTAGTACTTAAGTAAGATTCGTTGGTTTCTTCTAGATTAGGGATTTCCAAAATATTTACCGTAAAACCAGGAGACATTGAGTGGATTGATAAATGCATTTGATTGGAATTCTGAGAATCATCCGGAATAATGAAATAAGAAAAAATTGATATAATTAAACAAAAGAAAATAAAAACTAGAGAAAGAAATACTCCAAAATGTTTATGAATAAACTTTTTCTTTATAAATAACATTAATCTTTATTAGCTATAACAGATTTTTTATTAATTACCCTTAATTTTAAATTATCTAGAACTTTTAAACCTTCGTTCAATTGAAAGTCTGATTGTAAAATTCTTCCCCACCTTTCTCTTCTCTCCAAAATTTCTTTAGATTTCTCAATGGATTCTTCATTATTTGAAATAAATTCAAATTTTAAACCGTTTTTATAATTTTTAATCTCATTAAATTTTGTCAAGTAATTCTTGTCGTCACTTTGTAATTTTTTGTAATTCAGATAATTTAGAGTCAATGATTTTGGGTTTTGTCTTGAAGCAATCCATTGGGCATTTTCTTTTATAAGTAGAGCAAATGGACTTTTTTCTATTTGATCATTTCCAGATTTTATTACTTCTTTTAAATTGAAATAACCTTCCCATTTTTTATAATTAGCCGAGTCAATTTGATCCCATTTTAATGGATTTTTCTCATCATTTTCTCCAATCTGAATAAAAGAAAGTCTATTGGGGATAGTTATGTCACTTTTGACTCCTTCAACTTGAACCGATCCACCATTTATTCTATAAAACTTATCAGTAGTTATTTTTAATGCTCCTAAATCAAATTGACTATTTGATAAAAACCTATTCAAATCGATTACATTTTGGACAGTTCCTTTACCAAAACTTTGAGTACTTCCAACAATTACTGCTCTATTATAATCTTGCAAAGCAGCTGCTAAAATTTCGGATGCAGATGCAGACATTTGATTTACTAAAACTACCATTGGACCATCCCATGATATTGAAGGGTCTTTATCGTAAATAACTTGTTTTCTATCTCCAAAAGATTTTACTTGGACAACTGGCCCCTCTTTTATAAAAAGTCCTGTCATATCCACAACAGTTTGTAGAGAACCCCCTCCATTATTTCTTAAGTCTAAAATCAAACCTTGCATCCCTTCATTCTTCAATTTTAAAATTTCTTTTTTTACATCAGATGCACAATTCCTTTCTTGATAATCATCGAAATCAACATAAAACTTTGGTAGGCTAATTAATCCATAAGATTTGTTATTTTTCTTTATTAAAGTAGATTTTGCATAAGTCTCTTCCAATTTTATTTCATCTCTAACAACAGCAATCACTTTAATTTCGCCATCTATATTTTTTCTAACAGTTAATCTTACTTCAGTATCTTTTGGGCCTTTAATCAATTTAATTGCATCCTCTAACCTCATCCCAATAACATCAACAGGTTCCTTGTCTTTTTCACCAACTTTAATTATTTCGTCTCCAATTTCTATTTTTTTATCTTTCCAAAGAGGCCCTCCTAAAATAATATCAACTATTTTAATACCTCCCTCTTCTTTTGATAATCTTGCTCCAATTCCATTAAATTTTCCAGAAATTGTCATATCAAACCTTTCCTTATCCTCAGGTTTAAAATAGTATGTGTGAGGATCTAGTTGAATTACAAAGGAATTTAAATAAGTAGAAAACCAATCTTTTCTTTGTAGGTCGCTCATTAAATCAAAAACATTTTTAATATTCTTGTCCACTAAGTCAATAGACTCATTAATGATAGAATTATTTGATTTTAACTTAAAATTTTTATCTTTTTCTAAATTTAATTTTTGATCTAACATTTTAACATCATAAATATCTAAAGCAGTATATTTAAATTGTTTTCTCCATCTTTCTTTTCTTTCTTTATCATTTTTAGGGAATAAAATATTTTCAAAATCTAAATTAATTTCCTCATTTAAAGAGAAATCAAAAGAGTTTGATAATAAAGAAGGATAAAAGTCTTCGACTTCAGAAATTCTTTGAATTAATCTTTCATAAGACAAATTAAAAAAAGAAAGATCATAGTCGATCAACTGATTATCTAGTTTGAATTTATACTTTTTAAATTCTTTATAATCTGAAGCTAAAAAATATTTTTTTTGAGAATCTAATAAATTAATATATGTATTAAACATTTTCTCGGAAAATTCATCATTAATTTCAATTGAGTTATAATGATATTTTTCTAAAACATACTTAATGACCTCGATTAACAACTTGTCTTTGTTAGAATTGTTAAATGATGGGTTAATCAGATTCCAACTAGCAAAAACTAATGCTAATGTGATAAAAACTAAAATTATTTTACGTTTCATATGGTAAATCATAAACTCTTGATAGTAAATTTAACAAATTAGGTCAAAAATCGTGCAAAAACATCTTATATTAAAATTATTTATTCTCGTATATTATAAATATTATAAAATATATTGTTTTCAGTACTTTTACTCAAAATTAATAAATGTCAAAAAAACCTCTAATATTAGTAACGAACGATGATGGAATTTCAGCTCCTGGAATAAGAACTTTAATCTCAGTGATGAATGAAATTGGAGATGTTGTTGTTGTAGCTCCTGACAGTCCACAATCTGCAATGGGTCATGCTATTACTATAAATTCCACTTTACATTGTAACTCTGTTGAAGTTGATAATGGTCCTCAACAAGAATATTCGTGTTCTGGAACTCCTGCTGATTGCGTTAAATTAGGAATTAATGAAATTCTAGAAAAAAAACCTGACATATGCGTTTCTGGAATAAATCATGGGTCAAATTCATCAATAAATGTAATTTATTCTGGAACAATGAGTGCCGCATTAGAAGCTAGTATTGAAGGAATACCGGCAATAGGTTTTTCTTTATTAGATTACAATTGGAATGCTGATTTTGAATCCATAAGAAATTACATCAAAAAAATTACTTTGACAGCTATAAATAAAGGAATTCCAAATGGGAATGCTCTAAATGTAAATTTTCCTAAATTAAAAGAAAAGGAAATTAAAGGAATAAAAATCTGTAGACAAGCAAAAGCTCATTGGATTGAAAAATTCGATAAAAGAACTAATCCTCAAGGGAAAGAGTATTATTGGCTAACTGGTGAATTTATCAATGAGGATCACAAAAATGATTCAGATGAATGGGCATTAAAAAATGGGTATATTTCTATAGTTCCTGTAAAATTTGATATGACGGACCATTATAATATTGAAAAATTAAAAGATTGGAATTTTTAAAACATAAAATGAAAAAAAAATAAAAACTAGTGCTAAATTAATTACATGAGAATAATAAAAATCCCCCTACTATTAATTTGGCGCAGTTGGTTTTACATTATGATATTTATTACAATTGTTATAATGTCCCCTTTATTATTTATTTTATCATTAAAGGAACAATATTATCCTAGATTATGGAAACTAGTTAGGTTGTGGTCTAAAGTTCTTATTTATGGAATGGGATTTCGTTTAGATATTGAATTCGAACAAGAAATTGAATCTAATAAAAGCTATATGTTTTGCCCAAATCACGGATCATTAATGGATGGATTTGTTTTGGTTGCTTCTAGTGTAAATCCAATTGTTTTTGTAGGAAAAAAGGAATTAGCAAAAATTCCAATATTTGGTTTTTTTTACAAAAAAGTAGTGATTATGGTAGATAGAAGTAATCCAGGAAGTAGAAAAAGAGTTTATGAAATGGCTAAAAGAAGACTTAAAAACGGCATGAGTATTGGAATCTTTCCAGAGGGATTAGTTCCAAATGAAAATGTTGTGTTGGCACCTTTTAAAAATGGTGCATTTAGTTTGGCTATAGAACATCAAATACAGATTATTCCACAGGTATACTATGATTGTAAACGTTTATTTTCTTGGAATTTCTTAAAAGGTGGACCTGGTGTATTTAGAATAAAACAATGTAATTTCATAAATACAAAAGGGTTAAAAAAAAGGGATTTAGATAGTTTAAAAGACAAAGTATTTTCTTTAATATATAATAATCTTTTAGACGATAAGGACTACATGGACAAAGATTTTAAAACAAACTAATGAAATATTATATAATAGCTGGTGAAGCCTCAGGGGATTTGCATGGATCAAACTTAATAAAAGAGATATATAAGTTTGATCCAAATGCTATTATAAGAGCTTGGGGAGGCGATAAAATGAAAAGTGAAGGAGCGGTAATTATAAAGCATTTTAAGGAATTATCTTTTATGGGATTTTATGAAGTTTTTATAAACTTAAAAACTATTTTAAGAAATATATCGTTTTGTAAAAATGATATATTAAAATTTAATCCTGATAAAATTATTTTTATAGATTATCCGGGATTTAACCTTAGAATTGCAAAATGGGCAAAAAAAAATAAGTTTAATACTAATTATTACATAGCTCCACAAATTTGGGCTTGGGACGAAAAAAGAATTAAAAACATAAAGTCAAATATTGATCAATTATACGTAATACTTCCTTTTGAGAAAGATTATTTTGAAAATAAACACAATTATAAAGTTAAATTTTTAGGCCACCCACTTTTAGACAGTATTAAAAGTTTTAAAAAACCCAAAAAGACTGATTTCTTTAATAAACACAAATTAGATATTAAAAAAGAAATAATCTGTATTCTTCCTGGAAGCAGAAAACAAGAAATTAAAAAAATACTAAATATAATGTTGAAGGTTACTAATGATTTTTCTAATTATCAATTCATAATAGCTGGAGCTCCAAATATAGATTTAGAATTTTATAATACTATAATTAGTGATAAAAATGTTAAAGTAATTAAAGATAAAACCTATAGTTTACTTTGTAATTCAAAAGCCGCATTAGTAACAAGTGGAACAGCCACACTAGAAACTGCAATTTTTAAAATTCCTCAAGTAGTTTGTTACAAAACAAGTGTTATAAGTTATTTTTTAGCCAAAATATTTATCAAAGTTAAATTTATATCATTAGTAAACTTGATAATGAATGAAGAAATTATTAAGGAACTTATTCAATATAATTGTTCAAAAAAAAATATAGTTAAAGAATTAAAAAAAGTTTTAGATTTAAAAAACAGAAATAAATTATCAGATAAATACGAAAAATTAATTTCTTTACTAGGGACATCAGGTTCGAGTAACAGATTGGCAAAAGATATCGTATTAAAAAAATAAATTTTGAAAATAGACGGAATAGACAAAAAAATATTGATTGAATTAACTACAAATTCAAGGACACCAATTTTAGAAATTTCTAGAAAAATTGGTATTTCTGGAGCAGCAATTCATCAAAGAATTAGAAAGTTAAATGACTCTGGATTAATTTCTGGCCATCATTTAAAACTTAATCCCAAAGCCCTAGGATACTCTACATTAGCCTTTATAGGAGTGTATTTTGACAAAGCAGAAAGAAATTCTATTGCTATTAAAGAAATGAGAGAAATACCAGAAATACTAGAATGTCACTACACTACAGGAAATTGGAGTGTCTTAATTAAAGTTTTGTGTAAAAACAATGAACACTTAATGAATCTATTAAATAAACAAATTCAATCTATTAATGGAGTTTCAAGAACAGAAACGTTTATTTCGTTAGAGCAGCAAATTGACAGACAAATTTCAGTTAGCTAGAGTTCCGGTTTTTTAAAATATAAAATATAATTATTGAGGACAATAGTATAGTAATTCCATTTCCCATTATCATTGATATGCTTGCTTTATAAAAACCATAAGTTAACCATAAGCAAACTCCCATAATAAAGATTAAATAAGTGGTTAAAGACAACCCATCTGTAGATTTCGTCTTGATTACTTTATAAACTTGAGGGATAAATGCAAAGGTTGTTAAAAAGGCAGCTATTAAACCTATTATTTCAATATTATCAATCATTTAACAAACTATGTTTATTATTTTATTAGGAACTATAATTACTTTTTTGATATCCTTACCCTGTAAGTATGAGGAAGTCTTTTCATGATTCAAAACATACTTTTTTATACTATCAACTTCTAATGAAGTTTCTATTTTTATTTTAAAACGTAATTTTCCATTGAATGAAACAGGATATTCAATAATACTTTCTTTTATAAATTCTGGATTAAATATAGGATAAGGTGCTTTTGATATAGATATGTTATTTCCAAATTTATTCCATATCTCTTCACAAATATGAGGAGCAAAAGGAGACAATAGAATACATAAATCTTTTAAAATTAATCTGTTATTACAATTCAAAGAATTTAATTCATTAACACATATCATAAATGCACTAACAGATGTGTTAAATGAAAAATTTTCAATATCCTCACTAACTTTTTTAATAGTTTTATGAAGTATTTTTAATGATTCTTTGGTTGGCTCTTCATCAGAAACAAAAAACTCCTCTGTTTGATGGAATAAATTCCAAAATTTGTTCAAAAATGAAAATGTTCCTGTAATTCCAGCAGTGTTCCAAGGTTTAGCTTGGTCTATTGGTCCAAGGAACATTTCATACAGCCTTAATGTATCGGCACCATATTTATCACAAATTTCATCTGGACTAACGACGTTAAATTTAGATTTAGACATTTTTTCAACTTCTCTTTTAACAAAAAATTTTTCATTTTCATTTTTAAAACCTGCTTTCGAAAATTGAGGTTGCCATTTTTTTAATTCTTCAACATTTAATTCATTATTTTGATTAATAAATTTAATATCAACATGAATAGATTGAACATTTTCACCCTTTATAAGCCCATATGAAAGGTAAGTATCTGAACCATTTAATCTAAAAATATATGCGCTATTTCCTAAAATCATTCCTTGATTAATTAATTTTTTGGCATAATCTGGTACAGGTACCAAATTGTGATCATACAAAAAATATTGCCAAAATCTAGAATATAATAAATGTCCTGTCGCATGTTCACTTCCTCCTACATATAAATCAATTTCGCTCCAATACTTTAGTGCTTCCTTTGATGCAAAATTATTGTTGTTGTGAGGATCCATGTATCGGTTAAAATACCATGAACTTCCTGCCCATCCTGGCATTGTGTTAAGTTCCATTGGGAAAATATTTTTATTATCAATTAAATTATTTTCGACAATAGAATTTTTTTCAATATCCCAAGCCCAACATTTAGAGTTTCCTAAAGGAGGTTTGCCATCTTCAGTTGGCAAGTATTTATCAACATCTGGTAAAATTATTGGTAAATATTTTTCATTAATCATTACAGGTAAATTGTTTTTGTAATAAACAGGAAATGGTTCTCCCCAGTATCTTTGTCTACTAAAAACAGCGTCTCTTAATTTATAATTAATTTTAGGAATTCCTTTTTTAACATTTTGTAACTCTTTAATCGCTTTTGAAAAGCCTTTTTTAAAATCTAAATCATTTAAAAAATCTGAATTTGTCAATTTAAATCCATCTTTAGATTGAAATGCTTCTTTAGAAATATCA
>MDSY01037933.1_pt1 | contig 27449 bp, 27 predicted proteins | sample 811131 | NCBI WGS metagenome assembly MDSY01 (sample SAMN05326643, study PRJNA326480) | marine metagenome | isolation source: seawater | place: Atlantic Ocean: South West | collected 2010
AATCTTTAGCCTCTAACAGCGCTACAGCTATAGCATCACCAAGCGCCAAGGCTGCTGTAGTACTAGTTGTTGGTGTAAGATCTAGAGGGCAGGCTTCTTCAGATACTCCTGTATCTATATTGATGAGAACATTCCTAGCTATAACGGATGTTTTGGAGCCGGTAATTGAGAAGTAGTCACAACCAACTGATTTTAAATAGGGCAAAAGGTTTATTATTTCTTCACTTTGACCGGAGTGTGAAAAAATGAGAACTTTATCATTTTTATTTATACCTCCAACATCTCCATGCAGTGCTTCCCCGGCATTTATAAAACTTGATGGAGAGCCTGTACTTGAAAGGGTTGCTGAGATTTTCTTTGCTATATGACCAGATTTTCCTATGCCTAAAGTAATAATTTTTCCTTTAGTCTTAAGGAGTTTATTACAAACATCATTAAAATCATTTGAAAGTAATTTGGCTAGTTCCTCCAAACCTTTTGCTTCAATTTTTAATGTCTTTCTTGCGGATTTAAGGTGGTTGATTTTTTTCATGAGTTAAATTTATCTAATAAGCAAAGTAAAGTGAAATAAAGTAAGAACTTAAAAAGAAAATACTTATAAAAAAACTAGCCTTTCTTTCTTTCTTTGACAAAGAAAAAATAAAGCTAGCGAACAGAAAGGTCACTATAAACAAGACAAGCAGAAGGGGCGACCAGCTAGCATAATTCCAGCCGGCATACATTTCGGGATTAGAGAAGAGCCCCGGGATGGCTAGAACACATAGGCCATTAAATATATTAGAACCAATAAGAGTTCCTGAAACTGTTTCATACCTTCCTTTTAATGCAAGAGAAACTGAAGCTGCAATCTCTGGCAAACTAGTTCCTATGGCAAGAACGGTGTAGCCAATAAAAAGTTGACCTAAATTATATTGATCTAGAATTTGATTGGCTCCAAAAGTGATCAGCCATGCTGCTAAGACAAGAAATACTAGCGATAGTGCAAGTTTGAAGTTTACATTCTTTGACTGCTCTTCATTTTCTTCATCATAACCAATTTCTATAGAACTATTTTTGTACCAAAACATAATCACTAAAAAAAGAGCAATCAATAAAATTGAGGAAGCAATTACATTAAACGGATCGGTGGCAATAATTACCCAAACAAGCACAGTAGAAGCTAAAAGTATTAATAGATTTTGATAGATATCAAGATTTTGGCGGATAGTAAGTTTCTTTAAAGAAACTATTAACAGCATTGATCCAAAGACTAATGATAGGTTGGCCACATTTGAACCAATCACATTTCCGATAACCATTGATCCTTTATTTTCAAGAGATACAAAGAAGGTAGTAAGCATTTCTGGTGCCGAGGTCCCAAACGCAATGACCGTAGAGCCAATAAAAAATGGGGATAACCCATAATTTTTAGCAGTAAGAACCGAATATTTCTCTAGTCGTTCAGCGCTAATCCATATTAGGGCAACCCCAGAAGCTATTGCGGATATTGCAATTATCATAATTATTTCTTTTTGTTCTAAGAACGAGTTTTCCAGATGATATAATAGTGTTTTAATTTACCAAATCATATTAATCTCTGATGAAAATTCTCCAATTAAAAATATTTGTCTTGATTGTGGCTTTTACTACAAGCTTGTATGCCAGTGATGATGGCCTTTTAGCCCATCAATACGCTGAAATGACTCATAATAATATTATTGAGATCATCCAAACACAAAATGAATTATTTGAAGAAGATCCAGATAGTTTTACGAGACTAATTAGTGATGCTTTTAAGCCAATTGTTGATTTCGATAGAATAGCTAAGAATGTTATGGGAAAGTACTCAAAGACGGCTTCAATAGACCAGATGCAAGCTTTTTCATTAGCTTTTGAGAACAGTTTACTGGAGACTTATTCAAGTACTCTTGTGGAATTTAAAGATGAGAAGATAAATGTCCTTTCTCCTACGAAACCTCAACAGTCTAAAACTAAAGCGAGAGTCTATATTGAGATAGTTACATCATCTAACACCTATCCTGGAAGGTATAGCATGTACTTAGATCCGGAAGGCCGTTGGAAAATAATCAATATAGAAATCAATGGCATGAATCTTGGAAAAATCTTCAGAAATCAATTTTATTCACTCATGGAGAAGAACCAAGGAGATATTGATCTTGTAATTAAAAAATGGGTGGCGTCTGTCTAAATGGATAAACTACTTATTAAGGGTGGATCGCCTTTGAATGGAACAATCTATGCTTCGGGGGCAAAGAATTCTGCACTACCTATTTTAGCAGCATCTCTTCTAGCAGATTCTCCGCTCAGGGTAGGAAACTTACCTCATCTAAATGATGTAACGACAATGCTAGAACTGCTTGGCTCTATGGGAGTCGAAGTCATGCTAAGCGATGAGATGGAAGTGCAAGTGGATACTTCTAACATTAAAAATCTAAATGCTCGTTATGAATTGGTGAAAACCATGAGGGCTTCTATTCTAGTGCTAGGACCTTTATTGGCAAAATTTCAACAAGCTACAGTTGCTCTACCGGGAGGTTGTGCAATTGGAAGTAGACCCGTTAATCTTCATATAGAAGCCATGAGAGCCATGGGTGCAGAGATAAATATAGAGGATGGAAATATCAAGGCAAGTGTTAATGGCAGACTTCAAGGTGCAAAGATTCTATTTGAACCAGTAAGTGTAACAGCTACTGAAAATGTCATTATGGCCGCTAGTTTAGCTGAAGGTACAACAATCATTGAGAACGCTGCAAGAGAACCTGAGGTAATAGATCTAGCTAATTGTTTGATAGAAATGGGTGCAAACATTAAAGGTGCAGGTTCAGACCAGATTATTATTGAGGGCGTGGAGCAATTAAATGGTGCAAGTTTTAGTGTTATGCCGGATAGGGTAGAAGTTGGAACTTATTTAACAGCTGTTGCTATGACTGGAGGCAGGGTAAAGATAAAGTCGGCTAAACCTGAATATTTATCATCAGTTATTTCGAAATTAGAACTTACTGGAGCAGAGATTACTCTCGGTGATGACTGGGTAGAAATTTATATGGATAAAAGTAAACCAAAAGCTGTAAGTCTTACTACTGGACCATATCCTTCCTTCCCAACAGATATGCAAGCCCAATTTGTTTCTTTAAATTCTATAGCTCAAGGAAACTCTACCGTAACCGAGACTGTGTTTGAGAATAGGTTTATGCACGTCCAAGAGATTGCAAGAATGGGAGGCAATATAACTCTCAAAGGTAACACGGCTGTTATTGAAGGTATTGATAGACTTCAAGGGGCTCCTGTTATGGCAACTGATCTAAGAGCTTCGGCAAGTTTGGTATTAGCTGGACTTGTTGCAGAAGGGGCAACAGTTATAGATAGAATCTATCATATTGATAGAGGCTATGAAAGAATCGAAGAAAAACTAAAAATGCTTGGCGCTGATATCGAAAGGATATCTTAGACTTGAATATGAAAGAAAATGATTCATTTATATTAGCTCTACCCAAGGGCCGAGTCTACGATGACTTTATTCCTTCTTTGCAAGAAACACAATTTGCACTTAAAGATGATCCGAAGAAATCTAGGAAAATGCTATTGGATACCAAGCATCCTAAAGTAAAGGTTCTTGTAATAAGAGGCTGGGATGTTCCAACTTATATAACTTCGGGATCTGCCCATTTAGGAGTTGTAGGCAAAGATATTCTGATGGAAAAAGAAGAAGAAGAATTTGTTGAGCTGTCAGATCTAGGTCTAGGAAAGTGTAGGCTGTCTTTAGCAGGGACTGAGAATATTCTTTCAGGCTCAAGTAAATTAAGAATAGCAACAAAATATCCTAAAAGTGCAACTAAATTTATGAACTCAATTGGAATACAAGCAGAAATAATTTATCTAAATGGAGCCCAAGAAATTGCACCAATTTTAGGTCTCTCAGATGCAATTATTGACTTAGTTGATTCTGGTGCAACACTCAAAGAGAATGGCTTAAAAGAGATTCAAACTATTTCTGAAATCTCTACAAGGTTAATAGCAAATAAAGCCTCATTAAAAACAAGATCTGATCTCATCAATGAAATAAAAGATTCGCTCGCTGCATGTTAACTTTCAGTGCAATAAAATACGAAGATGATTCTTTCCATGAAAGATTTAATTCTTATCTCGATCGAAAGAATCAAAGCTCAAGTGAGATTGCAGCCACTGTAGCCAAAATTATTTTAGAAGTAAGGACTAACGGAGACAGTGCGCTGAGATCTTTCACCAAAGACTTTGATGATTTTGATTGTGATAACTTCTTAATTTCTCAACAAGAATTCGAACAAGCCTGCGATAAAGTGGACCATGAGCTAATAGAATCATTGGAGTATGCTTTTGAAAATATTTCGACTTACCAGTCTAAATGCTATGAAAGTTTAAATTTAGAGCCATCCAATGATGATGTAAAAAGAAAATTTAGGGTCATAGATTCAGTGGGAATGTATATTCCCGGTGGACAAGCTTCTTATCCATCAACTGTTTTAATGGCAGCGGCCCCAGCTTTGGCTTGCGGTGTAAGGAATATTTCACTTACGACTCCCGCTCAAAATGGAATGTTGAATTCTTTAACAATAGCTGCGGCAAAAGTAGCAGGTATAAAGAAAATTTATAAAATAGGTGGCGCTCAAGCTATAGCTGCACTCGCATTGGGCACAGATCAAGTATCTAAAGTAGATAAAGTCATAGGGCCTGGAAATGCATTTGTTGCAGAAGCTAAAAAGCAACTTTTTGGTGAAGTTGGTATAGATTCCATCGCAGGACCTTCTGAGATTGTTACTCTTGCCGATGATACTTCTGATCCTGAAACAATAGCGTGGGATCTAATGGCACAATCAGAGCATGATTCAGATGCATCTGCAGTTCTGATTTCATCTTCAGATAAATTAATAGATGAAGTGAAAAAAATAATAAATAAAGAGATTGTGTCTCTTCAAAGACACCAAATTATTAAAGATGCCATTGAGTCCAATGGTTTATTTATTTCAATTAATGATTTGGGGCAGGCAAAAGAGATTATCAATAGGATTGCACCAGAGCATCTCCACATCGCTTTTGACCATAATCATTACGAAGAGGAAGGCAGCTTAGTCGCAGGCTTAATAATGAAAGGTAAAGATTCAGCAATTTCCTTATCTGATTATGTATTGGGTCCTAGTCATATTCTCCCCACAAATTCATCATCAAGATTTAGTTCTCCTTTATCAGTTGAAGATTTTTTGATTAGCTACAGTTATGTATCTCTCGATAAGAATAAGGATATTAATCAATTTAAAAAATATGTAGATCATACGTCTAAGATTGCCAGAGCCGAGGGATTAACCGCACATGCAATTGCTGCTGAGAAAAGACTAAAAATTTAATCTGCCATCTTGGCTGTAAAAACTAATTCTAAGAACTCTTCCTTTCTTTGAATGCTCAGCTTAATGACATCTCCTGGTTTAGACCTTGCGAAGGTCTTGTATAGGTTGTCGTAAGAAGGATTGCTGTCATTTATTGAAATTAAAATATCATTTTTCTGAAGACCTCCTATTTCGGCAGGACCATTTGTAACCACTGCCGAAATAACTAGCTTACCCAGAGTTATTAAACTCTGTCTATCTATACTGAAGCCAAGCCAACCTCGCCTTACTTCCCCGTATTGAATGAGATCGCTTATTATTTCTAGGGCACTTGTTGACGGAATTGCTAATCCTATACCTTCTGAACCTCCGCTTGAAGATCTTATCAAAGTGTTAATACCTATTAATCTTCCTTGTGTGTCTATGAGAGCGCCACCTGAATTACCCTTATTTATTGAAGCATCGGTCTGAATATAATTAGAATAAGGATTTTCAAACTCTCTACCGGTCGCACTAATAATACCCATACTGACTGATTGACCTAGTCCATAAGGATTGCCTATAGCTAAAACAATATCTCCTATTTTAACTTTGTCAGAATCATCTATTTCTATTGACGGGAAACTTGCCTCACTGTTGTTTATTTTAAGCACAGCCAGGTCAGTACCTCTATCAATACCAATTAGTTGTGCCTTATATTTTTTTCCATCGAACAACTCAACCGTTATTCTTAAAGTTAGATCTCCAATTACATGTTGATTTGTCAGAATATATCCATCCGAACTTAAGATAACCCCAGATCCTAGACTGGTTTTAATACTGTTGCTTTTGTTATCAAAAATTGAGTTAAATCTTCTTGTTTTTAGTTGATCTTCCTTGCCAACTACCTGCTCACTATAGATATTCACTACAGCTGGAGAGGCCCTTGCAATTGCTTGGTTATAGGAGAAATTCATTAATGTTTTATCGCTATTAGATATATCATCTTCATTTGCTATGTAGATATAAGAAATAAAAAAACCTAAAACACCTCCGAATAGTAAGAAAATTAAATAAAAATAAATATTTTTGATATTAAACATGTCTCTTTTTAACGCTTGATTCATAGAAAAGATACATTATTACCTAATTGAATGCATAATTTTGTAAAGTTCTAGTTGAATAAGATAGTTGTAAGCATTAAAATGCGCGCGCCTGCGCAAAATTTCAACAAAAATTTATCTTAATGAGAACACAAAGTTATAAAAGAACCGATATAGAAGAATCCTGGCTATTAATAGATGCTAAGGGTAAAACCCTTGGAAGGTTGGCCTCTGAAGTGGCGAGTATATTGTCAGGTAAGAACAAACCGGAATATACTCCTAATGCAGATCTCGGTGATTTTGTTGTAGTAGTCAATGCTAATGAAATACATGTAACAGGAAAGAAATTAGACCAAAAAATTTATTATAGACACTCAGGATATCCCGGTGGAATAAAGTCTAAACCGTTAAGAGATATAATGGAAAACTCAGCAAGCGACGCAATAAAAAGTGCCGTTAAAGGCATGCTACCAAAAAGTAAATTAGGCAGACAAATGTTCACTAAACTAAAGGTGTACAATGATGACAATCATCCTCACGCTGCACAAAAACCAGTCACTTTAGATATATAGGAAAATAAATTGGATCAAATACTAACAGTAGGTAGAAGAAAAACCTCAACAGCAAGAGTCTTCCTTCAAAAAGGAACTGGCGAAATTACAGTCAATAAGAAAAAATTAGAGACTTATTTTGGAAGAGAAGTTGCTCAGATGGTTGTAAAACAGCCTTTAGTTACAACCGAACTTCTTAAGGGGTTCGACATTAAAGCAACAGTCGCTGGCGGCGGTAGTTTTGGACAAGCAGGTGCAATCAGATTAGGAATTGCTCGCGCTTTAGTCGAATATGATGAAACTTTAAAGCCCGTGTTGAAAGCAGAAGGCTTCTTAACACGTGATTCAAGAAAAGTTGAAAGGAAAAAAGTTGGTCTAAGAAAGGCAAGAAAAAGACCTCAATACTCAAAAAGGTAATATGCAGCCAAAATCTCCTCCTAATCCAGGAAGAAGAAAATTTCTAATAGGTGCTACTTCAGCAGTAGGAGCCGTAGGTATAGCTGGTGCAGCCGTACCCTTCATTAGTGCATTTAACCCCAGCGCAGCAGCAGAAGCTGCAGGAGCTCCAGCAGTCGCTGATATCAGTAGGTTGTCACCAGGAGAAATGATGATCGTGGAGTGGAGAGGAACCCCGATTTATGTAGTAAAACACTCTGAAGAATCTTTAGATAAAATAGATATGAATTTAGAAAGACTAGCCGATCCAGATTCAGAGATCGAGGCTCAACCGATATACGCAAAAAATAAATATAGATCACGAAAAATGGGCATATCTGTTCTATCAGCAGTTTGTACACATCTTGGATGTGCACCAAAATACTACCCTCAATTAGGAGTTGTAGATTTTGATTCTGAATGGCAGGGAGGTTTTTTCTGTCCATGTCATGGCTCTAAGTTTGATTTAGCAGGAAGAGTCTATGCAGGAGTACCTGCACCTGATAATTTGACTGTGCCCCCCCACTATTTTAAATCCGATGACATTTTAGTTATTGGAGAAGATGGAGATGTAGCTTAATGGTCACAAAATTAATGAATTGGTTCGACGATAGATTGCCTTTAACAGCAACTATCGAAAGGCATCTTACAAAATATCCTGCTCCTATCAATATGAATATTTGGTATCTTGCAGGTGTTTTGCTGGTTATTGTTTTAGTAATTCAATTGGCTTCGGGAATATGGCTTTTAATGAATTATGAGCCTACTGCCGAGGGAGCTTTTGCATCAATACAATATATCATGAGGGATGTTCAGTATGGTTATATTATTCGTTATATGCATACAACTGGGGCTTCAGCATTCTTTGCATTGATATTCCTGCATATGTTTAGGGGAATGATGTACGGTTCTTATCAGAAGCCACGAGAACTATTATGGGTTCTTGGATGGATAACTTATCTTCTACTCTGTATGTTAGGCTTTACTGGATATGTTCTCCCATGGGGACAAATGTCCTTCTGGGCAGCTCAAGTGATAATGTCTCTATTCGGTTCTATCCCTTATATTGGAGAAGACTTACTTACCTGGATCAGGGGAGATTATTTAATCTCGGGTATCACATTAACTAGGCTTTTTGCTTTCCATGTAGTCCTTTTACCATTGGCACTAATAGCAGTCGTTTTCGTTCATATTCTTGCACTTCATGAAGTTGGATCAAATAACCCTGATGGAGTAGACGTCAAAAAATTTAAAGATGAGGACGGCGTCCCTCTGGACACTAAACCTTTCTTTCCTTATGACATAACTCATGATCTCTATGCCATAGGTGTTTTCTTGATATTTTTTGTTGCAATAATGTTCTTTTATCCAGACGGAGGAGGGTATGTAATCGAATATGTAAATTATGAAGCAGCTGATAATTTAAAGACTCCCGAGCATATCGTTCCTTCTTGGTATTACACACCTTATTATGCAATGTTAAGAGCCATTACTTTCCCTGTACTTGGCCTCTCCGCTAAATTTCTTGGTTTTGTGGTAATGGCAGCAGGTATAGCAATATTCGTTGCTCTCCCTTGGTTAGATAGGAGTCCTGTTAAATCAATTAAATACAAGGGTGTCTACAGCAAATTCTTTTTGACGTTATTTGTAATTAGCTTCTTTGTTCTAGGGTACCTAGGTTCAGTTGCATCTACTCCACTTGGAACTTTACTGGCACAATTTTTTACAGTTACATATTTTTCTTATTTCCTTTTGATGCCTATCTATACCAAATATGAAACCTGCAAGCCTGTCCCAGATAGAATTCAACTTTCATGAGAAATATTTCACTGATCATAGGTATATTTGCAGTTAGTCTACTTACAAGTAACTTAAGTGCAGCAGGTGGAGCGGCCTGTGGAAACTATTTATCCGAAGATGGTCTTACCAAAGGTGAATGTGACAAAGCTTATGTTGATGCAACCGACAAATCTTCCCTTCAACGAGGTGCACAGATTTATATGAATTACTGCTTGGGATGTCACTCTTTAAAATATGCCAGATATAAAAAGGTTTCTGAAGATTTAGAGATTCCTCTCGATATGTTTGAAGACAATCTCATTTTCGGTGATCAAAAAATGGGTGATTTAATACAAGTAGGCATGGATCCAAAGGAAGCAAAAGAGTGGTTTGGAAATACTCCTCCTGATTTAACTCTAGAGGCTGGTCTCAGAGGTCCTGATTGGGTTTACACTTATTTGAAGAGCTTTTATATTGATGAATCAAGGCCTTTAGGAGTAAATAATAAGGTTTATGAGAATGTTGGAATGCCTCACGTTCTGGTTGATCTTCAAGGAACTCCTCAATCAGTATGTAGACAGGTACCATATGTTGCAGAAAATGGAGGGATTAGACAAGACCCTCTCTCTGGAGAGAGACTTACCCAAGAACAGTGTGGTTTTCTTGAAGTTGAAGCTGGAACTGGCCAGCTAAACCCTGAAGAGTTTGATGAAGCTATGCTGGATTTAACAAACTTCTTGGCTTACATGACAGATCCTATGAAGACAGAAAGAGAGTCTATCGGAACTTATACTCTGTTGTATTTATTTATTTTCACAATGCTTAGTTATCTTCTCTACAGAGAATTTAAGAAAGATCTTCACTAATTTCCCAATCGGAGTTTTTATGGTATCGCTTAGTAACAGAACGTCAATGGCACTTTTTTCAGATCCAATGGACCACTACAGTCATAGAGTAAGAATAGTAATGGAGGAGAAGGGTGTAACTAGTGAAATAATTGATTCAGATACTAATAACTTGAGTAATGAAATTCTGGAAGTAAGCCCTTATGCAGAATTACCTGTCTTGGTCGACAGAGACGTATGTTTATACGACTCTCTTATTTTAATGGAATATTTGGATGAACGTTTTCCGCATCCTCCACTTCTTCCTGTTTATCCAGTCTCTAGAGCTCATATAAGACTATTTATACAAAGAATAGAAAAAGATTGGTGTGGGATTTTTGATGAATTAATCAGCGGTACTCCAACTGAGGCGAAAGCAAAAAAACTGCGTGCTGATTTAAAATCACAGATTCTTGGAATGTCCTTAATTCTTAAAGAAAAGCCTTATTTCATGTCTGATGAGTTTAGCCTAGTAGATTGTTGTATAGCACCTATTCTTTGGAGATTACCTCTAATAGATATTGAACTTCAAAAAGATACTAAAACTAAGCCAATTTATGCCTACATGCAAAGGGTATTTACTAAGCCTTGTTTCATTAACAGTCTCTCGGAGTTAGAGAGAGATATAAGAGACGTTTAAAAAATTAAAGAATTTCAAAACCTTCCTCCGATATCTTGAAAATATAAGCTTCTCTTGTTATTTTCTTGTTGTTGGTATTTATTTTTCCAGTTAACCCCTTATAAATAAATTTTTGATTATTTTTCGTACCGTATCTCAATAACATGATTTCAAAAGCGTCATAACCTATAGCGAACTCCCTTGTTTTATTAGAGCTCTTAAGATGCATAGGCATTTTAATCGGCATCATGAAAGGAATATCTGAGTTTATTGAACCAATTAAATCTTTATCCTTGAGCTTATAAGTAATATTATTTTTCCAACTATTTAATATGAAAACTTGTAATTCATTTTCTGCTATGTAATCAAGAGCTGGTTTCAAGCTCCTTGCTTCATCTAGGCCTACGGAGAGAAAAAATGTATCTATATCTTCCCTTGTCCTCGTGTCGCCTTTAATTTCTCTTGATAATCTCCTTGATAATTTTCTTAACCTTTCCTTACTTCTATTCGCCATTAAGATGTCTGCAAACATGTCTTGGCTACTTAGTTCGCTTTCATATGTTCTTTGCTCTGTAACCCGCTGATTTGTTTCTAAAATAGATTCTGCAATATTAAATTTATCTAATGTTTTATTACTATCAATAACAACAAGACTTTTGGTTGAAGAGATGAGATTTACCAATTTTTCTTTTTCCTGTTCTCGAGAAATTATGAAATTGTTATCAAACCTTAATTGGCTATTAATATTATTGGATATTAATAATGTTTTTGTACTCGAGAGTTGGGTTAAACAACTGTAGTCTTCTAGTCTTTTGTTAGTGAGATCAACCTCAAAGATTACTGTTAAATCTATATTTTCATTACTTTCACATATTTTTGAATTAAGAGGAGATAAAATTATTTTAGGCTGATAATTAATTTTTGAGTTATAAAAATATAAGTTTTCAAAAAATCCTTTAATCTCATCGGGCAATCTATAATTATCATTATTTTCTAGGTAATATAGTTTTATTACTTTAGGTAGAGAGTTTGTTTTATAGTTAATTTCTGGTTTCTTAAACAGCGTATCAATTGATTCCTTTTGATCACTCTTTGGAATGCTAGAACATCCGCTGATTAAGAAGATGAGCAAAATTAAAATTTTATTTTTCATAAATTCATGAGTAAAAATTATGGCTCTCTTTTTGTAGTGTCTACGCCAATTGGTAATTTAGATGATATTACATTAAGGGCGATTGAAGTGCTGAATAAAGTTGATGTTTGTGCAGCTGAGGATACAAGGGTATCTAGAAAACTTTTAAGTAGATACAACATAGATACAAAACTAACGTCGTATCATAAGTTTTCTGAAAAAACTAAAACTACTTTTTTAATAAATGAACTCAAATCAGGAAAAAATATTGCTTTGATTAGCGATGCAGGAACTCCTTTAATTTCAGATCCTGGTCATTATTTGCTTCAAGCAGCCATAGAAATTGGTATAACTGTTATTCCCATTCCGGGCGTAACCTCTGTGATAGCTGCTGCAAGTGTTTCAGGCTTTAATCTAGAAAACTTAAGTTTTTATGGTTTTTTTCCGCGTAAAGAAAAAGAAAAAAAGATACTCTTAAAAAAAATATCATCTACTTCATCAGTTTCTATTTTTTTTGAGTCCGGAAGACGCATAAATAAACTACTCGATACTTTATCTGAAGAACTTCCGCCAGAGGCTAGGATTATGGTAGCGAGAGAAATAACGAAACTTCATGAAACTTTCTATCGAGGTGATATCAAAACAGTAAAAGATCTTATCAGCCAATCTGAGTTTGGGTCAAAAGGAGAGTTTGTGATTGTTATTGAAGGAATTTATGAAACTAGAGAAAATGATATTTCTGAAGAAGACAGAAGAGTATTAGAGATTCTAATGGATAAATTAGATCAAAAACTAGCCTTTGAATTAGGATCAGAAATTTTAAATAAAAAAAGAAATGATATTTATAAAATTAAGATTAAAGACTGACCTTCATTAACTTTGTTTTTAGCTATACAATTGGCTTGAGTCAGCTAGATAATCGCTCAAATTTTGAGAGGAAAGTCCGGGCTCCATTGGGCAAGACGCCAGGTAACTCCTGGGAGGTGCAAATCTACGGATAGTGCAACAGAAAATAAACCGCCTTAGATTCTAAGGTAAGGGTGAAAAGGTGCGGTAAAAGCGCACCGCATATCAGGTAACTGTATATGGCATGGTAAACCCCGTCTGGAGCAAGACCAAATAGAGGTCCTTAAGTCAGTCCTGGCTGGACCAGGGTAGGTTGCTTGAATTTTGTGGTGACGCAAAATCTAGATGAATGATTATCCACGACAGAACCCGGCTTATAGGCTGACTCACTCCTCAAGAAATTATCTATTTCAATCTTTTTATATCCTGTAAATTTTGAGTTTTATTGAGTGTACTTTTCTTTTCATTTTAACTAGTAATTTTAAACAAAGTGTGTAAAAGTGTGCGAAAGTGCAAGATAAAGTAATATTACTTGCTAATTAGTACATGAAATGAGTATAGGCATATATGGATCTAGTAATCTAACCCTTGATACAAAGGGCAGAATTGTCATACCTGCAAGATATAGAGAGCTTCTAAGGGCAAGTTGTGAAGGGGAAATGATTATTACAAAAGATCCTCAATATCCTGCATTAATAATCTATCCTGGTAAGTTATGGAAAGAGATTTCGCAGAAATTTGAGGCACTTGGAGGCCTTAATCAGAAAGTAAGGTCTATTCAGTGGAAAATATTAGGTAATGCCTCCGTAACCGATTTTGAGGTTGGTGAAAGAATGACACTTCTCATTCCTCAAATTTTAAGGGAATTTGCTGATTTAACTTTGAAAGAAAATATTGCTCTTGTCGGTATGGGCTCAAAATTTGAATTATGGAATCTAGATAACTGGGAAAAAAAGCAATCCGGACTCCAGATTAAAGGAGAAGATTTAATTGAGGATCTTCCAATGAGTTTGGAGGAGATACCGTTTTGATAAATATCTCCCATGAAGCGGTAATGGTAGATGAAGTACTAGAGAATCTTGTCTCTAAGCAAAATGGTAAATATATAGACTGTACTTTCGGAGCTGGAGGACATTCACTAAAAATTCTTAAAAAGCTAAATCAGGATGGAACTCTGATTTCAATAGAGAAAGATAAGATGGCTACTTTGAATCTATCTTCAGAATTCACTGATGACAAAAGATTTAAATTAGTTAATGATTCATTTTCTAATTTAAATAAACTCTTTAAAGATGGTGAGATAGATGGAATTTTAATAGATTTAGGTATCTCCTCAACACAACTTGATGATCCCGAAAGAGGATTTAGTTTTCAATCAAATGGACCTCTAGATATGAGGATTGATACATCACAAGGCCAAACAGCAGCTGAATGGATAAACTCAGCTACAAAAAAAGAAATTGAAGATGTACTTTGGACCTTGGGAGAAGAAAGAGCATCTAGAAAAATAGCTTCTAAAATTTGTGATTCAAGAGAAAAAAAATCTATTGAATCTACAAAGGAATTATCTGATCTTATTATTTCTTGTGTTTACAAAAGATCGAAAAAGCATCCTGCTACAAATTCATTTAGAGGTATAAGGATGTTCATAAATCAAGAGATATATGAGCTGCAATGCGCTCTTGAGGCTGCCAGTTATATTCTATGTTGTGGTGGCAGATTGGCTGTTATAAGTTTTCACTCTATGGAAGATAGAATTGTTAAGAGGTTTTTTCAGGGAAAAGACAGGATAGGTTCAAATATAAAATTTAAATATTTTGGAGAAAAATTTTTAAAACCTACCAAAACTGAAATGTCTACAAATCCACGAAGTAGAAGTGCAATCCTCAGAGTGGCAGAAAAAATATGACACAAGATAATTACAAAATCATATTTATATCTCTATTGATAATTACTTCCTTTATAAGTTCTTATGCGTTGATACTTCAGACGTATGAATACAGAAAAACATTTTCTGTTTTAGAAAATTTAAAATTAGAAAAAGAAGACCTTTCTTTTCAATCTAATCTTCTTTTAGAAGAGGTAAAGTATTTTAAGAACCATATATCTTTAAGAAAATTTGCTACTGAAAGTCTAGGAATGACTATTCCTGCTTCTGATAAAAATATTTATTTAGACAGGAGCTTGGTTAGATGAGGTCCTTTCTAATCATTGTTTTACTAATGATGACGGCTTGTTCTGTTCAAAATCAGTCTGCGGATCAGCAAATCGTTATAAAGTTTTCAAAAGAAATCATTTCTAATATCGCTATCTTAGAACCAAAAATTTCTAATCATGTAAATAATCTTCAAACAAACAACAAAGACGAAATATTTTCAAATTCTTGGGTATCAATAATAAAGGCAACTCAAAAGTTCAATGAAAAAACATTGATTGAAATCGAAGAACATCAACCTATAGCTATTTTAGAAAACGATAGATTTCTTACACAAGAAGGAAAGATTATATCTCCTGATGATATGGCAAAAAACCTAAGTCTGATTTCAATTTCTGGTGCAGACGATCAGGTAGAAATTTTATTAAATTATGCAAGACTGATGCAAAATGTTCTAAATCTTAAGGGAAAGAAATTACAACACTTGGGTCACGAGGGAAATGATTTCATAAAAGCACAAGATAATTATGGAACAAATTATTTATTCAATAAAGGGGATTTCCGGGTTCAGCTCGAACGTCTCGAGCAATTTATACTGTTCGAGCTGAGCTCAGGAAATAAAGACCGTAGCAAATATATAGACCTTAGATATAGAAATGCTATTGCAGTAAGCACTGAAAAAATGGAGAAGGCGATATGAGTAACGTAAGTAAGAATGAGATGCTTGTGGGTGTTGATATAGGAACATCAAAAGTAGTGGCTATTGTTGCAGAATCAAGAGGGCCACAAATTGAAATAACAGGTCTAGGTACTCACACCTCGAAGGGTCTCAAAAATGGAGTTGTTGTAGATATTGAATCAACAACAACAGCTATAAAAAGATCGATTGAAGAAGCAGAAAGCATGGCTGGTTGTCATATAGGATCTTGTTATGTAGGTATCTCTGGTAGTCATATAAGAGGTTTAAACTCTGAAGGGGTTGTTCCTATACGTGATGGTGAAGTCAAGTTCACTGATGTAGACAGAGTAATTGAGACGGCTCAGGCTATGGCAATACCTGCAGATCAAAGACTGCTGCATGTATTACCTAGAGATTACATCATAGATAAACAAGACGGTATCAAGGAACCGCTAGGGATGGCAGGTTCAAGATTAGAAGCTAAGGTGCATTTAGTAACATGCAGCGAAAATTCGTCTCAAAATATCCATAAATGCATAAGTGCAGCCGGTTTAGATGTTGAAGCATTTGTTTTAGAGCAACTTGCGTCGAGCTACTCCGTATTAACTGAAGATGAGAGAAATTTGGGAGTTTGTTTAATTGATATAGGTGGAGGAACAACAGACATCGCTGTCTTTGTTGACGGATCTATTTGTTTTACAGATGTGATTCCAATAGCTGGTGACCACGTAACAAATGATATTGCTCAAGCCCTAAGAACTCCTCCTACGCAAGCAGAAACTATTAAACAAAGATATGGCTGTGCCGTAAGTTCAATGACAAGACCTGAAGAAATTATGATGGTTCCTGGGATGGGAGGAAGACCGGAAAGAGAGTTATCAAGACAAGCATTAGCAGATGTTTTAGAAAGAAGATATGTAGAGATATTTAGTATGGCTCAACAGAAGTTAAGTCTAAGCGGCTTTGATGAATTAATTCCTGCAGGGATAGTATTGACTGGTGGAGCATCAAAAATTGAAGGGGCTACAGAATTAGCGGAAGAGATTTTTCATTCTCCAGTGAGAATGGGCTCGCCTCATTCAGTTGAAGGGTTTTCTGAGATTATTAATAACCCAATTTATGCCACATCGGTTGGTCTATTACTATATGGAAAGAAGCAAATGCAAGAGGATCATCTAAATTATATACACAGAGACAAGAATATTTTAAATAGGATTTCTAGATGGTTTGGCGGAAATCTTTAACAATTAATTAAAAGAGAGGTTAGATATGAGTGATTGGCAAATTATAGAGGAAGTTAAAGGAAATGCTTCAATAAGAGTTATAGGTGTTGGGGGCGGCGGCGGAAATGCTGTGCAGCATATGGTCGAATGTGGCATTGAAGGCGCTGAGTTCATTTCTATCAATACTGATAAGCAAGCTCTAGAGAAAAATGATGCTAGTACTAAACTTATTCTAGGTATGGAGATAACCGATGGACTAGGAGCAGGAGCAAATCCTGCGATTGGAAGAGAGGCTGCTCTTGAGGATAGGGATAAGCTTAGAGATATGCTCAAAGGTACTGATATGGTTTTCATAACAGCTGGAATGGGTGGAGGTACAGGTACAGGCGCTGCTCCAATAGTAGCTCAAGTAGCTAAAGAACTTGGAATTCTTACAGTAGCTGTTGTTACTAAACCTTTTGAATTAGAAGGAGCTAAGAGAATGAAGATTGCCCAAGAGGGCATTAAAGAGTTAGTTGAAGAAGTTGATTCATTGATAACAATACCTAACCAGAAACTCTTAGAAGTTCTCGGAGAAGATTGCAGCATGCTCGAAGCCTTCAAACAAGCAAATGATGTACTCGGCGGAGCTGTTAGAGGTATTTCGGATATTATAATTAGACCTGGATTAATAAATGTAGATTTTGCTGATGTAAAAACTGTCATGTCCGAAAAAGGAACTGCAATGATGGGTACAGGTACATCTAGTGGACCTGATAGAGCAAGAATTGCAGCTGAACAAGCCATAGCTAGCAAGCTTCTAGAAGATATAAGTCTTAAAGACGCAAAAGGAGTTCTAGTTAATATAACTGCAGGACCTGAACTTTCTTTGGGAGAAATAAAAGCAGTTGGGGACTGTATTAATGAATTTGCTTCTCCAGAAGCGATCATAGTTACTGGGACGGTCTTAGATGAATCATCTTCAAATGATTTAACAGTAACTGTCATTGCTACAGGATTAAATTCTTCTGTACAGACAGCTGCAAATAAACCCCATAGCTTAAATTCTATAAATGAAAGGAAGCCTTTACCTTTGAGCGATGCAGCTAAACAACTTCTAGAAAATCCACCACTTGTAGAAAAGGCTTTGAAAAAAGAAACAGATAATGATGAATATCTCGATATTCCTTCCTTTGTAAGAACTCAACTAGATTAATTAGGAGACCATGTCTACTAGGATTCTCTATTCTTCGGGAAGGATAGTATTTATCCAGTTAATAATTCTTTTAGGGTTTTGTTCTCTAATTGCTAGACTGATCTACCTTCAAATTTATCAGGATATTTTTCTTGATGATCAGGTCTTTAGTAGGCTAGATTCTAATTATTCTCTTTTAGCATCTAGAGGAAAGATTTTAGATAGAAATAATAAAATTCTTGCCTTGGATGTAAAAGGTTATAGCGTTGGTTTAGATTTCTCTCAATTTAGATACGATAAAGAAAATATTATTTCTCTTTCCAGGGCCTTAAATCAAGATCCCCTTATCTTGCTTGAGGGATTAAAAAAGCAATCTTCTGGATTCAAAGAAATTAGTAGGAATGTCAATAATCAAATAAGAACAAGTATTAAAAGTCAGAAGATTCCAGGAATTTATTTTAGAGAAAATTTAAGAAGAAGTTATCCGGAGAAAAATATCACTTCTCATGTTGTTGGTCTTACAGATATCGATAGAAGAGGTATTCAAGGTACAGAGCTCGTATTTCATAACGAGCTTTTAGGAAAAGAGGGCAGCTTTCAAGGAATTAAAGGTTCAAGAAATAGTAAACTTGAAGGTAAAAGAATAGAAGCTGTTTCAGGAAATGATATTCAATTAACTATAGATATAAATATCCAATCAATTGCTTATCATGAACTAGATAAGGTTATTGAAAAATATAATGCCGAGGCAGGATCAGTGGTTGTCATTGAGCCTAAATCGGGAGATATACTTGCTTTAGTAAATCATCCTTCTTTTGATCCCTCTAATAGAAAAAACTTTCATGATATGTCTATACTTAGAAATAGAGCAACAATAGATGTTTTTGAACCAGGTTCTGTTCTCAAACCCTTGGCCATGTCTGCAATTCTAGAATCAGGAAAAATACACGAAGATTTGATAGTTAACACCTCTCCAGGGTGGATTGAGTTTGAAGGTTATAAAACAAGTGATTTTCGAGATTATGGTCAGCTCAATCTCTCAGAAATTATTTCTTATTCAAGTAATGTTGGAATGATCAAATTATGTGAAGATCAGGATATAAAACATCTAGTAAATTATTATAAAAAATTTGGTATCGGCAGATATCCTACGTCTATTATGCTGCCTGCAAGAGAAGGCTTTTTACCTCACGAAACTCAATTTACTTTAAGAGATAAAGTAAGCTCTTGTTATGGTTATGGAATGACTTTATCGGCCCTTCAGATTGCCCAGGCCTATTCGGTTTTTGCCAATCAAGGAAATTTCATAGAGTTAAATTTATTTAAAGAAAATTCTTTTGCTGAACCTTTCAATGAAAGAGTTATCAATGTTGATACAAATCAAAAAATAGTGGACATGCTTGTTAGAACGGTTAACTCAGAAGGAGGAACCGCTTCTAAGGCTAAACTAGCCAAACGGGTAGTTGCAGGTAAAACTGGTACTGCCAAAGAGACTATGGAAACTGAGACTACTTACACGGCAACATTTGCAGGTTTCGTACCCCATGATAGCCCAGAATTTTTGGCAGTCGTTGTATTACATGGACTTTCTGGTGATGATTACTCTGGCGGTAAAGTATCAGCTCCTTTATTTTCCAGTATTATGGAACAAATATTTTTATTAAGGGACCTTGAGATATAGATGCAAGCTTCTAATTTTTTATTTGAACTATCTGATCTAGATGGTTTTAAAGACGTAGAAATTTCGAGTCTTCATATTGATAGTAGATCCTTATCTCCTGGGGGTTTATTTTTTGCGCTTAAGGGGCATAAGAAAGATGGCATTAATTTTGTAGATTCGGCATTAGAAAAAGGAGCTGCTTTAGTTATATCGGACAACAAGATAAGTACCAAGAGTCAAAATATTATTTACTTTCCTGATTTAAGAGAATACTTAGGTTTATTTGCTTCAAGGTTTTACGGTCTCCCAAGCACTAAATTGAAAGTAGTATGTGTTACGGGCACCAATGGGAAAACAACCTCTGTTGAGACTTTCTCTAGCATGAGTAATCTATTGCAAAGTAAATGTGGTTACATGAGCACGATCAATTCTTCTATTGATGGTCATATTCTTAAAGAATCAGTTTTGACTACAGAGCATCCAATCCAGATCAATAGTTTCCTGCGAGAAGCTCTAAACAATAAAGTCTCATATATCGCCATGGAAGCCTCTTCCCATGGCTTAGAGCAGAATAGATTAGCCGGGGTAGAAATAGATTACGCTATTTTAACCAGTTTTTCTCACGATCATTTAGACTATCATGGAAGTTTAAAAAACTATAAAAATTCAAAAAAGAAACTCTTTTATGATTTAACACCACATAACAACATCATTTGTATAGACAGTGAATTTGGCGAAAATCTGCATCAAGAACTTAAGAAAATAAATCAAAATACTTATAGTGTTTCTATTGAGAAAGAGGCAGATTTCTATGCAACATTTGAGAAAAGTAAAGGAGGTCTCAATGTAAACCTGAAAGCTTTTGAAGAAAACATTAACTTCGAGCTAAGTACAATTTCTAGATACCTTGCTTCAAATATTATTTGCTCTATTGCCGTTCTTGTCTTGGAAGGGAAAACTCTTAGAGAAATTTCAAGTATCACTAAAGACATACAGCTACCCAAGGGCAGATTAGAGAGAATCTTTCATGAAAAGAACCCAATCTATATTGACTATGCTCACACTCCTGAAGCACTTGAATGTGCATTAAAAGAAATCCGAAGAAGTCATGAAGGTTTGATTTGGTGTTTATTTGGATGTGGAGGAGATCGTGATAAGCAAAAAAGACCCTTAATGGGTAGTGTGGCTGAACAATATGCCGATGTGGTTGTATTGACTAATGACAATCCAAGAAGGGAAGATGAAAAAGCGATCATTAGCGATATTCTTTCAGGGATTGAATCCTCAGAAGATATTTTAATATTCCCCGACAGAAGAGAGGCAATAGAAAAGATTCTTACTGAATTTAAGAAAAGTTCAAATAAAGATGTATTATTAATTGCAGGAAAAGGACACGAATCTCACCAAAATATTGGAAACGAACTCCTTGAATTTAATGATAAAGATATAGTATCTGAATTCTTGAAAACGAAATAAGTCATGGATTTAAACCAGCTAGCTCAGATTTCTAAAGGTAGGCTCATTGGAGAATCCGTTAACTTTGAAAGTTTTAGCATAGATTCCAGAACCATCGGTCCAGGTGAATTATATATTTCTTTATTAGGTAAAAATTTTGATGGCCATGAATTCTTAGCAGAAGCAAAAGGCAAAGGTGCTTCAGCTGCTGTTGTAAGTCAATCAACCCAGATAGATTTTCCGCAAATTCTTGTGGATGATACCTTTGATTTTATGAGGAGTGTTGCTGCTTACAACAGAAATGAATTTAAAGGTAAGGTAATTGGGATCACTGGAACAAATGGCAAAACAAGTACTAAACAAATTATCTTTAGTCTTCTGAATAAATATAACAACTGTCATAGAACATTGGGGAACATGAATAACCAGATAGGTGTCCCTTTTTCTTTGCTAAGCTTACAAAATAATTATCAATATTCTGTTATTGAAATGGGAACTAGCGAACCAGGTGAAATAGAAATATTAACTAGGCAAGTAAATCCAGATATTGCCGCTATAACTAATGTATCAATAGGTCATTTAGAAGGTCTTACGGATACAGATTCTATTGCTTTAGAAAAAGGAAATATTTTAGATTTCCAAACAAATAATGGAATCGCTTTTTTACCAAAAGACTCAAATTTTTATCAATCCTGGAAACACAGAACTAATGCAAAAGAAGTCTTGTCATTCGGTTTTGATAAAGAATCTGATTTTAGGATATCGGGAATAAAGTCAGATTTAGAGAATAATCTCACCAGTTTTAATTTATATTTTGATGGTTCAAAAGAAGAGCTACTTATAAATGGTATTGGATTGCATAATGCGCTGAATGCCGCCTTATCTTTTGGAGTGGCTTTTCATTGTGGTATTGGATTATCTCAAATCAAAGAGAACCTTAAAGCTGTAGATCTTCCTCAAAGAAGGCTGTCGGTGTTTAAATCAATATCTGATTCAATTCTAATAGATGATTCTTACAATTCTAATCCTGCTTCGCTGAAGAACGCTCTAGATTCGTTAGAAGAAATGAAAGGAAAGAAAATTTGTGTTCTTGGAGAAATGAAAGAATTAGGAGAGGGGTCGGCTGAGATTCACAAAGAAATGTATCATTATGCTAAAGATAAAACAGACAAAATCCTTCTCTTGGGTGATGTATGGTCTTCCATTGATTTAGATGAAACGGATTCTTTAATAATTTTTGATAATCATGATGAGATATACGATTACTTAGTTTCAGTATTAGACCATAACACTATATTATTAGTGAAAGGTTCAAGATCAACAAGAATGGACCTTATTGCCGATAAACTAAAAAATTAAATGCTATTACCATTATTTGAATACCTTTCCGAGTTTTTTGGCCCTTTTCGTGTCGTTGAGTTTCTTTCTACTAGAGCAATATTAGCAACATTAACCTCGTTGATTTTTTCATTAATCTTGGGTCCAAGGTTTATAAATAAAATGAAAGATATACAGGTTGGTCAGGTTATAAGAGAAGAGGGCCCTGAAACTCATCTTTCTAAACAAGGAACGCCAACTATGGGGGGTACACTTATACTTAGTTCTATATTCCTAAGTGTAATTTTATGGGGAGACTTAGAAAATAGATATTTATGGGTAGCGTTTCTAACGGCAATGTCCTTCGGTATTCTGGGCTGGGTAGATGATCGTTTAAAGATAAAATATAAATCTAGTGATGGACTATCCGCTTCTAATAAAATTTTTTGGCAGTCTATTATTGCTCTCATTGCATGCTCTTACTTATACATGAGCCAAGAAAATATTGCTGAGACTAGTTTGATAGTTCCGTTTTTTAAAGATGTCTCTATTCCTTTGGGGTTAGGTTTCATAGTACTTTCCTATTTTGTAGTCATAGGAACTAGTAATGCTGTAAATTTAACCGATGGATTAGATGGACTTGCCATCTTGCCTTGTGTGATGGTAGCTGCAGGCCTAGGCATAATCGGTTATCTAGCAGGAAATATTATTTATTCAGATTTTCTAAATATACCTTATTTGCCTGGTACAGGTGAGATGATAGTATTTTGTGGTGCTTTGGTAGGAGCAGGAATAGGTTTTCTTTGGTTCAATACATATCCTGCCCAAGTTTTTATGGGTGACGTAGGTTCTCTGTCTCTAGGAGCTGCTTTAGGTATTGTGACTGTAATTATAAGACACGAATATGTATTACTGGTAATGGGTGGGTTATTTGTAATCGAAGCATTATCAGTTATTGTTCAAGTAGCTTCATTTAAGATGACAGGTAAAAGAGTATTTAATATGGCTCCTTTGCATCATCACTATGAGTTAAAAGGCTGGCCCGAACCAAGAGTAATTGTCAGATTTTGGATTATTACATTCATGTTAGTTTTGCTTGGATTAGCTCTTCTTAGGCTTAGATAGAAAGGGTGGAAGAGAAATTTCCATTAGTCATAGGCTTTGGTGCAACAGGCTCATCACTAATAGATTATTTATCTAATTCTTACGAAAAAATATTTTTGATAGAGGATTGGAAAGATAATCCTAATCTAAAAAGAATTATCCAAGAGATTCCTAAAGTCGTTATTAATCCGAAACTAGACCATGATCTTTTTTCACAGGTCTCAAAGATTTATCCAAGTCCTGGAGTACCAAGTGACCACGTTATTTTCGTTCATGCAAGAAAAAATAAATTACAAGTTTCATCAGATATACAAGAATTTCTTGTAAATCATAAAAGTACAAAGATATTAGTTACAGGAACAAATGGTAAGACTTCTACCTGTCTATTAATCAAGCACTTATTTGAGTATTTTTATCCCAATTTAAAGATAGCTGCTTTAGGGAATATAGGAGAACCTGTGCTTGATTATTTAGAAAAAGAGGTTGATGTCTCTATTATTGAAGTTTCGAGTTTTCAGCTTGAATTATTAAATCAAATTGAATTTGAAATAGGCTTACTTTTAAACATAGAGCAAGATCATTTAGATAGGCATGGAACCTTTGAAGATTACAAGGCAATGAAAGAAAAGGTCTTGAAGCATTCTGCTTTTAATATTTCTTTTAATAATAAAAATTCTTTAGGTAAGGATTATAAGAATTATCATAATCATGAGTTACCAAAAGGTTTTTTAGAGTCTTCTACTCTATCAAATTGGCCTCTACACGATAAACAAAATTTAAGAGCTAGCATTGAGGTCTTAAATACATATTCAAAGCACTATAAGGGCATTAAGAATGATAAAAATCTCTATGAAGATATCCTAAAAAGCCTTAAGAGTTTTAAAAAATTACCGCATAGATTTGAGTTTGTTAAGCAATGTGAAGGCGTTAGCTTTATTAATGACTCAAAAGCTACAAATATTGATGCAATGATAAAAGCAGTTAGTTCAGCTAATCAATATAGTCAAGACGGCAATATTTATCTGATTTGTGGAGGAGATCTGAAGGGACAGGATATTCTTTCTGCAGATTTATCGGAGTTAAGTAATGTAAAAAATATACTTATTTATGGAAAGGACAAAGCGACGATTTTTAATTCAATGAATAAATACTCGGAGTGCTTGAGTGTACAGGACTTAGAGTCAGCATTTAAAATATCAGTATCAATGGCAAAAGAAGGTGATCATGTTTTGCTTGCACCTGCATGCTCAAGTTTAGATATGTTCAGTGATTATCGAGAAAGAGGAGACAGGTTTAAGCAACTTGTGAACGATCTCTAGATGGACAGATTCAATTTTTTTCACAATTTTGACTACCTCAAACTAGATTTCATATTAATTTTTTTATTCTTAACGCTTAGCTTTTGTGGTCTTTTAATTTTAGCTTCTGCAGCTGTGCATTTCTCAGATTTAATATATGGAAATCCTTCGGCATTATTTAACAGACAATTATTTCATTTTATTTTGGGTATTATCGGATTGTTAATATTTTTTTTAATCCCATTAAATTTTTGGTTAACTTACGATAGATTACTTTTAACACTAGGATTCTTATTACTACTTTTAGTTTTTGTTCCGGGAATAGGCGTAGAGGTCAACGGGGCTAACAGATGGATAAGAATAGCTGGCTTTGGCTTGCAGCCTTCAGAGGTAATGAAGTTTCTAAGTGTGCTTTATGTGTCCTGTTATTCTGTAAGACGTATCAAACAAATTCAATCACACTGGATGGGTTTTTTTAGACCTGCATTAATTATTATCAGTGTAATTTCAGTAATTTTGATACAACCTGATTTAGGCTCTTCTGCTGTGATATTTATAGCTGTCCTTGGGGTTTTATTTGTTGCTGGAGTAAAGTTAAAACAATTTATGGTGGTCGCTCTTCTTGGATGCATAGGGATATTCCTAATGATTGCCCTTGTACCCTGGCGATGGGAGAGGATTGTTTCATTTATGGACCCTTGGAGTAATCCTTGGAGTAGTGGATATCAATTAACTCTATCCTTAATGTCTATTGGAAGAGGAGACTGGTTTGGTGTTGGGCTAGGTCAAGGTCTTATGAAAATGGGTTATTTACCCGATGCACATACTGACTTTATCTTTTCAGTGATTGTCGAGGAGACAGGAATTTTAGGTGGTCTAATGATAGTTGCTTTGCTTTTTGCTTTATCATTTAGAATATTTTACATCGGTAGAGAATCTCTTCTTAGAAAGAATTTTTTTGGTTTTTATTTTTCATATGGAGTTGCACTGCTTCTTGGATTGCACACCTTTATCAACGTAGGAGTGGCTTGTGGCCTACTTCCAACTAAAGGGTTAACCTTGCCATTAATAAGTTATGGAGGAACAAACTTAATAATGGTTTGTTTAATGATCGGATTAATTTTAAGGGTAGACTATGAAAATAAAAATTCTATGCCCATAACGATAATAAAACATAGAGCCGAATTCTGATGAAAATACTCATGATTGCAGGAGGTACAGGAGGACATGTCTTTCCAGCACTCACTATCGCTAAGAAATTTGAAGAACACGGAAATGATATATCTTGGATTGGAAAATTAGATAGCCTAGAGGAGAGAATAGCCTTAGAGGAAGGTTTTCATTTTTTCCCTATTCGAGCAAAGGGATTCTTAGGAAAAAATTTTATTGAAAAGATAGGTGCGATTTTTACTTTATCAATCTCAATTCTAAAGAGTATTGTCTTAATTATTAGGATAAAACCTGATTTGGCAATATCAACCGGAGGATATCTGTCTCTGGCTCCAGGCTTGGCAACTATTTTTTTATGTCCTTTATATATTCACGAACAAAATAGCATACCGGGTATTTCTAATAGGATATTACACAGGATATCAAAAAGAACTTTTGAAGCTTTTCCTGGGACTTTTAAACAACCGACCCAAAAAGTGATTAATGTAGGTAATCCTATAAGAGATGAAATCTCTAGAATCGCTGATTTAGATGAGATAGAAGACGATAAGTTTAGAATTTTAATTCTTGGTGGCAGTCAAGGGTCACAGCAAATTAATGATATTTTAATTCAAGCTATGCATGATAAAAAAAATCTCTCACATTGGGTTCTTACACATCAAGTGGGGCAACTTAATACAACTAAACTCAAAGAAGCTTATATAAAATCTGGAGTAAAGTTTGTCATTAAAGAATTTATTGAAGATATTGCTACGGCATATAGAGAGTCCGATATTATTATTTCTCGTTCTGGGGCGATGAGTGTTACGGAGATCTGCGCAGCACAAAAAGCATGTATTTTACTTCCGCTTCCCTGGTCTGCCGATAATCATCAGATTTTTAATGCTAAATTTCTTGCTGATAGAGGAGCTGCTCAGATGATCGAATCTGATATTTCTAATGCTGAAATCCTATACGAACTTCTAATTGATCTCGAAAAAGATGATAATAAAAGAAATTCAATGAAACGAGCAGCGGGAAAGGTTTTCCCAAGTTCCACTTCAGAAAGAATATTTAATTGTATTAATGAATCCCTCAAGTTTTAAATTAAAAAATATCCATTTCATTGGTATTGGTGGCAGCGGTATGAGTGGCATTGCCGAGGTGTTGAATAATTTAGGTTATCGAGTTTCTGGATCTGACAATTCAAATTCATCTAATACCATTCGCCTTGAGAATCTGGGTATTAATGTCTACTACGATCATAAATCGGAAAATCTAGATGGAGTTGAGATGGTTGTAAGATCTACAGCTATACTCGATGATAATCCGGAGATTCTTGAAGCCAAAAGACGATTGATACCTGTTTTGGCTAGAGCAGAAATGCTCTCCAGTTTAATGAATAATAAAAGAGGTATTGCCGTCGCAGGTACGCATGGCAAGACAACCACAACTAGCTTGATAGCCTCTATTATGAGCCATGCCCAATTGGATCCAACATTTATAAATGGAGGTATCATTAATAGTTTCAACTCCAATGCACAACTGGG
>MDSY01105468.1_pt1 | contig 27443 bp, 16 predicted proteins | sample 811131 | NCBI WGS metagenome assembly MDSY01 (sample SAMN05326643, study PRJNA326480) | marine metagenome | isolation source: seawater | place: Atlantic Ocean: South West | collected 2010
ACCTCAAAAACCCCCAAAACCAAAAACCTCATCGCGAATTGTTTCGCCGCCGCGGATGAGACCAAAACCCGGGAGTTTTGCAACGACGTCGCGGTGAGGGGTTCACATGAAGACCAGCTGGATGCCTTAGAACTAGTAGTGAGTCACTTAACAGGCCCTACTACTTCAACACGAAATGTAGACCGAGCGTTAATCGAAGCCAACCGCCGGGTGAAACTCGGCGTCCAGCGCGGCGGGCGGTTGAATACTTTGGCGTTACGAATCCAGACGAAAATATCGTACGCGCGGCGCAGGGCGGACGCGTTGGTGAGCTTCGGACAGTGGTGTGGATTTGTCGGGAAGGGGGTTACGGGTAACGCTTCCAAGGGTGTCAGACCAACGGGTGTTACGGATCGTACTACCTCTAAGGTTGTTACGAGCAATGACACTACTGGCAAACAGTCTAAGGATGTTACGCGTTCCTTCGTCGCGTCCTTTTTCGTCGATTCGTTTTCAAAACCTGACGAACCAAAAAACGAAAACTCGGGCAAAGTTCAATCCACAAAAGCCAACGACGATTTCCACAAAAAAGAGAAACGGCTGAAAGAAACGGCCAAAGGGTCACTATACAAGCTGTTGGAGGAAAGCGCGTGTACAGATTTTGGAGTCGTCACAAGTTTAGTGCGCATAATGCTCCACGAAAAGGACGTCCTGCAGGCGCTTGAGCTGTTGAAAACGGTAATTCAAGAAACCCCACACGACGCAGACGCGGCTGCGGCGTACGCGGAATTATGCGCAATCATAAGACATCCTGAAAATGAGTTTGCGAACAACTCAGCTTGCGGTTCGAGTTCCAGTAGTTCCAGTAACAGTGATTCCAGTGATAGTGACGGTTCCAGTTCCAGTGATGACGACGCTTCGCCATCCAAGAGCCGCTCAAAATCCAACTTATCGATGAGCCACGAGGCGAAGAAGAATCGACGCGACGCGCGCTCTGCGGCGAAGGTTGTTACTTTGACGCAAAACTTCATACGCCCGAGTGCGGTGGTCACCGCGATTTCCGCGCTGAATGCGGTTAGAGCAAACCCCGAGTCAGCGGAAAATCTAAAAAACTTGATCGTCGCGTTGGACGATTTAACGGACAGCGAACGGTTGTTGGAGGTTCGCGAACCCGGGCTGGTCAAGCCGACTTGGGTCGATTTGATGGAAGCGTTGGCGGTGCGGTGCGAAACAACGTCCCGAGATCCTGGGGCTTGGTGGGCGCTGACCAGAGCGCTTGTCGGATTCCGACCTGAAGAGCGGCTGACGGAACGGAGTGTTGAAGCGGATGTGGCTTTGAAAGCATTATCGCAGCGAAATATAAAGAGACGCTCGACGTGCGTCGTTGCCGCGAAGGACGCGCGGCGCGTGTTTTTTAGCTCCGATGCTAATTCTAACAAGTCACGGATAGAGTGGTGGCCGAAATTACTTCTGGCGAGGGATTTGCTGGGAATAGGAGGTGCGGGGGCTGATGACGGTGATGATGACGATGCGGATCACGATGGTGACGGTATGAGTGATGGTATCCGTATTCATGCAGACGACGGTGACGCTACTCGTGCTAAAAAGAGTAAACACCCTACCCGAGCCAAAATATCGCCGCTTCCCCCGCACCACGCCGCGTTGCTCTCCGCGCAGGCTGCGTGTTCCCAAGTCCTGTTCCCCAACGACGGGTTCCACGTTTTGGCGAGTCGAAGACTGAATGCCCTTACGAATCCGCAAGAGTTTTGGAATTCTGGAAAAAGTAAAAAATCTTTGAATAAAGGAAGAGGCGGGTTTCACGGCGAGTGGAAACGAAGAGGGAAGAAGGCGCTGGGGAAGAGTTTCTACGACGAGACGGTTAGGGCGAACGCGAGGGTGTTACGTTTGAGTGTTGCGAATGGTGTAACACCTCTTCTTGAGAACGGTAACGAGGGGAATGATTTACAGGTTCAAGCGGCGTACAACTCCGATCAATCGCTGTCGCTGAGTTTGTCGGAGGTTTCGGATACTGCGGGCGACCCCGCGGAACGTGAACTCAACGCGGTCGATACCGTCGAAACGGACGCTCAATTGTCCTCGAAAAAACGCGTTCGCGCGGCGCGAGCGCAGATTCTCAGGGTGAAGAAGAAGCGTCGCGACGGTGTTAGAGAGGATGAGGGTGAAAAGACGAAGGCGGCGGCGGAGTGCGACGACGCGCGAAACCAAGCTGTCGAAATATTTTCGTCCAAACAGAAGAAGAGAAAACATCCTCGCCACGATGACGACGAAGACGACGATGAAGACTCAGAAGGTCCACCTGTTCCCGTTTTCACCAAGAAAACAGGCAAGCGCAAAGACCCCAACACAGGGGGTACCGTGACGTCAAAATCCAAAACGTCAAAACCCAACATCGAAGACAAGCGGTGTAAGGCGTGCTTCTTCGCGGCCCGTTCGAAAAAAAAGTGCGGCGTCTCAGGACAAGCGCCCAGCTTTTGCTTTTTAGTATAAGTCTTTAGTGTCGCTAGAATGAACTTGTGTTTCCTACTACTCGTTACCAATGAACGTGTCTACGTCGTACTTTGCGAACAGGTTCATCGGGTGTTTCATTGTTTTGAACTCCAACGCGTTGCCTGACGGGTCGAGGAGGAAGAAGGTTTTTTGCTCACCCGGCTGTCCTCCAAATCTCGAGTGCGGTTCGATTTCCAGCTTGATTTCATTGGAATGTAATCTCGCCACCAGGGCATCGAAATCGAACGCGTTAAGTGCTGCCCCGAAGTGCGGCACCGGCACCGGGTCTCCATCTACACTGGAGTGTTGCTCAGATCCAGAGTACCCAACCACTTGGTGAATCACGAGCTGACACACCCCGAACACGTCGTAATCAGTCCAAGTGCGGCTTTCTCGTCCTCTTCGAAATCCCAAATTGTCGTAAAAAGCACGTGCGACGTCTATGTCGTGCACGGGAATGGCGAGGTGGAAGCACGCTCCGGGCGACGGAGAAAACGGCGGTGGCGACACTGTGGTCGCCGACGGGTCCATTTCTGTACCCAACGCCGCGTCACCGCAAGTGGGGCGAACGAAAGTGATTCGTGTTTTTCGGGGACTCGGTTTCGGTGATTTTCGGGACGGTGCCGAGAGATCACAAAAACCACAACCCCGACACAACTCGACACACCTGATCGCATGAGCACCTGCGCTGTGCTTGGGGTTGCCCCGCTTCATCGCGCGCGGCTCACATCTTGCCGATCGAAACGCACACACAAACGCTATGGGCATTCAGTCTCGATCGTCGTTCGCGCCAGCGCTGATGAGAATGACAAATCCTCATCATCATCCCCCGGGACGAATCAATTGCTCTCCAAGCTGTGTCCTTTGCTGAAGGTTTTCAGCGGCGGGGACGCGGCGGCTCCCCGGAACCGAGTTTCGGAAGTCGCCACCAGCGGGTTTGCGAGCATCGCGAGGCTTCCCTTCGGCGTTACCGTCCAACCCGAGTGCGCCACTCGATCGTCCAATCCCAAGAAGCCAATCACTCTGTACGAATTCGAAGCGTGTCCGTTTTGTCGAAGAGTCCGTGAAACAGCAACGCAGTTGGACTTGGAACTGATAATCAAACCGTGTCCGAAAGACTCTTTGGTGCACCGAGAGGAAGCGCTGGCGAAAGGCAATGTCAAAGGAACCTACCCGTTCCTCGTGGATGAAAATACGGGTATGGCGATGAGCGAGAGCGAAGACATTGCGCGGTACCTTTGGAGCGAGTACGGCGAGAATACCGAATTTCCAGAAGCTATCGTGACGACCACTATCGTAACCGGGTGGATGCCTACACTATTGCGAGCCGGAAGAGGCATGACACGCTATGCGAACACGACAGATTCAAAAGATTCAATAGATTCAAAAGTGCATTCAACAGAAACCACTCCACACATCACCCTGTACAACTACGAAGGCAACCAGTTCGCACGGTTGGTCCGGGAAGCGCTTTGCGAGCTGGAGTTGCCTTATGTTTTGAAAAACGCTGGGAAGGGATCGGGGCGGAGAGATGAGTTGCGAAAAATTGATCAAGATGCTGCGGTGCCTTATTTGATTGACACGAAAACGGGCACGCAGCTGGGGGAGAGCGAGGACATCATAGCGTATCTTTTTCAGAAGTACGGGGGGTACGGTGGGGGGGGAGGGGCGTGAGTGCGTAGGGAGTTGGTAATTTTGTAAGCAGTCACATTTTCTACTCCCGCGGCGCGCGTTGAATGACGTTCTCAAGGTCATGCAGCAAGTACATGGCATACGCTTTCTCGACCGGGGCATCAAGCTTAATTTAGTACAGCAAGATTCCTCCTTTGGTGGGGTGTTCGGGCCATGTACTGACCACGGTCCCAGGTTCCCACGCGTATCACCAAGACATCTCTCGGTCTCCAACTGCGAATCTCAACTCTTCACGAAATTGTTTCGGGCTGCGCGAGCCCGGAAGGTCGGGACTGCGCTCGTTCGCGTCTGCATAGGATGCAAGTTTCTTCCCGCACACTCGCTTGTTTAATTTTCAGTCACTCAGTTGACACTCACATCCGCAATAATACGTTGATATGCCGCGTTTCAAGCACTTGGCGCATCGTTTTTTTCCCTCAGATCCGCACTTCAAACATAAATGACTAGCACCCCCTAGTATCAACGGCGGGGCAGGCTCGGGCGTTAACCCCGCCGCGGCGGCCCCAGTTTTGCTGCAAAACTCGACGGTTACAGATGGCGACATTGTGCCGGGTAACGTAGCGAGTAATGTGCGCGCGTGCGCGTGGTTGTGAGTGGCTTTTTTCCTCGGACGTTACAACGCTTCCGCTGAATTTTTCCGGGACGAATAAAAACGATCGATGCCGACATCAGTCAACATAACAAGATGCGCGATCCACACGATGCGGTGACGCACGACTCCCCCGCGACCCCCGAGGAGTCCGACGCGCTAGCTTCGTTCCGCGCCGCTCTGAAAGAAGCCAACATCACAATCCCCCAATCGATGTGCGCCAACGGCGGAGAAACAGGCGCATGTCTTCGTTATTTACGAGCGCGAAAGCTTGACATAAAAAAAAGCACCGCGATGCTCCTCCAAACCATCAAGTGGCGAAATGAAAACGACATCGAGAGTTTACTCTCTACGCCTCTTGATGAGGACGATTTTCGGGAAAACGCACAGCTGTACCCCGCGTCGTACCACAAGCACGACGCGCACGGCCGGCCAGTGTACATGGAAAGGACCGGGAGCGCCAAGTTCTCTACGCTATTGAAACGACTCGGCCAAAAGAATTTCTTGCGAATGCATCTTCGCGGCATGGAGTACCAGTACCGAGTTCTCCTCCCTAACGCGTCCAAAAAATTTAAAAAGCCAACCACGCAGATGTGTAACGTGATCGACGTGGGGGAGCTTTCCTTGTACGACACTGTGCGTCACTCGGAGGTGCTCACCGCGTTGAAAACTATCGCGCAAGTAGATTCAGATTACTATCCCGAAAATCTGGGGACGACTCTTGTTTGCAACGCGCCTTGGTCTTTCACCACGGCTTGGGGGATTATCAGTGTGTTTCTGGACAAGAAGACCCAGGTTAAGTTTAAGGTACTTGGGAAAGGGCAGGCTCAGCTTGATGCTTTGTGCGAAGTACTAGGGGGTATCGAAAACGTGCCAGCGTTTCTCGGCGGCGAATGTAAATGTCCAGGCGGGTGCGTTTGTTTAGACCCGACTATTGAACCAACGGAACAGGTGTTGACGAACGAACAAGTGGAGTACGCGCGGTATTTTGTTGATGTTGAGGATGTTGGGGATGCGGTTGGGGATTTAGATATCGGGGATACAAATGGGGATACTCATGGGGATACGGTCGGGGACGGTACAATCGCGGTATCCCCTAGCGACGATGCCCCGCAATAGGACACTAAGTTAATAATCTATTCTTTCTAACTGCTCGTCGAAGCCATACCCCGAGCTTCCTTAAGAATCGCATCGTTCCGGTTCTTCCCGAGCGTCATGAATAGGATCTGAAACCTGGGCTGTCCCCGAGGATTCAATCTCCTCCTGAGTCTCTGCAAAAAACGTATGCGCGCAAATCTCGCCCGCCCCACCAGCCGAGCCAAGCCGCTGAAACGGATCGTGCATCAGCAACTTGAGCACTAAATCCACAAAAGCCTCCGCGAAAGGATTTAATGAATCACCTCCCCCGTTTTCCTCCATCCACCATTCCGGAAACACGGGCGCTTCCCCTTTTTGAACGTTCATATACGTGAGGAATTCGTTCGCGCCTCGAAACGGAGGAACGCCGCAAACGCATTGGTACAAAACGATTCCGTATGACCACCAGTCTAGGGCGGTTGGAGGTGGTGCGGCTTTACTCAAGTCCTCCGCCCACCCAGCCTCACCCCCCCCGGGCTCACCAAGAATCTCAGGCGCGACGTAGTCGCAGGTTCCCACGAACGCGAGGGCGCGCTTTCTTTGGTGTAATTTATTTCTCTCAGAGTCTTTTTCAGATGCATTAATTGCATCAGACGCTTCTTTCCTTTCAACCTCTCCATCCCCCCTATTCAAAAGAAGACAGCTCCCAAAGTCACACAGTTTCAACTCCCCACCCCCATCGAACAGGATATTTTCCGGTTTCAAATCCCTGTGGACCACGCCGTTTAAGTGGCACTGCGCCACCGCGTGTAACAACGAACTCGCGACTGTCCGCGTTTCAAATAACGACAAGCCTTTTATTTTTTCACTTTTATCATGAGGCGATTCTCTCGTCGTACTCTGAATTTTATCAAACAGCTCGCCCCCAGTGCAGTGTTCCAGGCCGAGGTAGATGGCTTCATAGTCTTGGAACGTCCACTGTAGCTGCACCACGCTTGCAACGTTCCGCAACAAGTCCAACGCGTTCCGTTCGTCCCGCACGAACTCTCCCTTTTTCTCCTTTAAAATGTGACGTTTTTGCATAACCTTCAGAGCGACCGGTTGGTTGGTTGTGGATGGACCCTCATCGGTATCCTGATCCCGTACTTTTCTTCGCACTAACAGCACCTCACCGAATGATCCTTCCCCAATTTCATCAATCACCTCAAAGTCTGAGAACGAGACGTTCAGTTTGGGGGCGGGGGGTGGGCCACTCGACGTCGTCGCCGACGATGAGTCAGCACGATGGGATGACGAACTGTCATCGCCTCCATCGACGCGGGGTAATTCTTCGCGCAACGCTCCTATTGTGTTCATCGTGCCGCAACTATCCAACCCACACCCAGTCCCAGAAATACGCTCCGACACCCGACCACGCGCCCGCGCGGCGACGACTGACGACTCGAACGAGTCACGCTTCTTTTGTCCAGTCCGAGTCAGTTTCATTTTTCAATGTTGTTACCTCGTGTTCAGTATCGAGGGCGCTTCGGGAGGCAGGCCCGCTTCGGGAGGGGCAGGCCCTGGTCGAAGCGCGTCCAGGCGCGGTCGGCAGGCCTTCGCCATAGGTGCGCGATGACCTTAATCTCCGCAAAGGTCTCTCCCCTGGTGTTGGAGTGTACGCTCCTGGATGTGGATGCGGTGACCCCGGGCCATGACTTTACGGTTCGAGTTCGGGCGCGTACCTCCACCTCCCCCGTGTTGGTGCGCTCCATCGAGTTTGCGTGGCACGGCATCGAGCGTTTGGACCCGGCGTGGGTGAAGGTACATTCAAATGACCCAACGAAAACATCAGGTTTATCACCAGGTGAGCGGTATGTCGCGCGCGGGTCAGTTGGGGACTCAGTTGGGGAAAACGCAATCGTCAATCCCGGAGATGGCATTTCATTTACAATCGGCATCCGGCTCCCCCCTGGTCTTCCGCCCACGTTTCGGGGCCAAGTCGGACGGATCACGTACTTCATCACGTGTACTGCTGTGAGCACTGCAGTGACTTCAGATAAAAATAAAGACACACCTGATACCAACGAGCATTTAGTCTGGGAAAGAACGCACGTCAGGGTTCCGCTGCGAGTGCGCGTGGGTAACGGGGCAGGTTTCGAAAGACGCGCGGCGGAGAGAAATACAAACGATGCAGCACAACCCAATACGAGTACGAATACCAATACCAATGGAACCTATGTAGACACGACCTCAGACTGGTTCTGGATGCACTCGTTAGCGTCCAGTGCTATGGGTGCTTTACGCGTGAACGGAACGTCACATACACAAAACATCGAGACGACAAAACTCCCGACTTCGAGTCCGTCGTCGCCTTCCGCCGCGTCGCCGCATCCACTGTCGCCTATGGGCAAACAGTCTGCAAGTGGAAGCTCCTCTCCTAGCTCATTACACCGCCTCGGCGTGAAAACTTCCCCGCGGTCGGACCTGGGCCCGAAATGCGGAGCGTCCAGCCCGGGGTCGCCGTTAGCGGCGTTGAATAGAAACGGGTCAAACGAAAAAGGCTTCGGAGGAAAGAGCAGCGCGATTAGTCTGAATTTTTCGTCTAGAAGAAGTCTAGATGACGGCGAGATTGCCGACGGTAACGAAAGCAATCCAAGCACTTCAAACCCTTCCGGGTTCGTGATCGCCATGGCTGATGACTGGAGTAAGGATAGTAAAAGAAGTGTTGGCGGACAAACAACTAAAAAAATAAACTTAGCGAAAATATTTTTAGCCGACCCGTTTCCGAGCGCGTCGCCGGGCGAGGTGATAGGGGGACGCATAGAGTTTGACTACTTTGGGAGCGATGACGTAAGAAGCAAGCCTAAAGACAGTGCTGTAGACAGCGTAGATAGCGTAGGCACTTCGGGAGAGAAAACTTCGGGTGACGTGTCCCTCGAGTCATCGTACGCGACTGTGTACGCCGATACCCCCCGAGTAGTCCGTGTGGTCATCTCTCTGGAAACCAACGAGCAAGTTGACCGGAAAGGAGGACAACTTGATAGGGATGAAGGGTTTGATAGTACTGCTCATAGTACTAGCGATGCCTCTCAAACCCTTATCCACCGCAGAAAGGTGTGGAGCGAGCAGGCGCTTTTGACGGCGGACGTTTCCAACGTTTCGTTTGCGTTGTCGGCGCCGTTCTCGTCACTCACCCCGCCGACCTTCGAGACGCACAATATTAAGTTAAATTGGAATCTACGGTTCGCGTTTACCGTCACGACGCCTGACAACGTAAGTATCAGATCTACACGACCTGTAGCCCATTCTATAACACAGAACCTGGAGTGGTGCGTTCCGGTTGTTATGGCGAGCGTTCGCGGGGGGGGTGGGGTTGCGAGCTCTGAGAAAAATAGTGAAGAAAACGAAAACACGCCGAGTCCGTCGCTGGGACGAGAAAAAGAAAACATTACTGGAAGTGCTTCCGGAACTTTGGGAGTGGAATCGAGAGAACCCGAGCTCGAAAAAAACATGCCGCGAGATTCGTCGCTGTTAGCTTTGTCGTGATGTGTAATGAGAGAACGTACGTATGTAGTGGGTTGTCAAATAATTGGCCCTTTTTCTTCACCTCTATCTCAACGAATCGTCCCAAACGCACAACTCTTCCCCAGTAGAATTTGAACGCGTCCCTTTCGATGGCATTCCTCCGTGCGCGCGGCGGCCACCCGATTTCGATCGCATCGGGCTCGGTGCGCGCGATGCCCGTACCCGCGACCGACGACGGGTCTAAGGCCACAGGCGGCGTGGACGGTGTGTCGATGGCGTCGGTCTCAGTCCCCGGGAAGGACGGTAACACGATCGGTGAAAATGCGCACGTTTTGAGTGGGGATGTGGGAACGGACTCTGTGTCTGCGACTACTACCACCACCGCTAGTTACGCTTCCGCACCCGAACCCACCACGCCCTCTTGGTTCGACCCACACGCGTTCACGCAACCAACCTTCGACGCCGCGTCGTACGTGGAGAACGTCTCTCACTTCGTGTCCATGGATGCTTTACGGGTTGAGCTCCTGCATTACCAAGCTGGTTTGCGAGATTTGTTACTCAACGCGGTGAACAAGGACTACGATCGGTTTTTAAGTCTAAGCGACGGGTTAGTGGATGTACAAGCGGTGGTGAGTACGTTGGAAGACCCAGTTCAAGAGTTCAAATCCTCAGTCCAAGCCACTAAAGACGAAGTCGTCGCTTTATTAAACGATTTGCGAGAAGGAATTCAAAAGCAAAAAGAAGTTGCCGAGGAAAAAGCCACGTTAGAATTAATGCTGGACGCGAACAACGTGGCGAGCAAAGTGGAGCGGTTGCTTGATCAGCTAGGGGAGAGCTTGTTGGAGACCCATGAATCGAATGAATCGACGAAAAAAAACGGATCTGAAAACGGATCCGGGTGGACTTGGAAGGGTGCTGACGGTGGCGGTGACGATGAGAAAAAAACTGAAGACGAGAACGACGAAAACTCCGATTCAATCATCAACTCTTTCGAGAACGAAATCGAGGTGGATTTCGGCACCGAGAACGATTTGCTTGATGATTTGGACGCATTACGCGTGGTCGATGTCTCCGGGCCGGACGCGGTGCAGCTGGCGCTCGCGGAGGAAACCGGGTCTGTGGGCAAACAAACTGACCGTAAACGCGCTGACCGTACCGAAAAAAACACAAACGAGATGGAACGCTTCCGGGAGCGGTGTCGTCTGTTGGAACGCGTCGCGAGCGAAGCCAACCGGAGCCGTTTCTTTCAAGAAAAAGGAAAGGGGCTACCTTTCATTCAATCGCTGAAACCAAGAGTAGAGAAAGCCACGAAACAGGTGTGCGATTACACCGCGGTTGCGTTGACGAAAGCGCTCGAGTCACGCGACTCAATTGCGGTTACCAGGTGCTTGGGCGCATTCGTGGAATTAGGAAACGAAAACATACAAACCGCCCACGAATTGATAAGGGCGCAAAGAGTAGCCCCGGCAGTAAAGAAATCGATTGAAGAGTTTACTACTCACGGCACGACTCACGTTGATTTCGGAACGCTCACGTTGGAGTGTCTACGTACAGGCGTCAAGGCGATCGACGTGGAGCTGGCGGTGACCAGCGGAGACCCGGTCGATGGAGCAAGCGCGTTGAATTTATCAAGCCGCGTGTCCCTGCTAGCGGACGTCGTCCTGAAAGAAGTTGACGCCGCGATTCAAGTTGCGATGCCCAACGCGTACACCCCAGGTATACCCGACGCGTTTCTTAAAAACGTAACCTCTGCGTCGGACGGGATTGACTTTTTAGAAAGCAAAATTAAAACAAAAGCCGCGCTTGCTTTGTTCCGGCAATCTGACGTGTTACCTCAATACTTCAAGCGGTGGAACATAAGCGCGTACTTCGCGTTACGGCGGCGGGAGATTCTCGATACGTTTGAGGTTGATTTGGAAGACGACCGGTTGACGCGAGCGGTGTTGGATTCTGGGGACAAAAGCACCCGCTTTCAACCTTTCCACCTAGCTGCTACCGCCGGAACATATAAAACTCTCAAAAAGTGCTTTGAGCCTTCCATCTTCACCCCTCGCGCGACGGATAAGTTCACGAAGTTGGCGGCGCAAATCCTGGCGCGGTTCGGGGTGTGGGTCGTTCGAGGCGCGAGGAGCGCTGGGGGCGAGAATAACGTCACTGCTGCGGATAACGCGACTGCGGGCGGGAGTGACGCGGCGCTATCTACTTCGGAACCTGCTGCGCAATCGTGGGGCACGACGGTTACGGACGAGGACCTTCTGCTGCTTCGTGGTGATATCGAGACGCTGGTGACGAGGGTTGATGGGGAGCTGGCTCCGTTGTTTTTGAACGTGGTTCGTGCTTCGCTAGGTGAAGCCGCGTCGCTCGCGGTCAACGAGGTCCTGCAAGACGGCACGCAACAACTGCTCGGTGATTCGGAAGAAGTCATCGCAGTTGAAGGTAACATCTCACAGACCCCGGCACGTGCGTTAGACCGCCGAATATCCTCTGACGTGATCCGCAAAAGCACGCACGCCCTAGGTCAGCTGAAGGGCATCACCGCGACGTTCAGGATGACGAACAAGCCGTTGCCCACGAAACCGAGCCATTTCGTGAGCGGCGTTTTGACTCCCTTGCTCAAATTCAACGAAACGGTTTCTGGGAAGGGTAAAATTACTAGTGCTGCGACTCGAAAGGCGTTACTCATTGAGGCGGTCAATGGTATTTGTGAGCAGTACGCGGACGCGGCGGAGGACTTGCTCACCTCGGTTAAGAAAACGGAAGCGTCCTTGAACCGGCTGAAGGATAGGAAAGGGGACGCTGCGCAAAAAGCACAGACTACCGACCCTTCCCAACCGACGGATTCGGAAAAAATCGTGCGCCAAGTTCGTCTTGACGCGCACGCGTTCGGCGAAGGCATCGTGAAGCTGGGAATCGACGTTTCTAAACTGGAAAGCTTTGCAAAGCTGTGGGGCGTCACTGGGGAGGGAGAACCGATGACGTTTTGAGACGTTTGTAAGAAATTTTCTCAGAAATATACAAGCTTGGGTATCTTCGCGGTACACCCTCATCACCCTTACCTCTCCCCCATAACAACCACGAACGTGTTCACGTCCCCTGGCGCTTTCGTGCTCATGCTCGTGGGCTTCCCACTCGCCAAGCCCTGCATGACGTACGCGTTCCCTGAAGAGGAAAACGTGTGCGCGCAGACTTCTAACTCACCTCCGAAATCATTTTCAAACGAAAACCCCGGGACGCCGAGGCACTGGTTGGTTTGGCAGTGCTTAATCACGACCGGCGCGCCCGCCATGATAGGGACACCTTCCGATACCAGTCTTTTAGTAGGATCGGGGGTTAATAACTCAAACACGCACTCGTATGTCGTGCCAGACGCGCTGGCGGCTACTTCGCACTTTCGCGAAAACTTCGCCGCCCTAGTCGTGCTCAGCGCGAAGGAGCGCAAATACAGCGAAGCGTCTGAGGAATCAGCATTTGAGGAATTCAGTCCCCCGGCTGTGGCGTTGACGCAAATTTTGACCTTCTGGCCGTACCGCACACACTCGTCGTCCCACGTTTTCGTTAAAAACGCACTGCCTCTCGGTGTGTACTTCTCGAACGTGAACGTGTTCCTGGCGACTGGCGAGGGGTAAAGACTCGCAGACACGGCGCACGTCAGCTCGTCGCTCCTCGGGTCCGAATCTTGCACATCCACGGCGAGCGCCGCGCCGGCGTTTACGTTCGCAAGCATGATTAAGTCACCGAACTTTACACTCCGCTCGGCATCTGAAGGGGGGGTTAACGTGGCCTGTATTTGGTTAGGTGAAGGGAGGAAGGGGTGGAAGGTTAGTTGGATTTTTTAGGCATTGCTCATTCGATGCCGAATTAAGGTGCCCGCTCTACTTACCGGTGCCATCGCGGTCGCCATCCTCCGGTTGTGCAGATCCGTCTTCAGCGTGCCAGCCTGTTTTTTGGCGATGTACTCCTGGGCGAGAATCTGTTGGGATGGTGAGGTGGGAAGGGGAAGGTTAGCGGGTTGTGAGCAGCTCGCGAGATTTGGGACCAATTGGGTCTCCTCCACGCCGTGAGATTTCTCAATTCATCAACGTACCTCATCCATGGTGGCGTTCTCGTTCCAGTTGCCAACCTTGCACCCGCTTCCGTACCGAATCCCGCCCGCCATCTCCTGGGGAGTGAAGTACTGCATGATGTGGCAGAGGGAGGTGGTCTCCGTGCACAGTCGATGTGGTGCCGGTGCCCTCTGAGAGACATTCTTCGTCCCCCCCTTCGGTTTCCGATTTCATCGTCGAGGCGATTTCTCAACAGTTGTTGACTTTCGGAGTGCCGTTTGCTACTTCCAGAGCGTCAAGCGCCGGGTGGAGGCGCCGGGTGAGGCGTGCGCGTCCCACCTCATCTCCAGGATGACTGACACCGAGGAAAAGTACATCAAGAAGAAGATTCGCCCCGGGCTACTTGTTGTTGATCCCAACGAAACGGCCATAGTGGTGCAGTACGAGCTGGAGGGCCATCTGTTGGCACCGGATGGAGTGACCGTGATCACCGAGCTCTCGGATGGCGCGAAACGCATCAAGGTAAAGACACTAGATGCACGGACCGACATCGACGCCTTGGCCAACGAAATCGTCACCACGTGTAAGTTGATTCACGGCAGCAAAAAAGAGAAGGTCAAGGGGTTGTTACTGGAACTTAGGGAGCGGGTCATGTCAGGTGCTGCAAAAAAAAACCAAATCCAAGGTGTACACGACGAGCGACAGAGATCAAATCTAACGTCTACGTCGAGCAGGAGTGGAACACGTAACACTACTACGGGTAGTAGTCGTGTTACGGCTCATCCTGGCACGACTCACGAGGGTTCTACTACATCCAGACTAACTGCTCATACAAACCCTGATAAAAACAAAAGGCACGACACGTATAAAGTGACGATGACAAAAATTGCCGAATCCGAAAACGAAAGGTTACTAGCGGAAGCCGGTGAAGATTTCCTAGCCGGGCTGGAACAAGGCGGTATCACCTCTGGATTGCTCTCAGGCATTGGGAACTCGTTGCAAAGCGGTCTACACGCAAACAGTCACACAAAAACGCACTTGGACGACATCGACGAGTACCTTGAGAAACTCTACGACGACGACGTAACTGTTTTAGCCGAGTACTGCGGGAAAATTTCTCATTTAGCGAAAAGAGTGGAGAACCTAGAGCACTTGGCATCACACCCCACACTGCCACAGACGTTAGCCCGAGTGCTACGCGAAGAGGGTCGCAAATCAGTGGACGTTTCCGTGAGTATTGTGTCTGTTTTCTTTGCATTATCCAACGCCTCGACGTTCCACCCCGTGTTGACCAACAACCAAATCGGTGACTGTACGTTACGGGTGTTGGATTTGGAGCTGCGACGCGCTAGGTACGTATTTTTATCCCGTAAAATCCTGCTCGCCTTTTAACGCTCGTTTCGTGTACCACTTGGTTCGCGTTTCCCTATGTCTTGTGAGGAATTCCTCACCATCCCTAGGTTCGGGATTCCTCATCATCCCGATACGAAGAACGCACCCAATACATCCGCCCGACTGTTGCCCATACAAAGGACTGACTTGTATTTCCAAAATCCTAGTGACCGGAAACGAATTTTAAAACTAGAAAACGCCGGGAACATTTCGGATTTAAGCTCCAATCTAGACCACTTCGAACAGCGACGGTTAGTCACGAGTGAGAAGAAGCGAGACAAACTACTGTACGTCGCTTTATATACACTACTCAACGTTAGCGAAAATTTAGTCGTCGAAAGGAAAATGAAAAAAAGGGACATCGTTTCTTACTTGATGCAGTGTTTGGTGAGGAGCGATGTCGATTTATTGACGTTAAGTGTTACGTTTTTAAGAAAGTTATCGCGAAGAAAAGAAAATGTTCAGGACATGGTGCGGAAAGATTCAAATAGCGATTCTCAAGGTACCGGTAAAACCGTGGTGGACCTCGTCGCGCGGTTCCTAGTCGACGACGGAAGCGTGCCCGACGTGCTGGTTTCTCAAACGTTGCGGTTGTTGCGGAACTTAAGTTTCCACGAAAAGTGTCGCAAGAACATGTTCACAAGGGATCTACTACCGAGATTAGTGACTTTCAGCAAACGTCCAGAGCACAGGCAAATCGCGCTAGGGTTACTGTACCACCTCTCCGTGGATACAGAGCACCGGCCTTACTTCGCGTACACGGAGTGCGTCGAGGTGATTGTGGGATCGGCGCTTACGCTTGAGCAAATAGCGGTGGTGCCTGAATTAGCGGGGCTGTTCGTGAACCTCTCTACCGATGCGCGGTGCGCCGAGGCGTTATGCGCAAAAAGCGACGCCTTCGCATCCTTCGCGGTACACTCGATAACTTCAGGCGACCCGTTGGGGTGCAAGATTTTAAGAAACGTTTCGAGGTTCGCGAGGGACCAAAACAATTCACCCTCCGTTGTTACGTTCTTTGGAAACCAAGATATTCAAAAACGAGCCATCGATGCGTTTCTGTTGGAACCAAACGAATCCGATGTCCACCTAGAGTTACTTGGACTCGTGACGGACATGCACCGACCGTTTCTCCCAGGTAGCGACTGTTCCCTTATAGCGAAACAGAGCGGCGTTTTCGAAAATATTTCGAGTTTATTGAATCCGAATGAATGTGAAGACGACGTACAGTTAGAGGCGGTGGCGTTTGTGGGAAACTATTGCGGTCAAACAACCGTGGAGTTAATCGTCAACTCAGGGATGGTCGAGTTAATATACGAGTTGCTTCGAAATAAAAAGGATGACGACGCGTTTGTGCTGGAGATTGTCAATTGCTTTGGGAAGTTTTTTGAGTTTGAGGTAACGCGAAACGTCACGCTTCAAAACACGCAGGCTGTTTTCTACCTAATCGAGCTGTTGAAGGATGAGTGCGAAGCCATACGAACCGCGGCTGACCACGCGTTAGATGTGGTGTACGATTTCGACGAGCAGTGGGCGGTGAAGATTCGCCGGATGCGGTTCGAGGCGCACAACAAAGAGTGGCTGGAAGCGGTACGAGGAGGGGGTGTCGATGATGATGCGAGATTCAATGACAGAGCATTTAGTCACGAGGAAAGATATAATGACTCAGATTATGACGATGACGACGGTTTTGGCGGGAACGCAAGAGGCCAGTACACCAACGGGCTGGTTTATGACGACCCAGAGAGGTACTACGACGAGGACGGTAGAGGGCGGGGGATGTACGACTAGGTGAGAAAATTTTGGAAAATTGAATGCCAAAACGCCAATTCAATAAATTTGACCGTTTGTCCGTTGGGGAAATTTCGCGTCGTATCTCGCCTGCTGCCCCCCCCTCGCCACACGTCCCCGCGCGGCACTTTGGTGTACGCCCGCGCGCCCGTGCTCACCGAATGCTTAACATCGTCGGTCGCGGAACACACGCTCCACCACAAACGTGTGTGACGCGGTGAGACTGACGTGAGTCCTTCTCGATTTGAATTCTTTGGTTCCCGTCGGCATCCCCGAGGGACGCATTTACGGGATCCCATCGACATATACCCACACCCACCGTCACGATGGCCCCCACGTACTCCTTCCCCATCCTGGGCAACCACGAGATCATCGCGTGCCTTGGAGAGCTTGATATTCCGTTGACGGAGCAGGACCTGTTGAAGCCGCACAGCGACACGCTGTACCGCGCGTACGAGGAGATTGTCGTTTTGTTATGCGGCGAGACTCGCGAAGCCATGTACGCCCCCGAGCTTGACGCTGTTGACGTGCTCGAGTTCCCTGAGCTATACGAAGAAGCCATCGGCAATCTAAAATTCACTCGAAGACTGTTCGACCTAATGAACAGGTGCGGCATCCCCGACTTTACGCTGCGAGACCTAACCAAGCCCGAGTATTCGCGCACGCGGCGCAACGTTTCCGCCGTCATCAACTTCGCGAAATTTCGGGAAGAAAAGGTTGCGACGTATGAACAGACACAAGGGGAGTCCGTTGCGATGGAGCAACGGTACTCGGAAGCGCGACGAAGGAACGCAGAATTAAAAGCGCAGATAAAACGGCTGGAAACGGCGAAAGAGAGTGAAAAGGAAAGCGAAGAGGAAACGCGCGGCGCGATTGAAAAGCTGAAGATTACGCACGCCAACGTCGAGGCGAAAAATAATGCGCTTCTGGTCAAGAAACAGTCTGCGCAGGGTGAGCTTGATGTGCTGCACACCGAAGTGGACGCAAGCACGGCTGAGCTACAAAAAGCCGAGTCTGAAAAGCAAACGCTTGAACTGAAAATCTCAACCGTCGACCCCGCGTTGACGGCGAAGTTGAAGGAGCTAACTCAGAGGTGCGCCGATGCTCAGCGGAAGTTGGACGAAGCCACGGCTGAGACGAAGGATTTAGAAGTACGCGCAGTAGGCATGAAGGAGCTCACGAAGGACGTCACCAAGGTAACCGAATACATGGAGGAAGTAGTTGGGGCGCACCAAAAGAAGAAGGAGGCGAGTACTAAATTGAAAGACGCGAAGAAGAAGTTTTCAGCAATGGAAGAGCGGCAGTACGAAATCGAAGCCAAGGTTGAGACGCTTCGGCGGCAGGAAGCGAACGTGGTGGAGAAGTTTAATAGGTTGAAGAGCCAAGGGGAGCTGAAGAGGCAAGCCGCTGAGGCGAGTTTGGTCTCAGCCAAGGAGGAACTCGCTGCCGTCAAGGCGAGGAAAGAGGCAAACTTTTCAAAAAACACGTCCGACGGTGAACAACTGAAAGCGTTGCGCAAGAAGATTGAAGTCACGAAGGAGGAGCATGCGAAAGAGGTGCAGGCGCTTCTTGTGAACTTTCAGAGCCTACGAGAGCAAGTCAGCGTGTATCACGCGCAACTCGCGGACGCTATGGACGTTCCGGAGAATAAACGAGTTCCATTAGCGGTGGTGGAAAGAGATCAAAATGGAGAGTTCACGCACACGTACAACTGGACCAATTATGATACTGTTCACTTCGGAGGCATTGGCAAGGGCGGAAGACAAAGCGTGGTACCGTAAGGAGTAGTACTGTAGCTTTATATCACAACTACTCACCTCAATGCATCTCATTACTCTACGCATTGTCCCTCGTTCAAAAATAAAATTACTTACTCCTCTTGTAGATCTTCTTTAGCATCGCTCCGAACAAGTCGGGGGGTAGGGTGTTGTCTTTTGATTCGATCACCGCTCGTAACTCAACATACGCCTCTTCCTCGTACTGTTTGTACACCTGCTCCATATCCAGGTCCACGTACAGTTTTTTAATTCTCGCTTCGCATTGCGAATCCTTTTTGCCGTAGTTGTCTTCGATGATTTTTCGCTGCTCGGGCGTGCACTTTTTAAGCGCTTGCACCACTAACCACCCGCACTTGTTGTCCATGATATCGGTGCCGATCTTGCCAATAACCTTGGGGTCGCCGTAGCAGTCTAGGTAGTCATCCTGAATTTGAAAGAACTGGCCCAAGAGTTGACAGATTTCGTTGGCTTTTTGGTACGATTGCTCGTCTGTGATGCCGCTCAATCTCATGGCGCTCGCGGCGGGTAAATAAAACGTGTAGAACGCGGTCTTATACGTAACGATCCTCATGTACGCCTCTTCCGTGTACTTTGATAAATCCACCTCGCCGATTGGCGCGGTGATCAGGTCGATAAGCTGCCCGTGCGCGGTCTGGCTCGTAACGTCGTGGAACATCTCCAACAAATCGGCGTAGCACGGCATGTCTTTGAGGTGCTTTTTTAACATTGAGTAAATCTGGCACTCCAACACGAGGCCGTCGTTGATCGCGTTCATCTTGACGGAGTCGTGCTTGTACCAACACGGTTGGCCTCGTCGAGTAACGCTCTCGTCCATGATGTCGTCCCACACCAGAAACGCAGCCTGGAGCCACTCGATGCACCAACCAACTACTTGCGCTTTGAACATCAACGACTTGTCGACCTGCTTGCCCTCACCAACCAGCGCTCGCATCCCATCCACAACCGCCAACCCGCGGTTCAGCTTTCCATGAGGCACGTTGTACTCCATCATCTTGCCGATCCAATCAAGCGCGATTTGAACCTGGCCATCCGCTTTTTCGTCCGCGAGCAGCTCAGCCGTGAGCTGCGCGAACACCTCGAGGAATGCTTTTTTGTCGTCCGCCATCGTGTGTGTCAAGGAGGCGGGTGCAAGTGCGAGTGCTGCGATGATCGGTTTTCTTGCCGCTCATTTATCGCCACCTGGCGATCGAGTTCTCAGTCAATTTAAACAAAGAGTTTTTGAGTCAGCAACGTCATTTCTTGGCATTCTGCTCGAAAACAACAAGCTTCGATGCTCATCTCGCCCGATCGTCGTTCCTCCGTGTTCACTCCGCTGGACGCTTCATTACCCGCGCGATGTCCTCCGCGGAGCCATCCGAGGCGCTCCCTTCCGTAGATCAGCTAATCCTGGGCAAGCCTGATAAAAAAGGAAAGAAGAAGGTACCGGCGCCAAAGTCTAAGGTGGTGCCCGCCGCCGATGATGAGAACGATGAACACACAAAATCTGACGACGTCGTCGTGCCTGCACCGAAGGAGTTGAAGCCGTTGACTCCTGAGCAGACCCAGAAGATCGCCACGCAAGTCACCTTCTACTTCTCCGACGCGAACCTCCCGACGGATAACTTCCTGCTGAAGAAAGTCAAGGCGAACGAGGAAGGGTGGGTGGACATCAAAGTGATATGTTCATTCAACCGTATGAAACAACTGTTAAAGAAACACGAACCAATCTCGACGGTGGCTACGATCGTCACGGACCTTTGTTCTAACCAATTGCTCATAGACGAAACGAAAACCAAGATACGACGTGTAGCACCCCTTTCTGAGTTTGATTTAGAAGATTTGCAAGCGCGAACGGTAGTCGCGGAGAACCTCGGGCCGGAGCCGACGATTGATGGAGTGATTGAAAGATTCACTTTGCAAGTTTTGGCGGAAGAGAAATCGAATGAAGACGACTCAGAAGGTCCCTCAAAAGACGATTCCAAAATCACCACAACAATCGCCCCGGCTATGATCCGCGTGCGACATCCCGGGATGCAGACCCCGGCTGGTGTGACGAGTGAAAATACGGGGTTGGACCTAGTGCACGTCGCGAGCGGCGCGACGCATGCGTTGGTCGAGTACTCGAGCCGTGAACTCGCCGAGCTCGCCGTCCACCAAAAAAACGACGACAAAGACTGGCGAAACGGGTTACGCGTGCGTCTATTAGTAAAGAACCTCCACCTCGCGAAGAAAAAAAATGAACAGAAGGAACGGGCCAAGAAAGAGCGGGAGAAGGAGAAGGAAGCGAAGGGGGGGGAGGGTGACGAAACGAAAGACGATGGAGACGACGAGACTGGAGACAAAACAGATCCTCCGAGCGATGAAGCGGGACTCCCAGTAGAAGAGTCTCCTTCAAAACCGTCAAAATCGAAAAAGATCAAGTACAAGAAGGGCAAACGAGACTACTCCCAGTGGGCCTCAGCCTCGGCGTTCAAGGAGAACAAAATGAGCTTTTTGGACGGCGAGGGCGGTGCGGTGGGTGGGGAAGGCGGTGAAGCGACGGAGAAGAGTGACGGAAAAACAACACCGGCGATCGAACCCAACGACTCGGTCCCAAAACAACCCTCCATGCCTGATGGTACGAAAGGGTTCGCATGTGCCACGAAGACGAAAAAACGAACGTTCCCCAAAGGAGTACTCACGACGCCTTTTGTGATTGCTGAAGATGAGCGATTGGAGACGAGCGAGACGAATGCGACTGGCGATTGATTTTGATTTTTCAATTTTTTCCAAGAATCACAACCTACATCCTTTACGAGATCCCCCCCCCCTTGAGCGTGGCACACGTCACCGCACCCGCGGATGATTGCAACACCACGCCTCGCCACATCGCTTCATTATTCTCATTCGTGATTAAATCAACCTGCGTTTTTTCCCACAGTTTCTTCTTAGCGACTTTGTTCGCGCCGTGGGGGTCGATGTTGGTTGCGGTGCCAAATGTCAAGCGCTCACCAGGCACCGCTCCTTCAGGCGCAGTGAGCAACTCCACCTTCCTACCATCGCCGTCCCCCCCGTCGTTCGCGCAGAGCAGCATCCCCGCAGATGGCACACCGGCCATGTTCCGGGGTTTCAGGTTTGCGACGACGATTACGTTTTTGTTCAGGATGTCGTCTGTTGACATGTACTGGACTAAACCAGAGCAAATAGTTCGCGGCCCTCCCTCCTCGCCGCAATCCACTTCCTCGATGTATAATTTATCAGCGTCCGGGTGAATCTTAACTGAAACTACTTTGCCGACTAACAAAGACATACCGAGCACGTCGTCGGTGAGGTCGGACTCGGATGCGTTGGAGGTCGGGGATGCGTTGGAGGAAGAGTCTGATGGGGAGGAGTCACTAGATGCATCATTAGATGCATCCGACGCATCATTAGATTTACTCTCCTCTTTTTCCGCCGCGGCTTCCTTCTTGTCAACCTTGGGCACCTTGACGAAGGGTTTTTCCCAATTTTTGCACTCGGCGTACATGCTGTCTCGGTTCGTGAAATCTGTCACGGTGTCCTCTCGCAGGGGCATGCGCCATCCGTCTCGGTATAGCGTGTCAGTCTTGATTTTCTCCTCGCACGCGTCCAAATCCACCTCATTCAACGCCCCCATCCATCGCAACACGCCGTGCACTTTGGGGGTCCACTGTTTCACCTCCTCGTCAGTGATCTCCAGGAACGCCATGGTTGCGAGGTCGTGCAGGTCGGGTAGGGGAGGGGGGGTGATTGGGTTCTTGTTGGGCGGTAACGCGGTGTCCTCCATCAAAGCCGCCGCGAGCCGCTCCTCCAACGGAGGTCGCGTGCTTGTTTCATCCGTAGACGCAGCCGATGCCCTAAGACCCCGAAGGTTTTTGCGTTGGCGGTACCCTGTGACCGCGTGCTTGGCACGCACGGGCGATGCTTTCACGGACGCAGTGTTTATGTCAACGTGGCGACCCGTGGTGGCCATCGCGGCCATCGGAACACGCGCGGCGCAGGTGTAACTAGAGCGTCAGTGTGGAGAGGGTGGTCCAGGTTTCCGATTTCCTCGAAAGAGAGTGAAAAGCGATAGGGCGTGTCCGTCATACTTGTCAGTCATCCTGCTTCAACCGCCGCTTTTCAGTTAGGTTCATCAGAGATCGCCCGCCCCGTTCGATGGGCGGCAAAGACTCCAAGCCCAAGGAGGCTGCCGGGTCTCCTCCCGCTGAGCCTACGCTGCCGGCGACCCCCGCCCCAACGCCCGCATCGCCCAAGAAGGAATCGCCCAAGCCCGCGCCCGCAGCAAAGGCTGAGGAGATCAGAAAAGGCCCCATCGGAGACCCTTCTTCGATGAAGCTCGTCGTGCCCGCTAACGACCCCGCCGCGTTGAAGTGCTTGATCGCCGCCTCTGTTGGAGGTGTGCCTATCTACCAAGTCCTTGGAACGAAGTTCTCCGCGGAGATCGAAAATGGCACTGCGGTCAACGCATCAGGAGCGCTCCGTTACGGTACGTCGGTAACCACGCTCCGCCGCCGATCCACGACACTCGAGCCTCTCGCAAAACGCGTGACTTCGTCCAAATTTTCTTTCACTGACTTTTCCACCCAAAATCCAAAACCCAACTCCAGTCGCCGCCGCTGGCTCGTCCTCCTCCGCTCTGTACCCCATGTCCGTTGACGCGCCCCGCGCCGCGCAAATCGACGCGTGGGTCGAGTTCGCGGGGAACACCTTCGACGTCCACGCGGATTGCTGGAGGCCTGGAAGCGCGGCGAGCGATGGACAAAAACAATCCGCTAAATCTACTTTATCAGCGGCGCTCGCGACTCTTGACACTCACTTGTCTGTAAACAAGCGCTTAATCGGCGAGTCCACGACGTTGGCGGACATTGCCGTGGTCAGCTCGCTTGCGAATTTGATGAGGAACGTACTTCCTGGAAAAATGTTAACGAACGAATTGAAGAACGTCACCCGGTACTACAGCGAGTGCTCGGTGGAAAAATCCTTTGCGCCGTTTTTAGGAGGAGGCGACGGCGCCGCTATCACCTCGACTGTTGGTGGAGATGACTGGGTCTTACCCTCAAAATACGTGAACACCTTCCCCGTTCCCGGCCCCGGCCCGGTCATCGAGTCCACGCAAGGCGGAGGGGCTGACTCTTTGGCGGACAAAGCCGCGTCCATCGCGCTCGACCCGGAAGCCGCGGAGAAAGCCGCGGCGAAGAAAGCCAAGAAAGCCGCCGAGCAGGCTGCGAAGAAAGCCAAGCTCGAAGCCAAGAAGGCGAAACTCGCGGAGCTGGAAGCCTTGAAGAAGGCCAAGGAAGCCAGTGGCGAGGTAAAACCCAAAAAGAAGAAGGGGGATATCAAAGAATCGGACCCGGAAGATGTCGCGGCGCTGGCGGCGGCCAGAGCGGTGAAGCTCGGCACTTACAAGGACCCCCAAGTCGTCCCTATGGCGAAATCTTACGACCCCAAAAACGTGGAGACCGCGTGGTACGAGTGGTGGGAGCAGGAGGGGTTCTTTAAGCCGGAAGCAGGCTCGAAAAAACCAAAGTTCGTCATCGTTATCCCCCCCCCGAACGTCACTGGCGCACTTCACATCGGGCACGCTTTGACGAACTCGATCCAAGACACCATCGTCCGTTGGCGGCGGATGTCCGGGTACGAAGCCCTGTGGGTCCCCGGCACCGACCACGCGGGCATCGCGACGCAGACTGTTGTTGAGAAGAAGCTTCACCGCGAGGACGGGATCACCAGGCACGACCTCGGACGCGAGAAGTTCCTGGAACGCGTGTTTGAGTGGAAGGTACGGCATGGTTGGACGGATCGAAACTCTCTTTTGGTTTTTGTTTTTTTTTGTTTTTTGGACTCGATGTTTTTCTCGAACCAGACGCGACACCTTAAACCCCCACAACGCAACCCTAAACTCGAAACGTGCACGGCTTGTGATGACGAAACTAAGTTCCAGCTATCACTGAGGGTTAGTCGCCCATTTTCAGTGATTACGAAGCTTACGCACTCAAACCCCTGAGGCTGTGTCTTTTTTATTTCGGGTTTTTGGAGAATTTCTCGAGTGATGCATTATCAGTGTATGAGTAATTACCCTGACACCCCACCCCCTTCCCCCCCCACAGGATGCGTACGGCGGCAAGATCTTCAACCAGTTGCGAAGGTTGGGTTCTTCCCTGGATTGGTCACGAGAGCGTTTCACCATGGACGATATGCTTTCGAAAGCGGTCAAAGAGGCGTTCGTGCGGATGCACGCGGACGGCCTCGTGTACCGTGACAACCGGTTGGTGAACTGGTGTTGTCGGTTGAAAACCGCGATTTCCGATATCGAGGTGGATCACGTCGAGCTTGACGGGTGCACTGAGCTAAACGTTCCGGGGCAGGATGGCAAAGTCGAGTTTGGCGCGATTTGGAGCTTCGCGTACAAGTTTGAGGATAGTTCGTTGGGCGAGATTATTGTCGCGACGACGAGGCCGGAGACGATGTTGGGGGACACCGCAGTAGCGGTCCACCCGGAGGATCCAAGGTACACAGCTGTGCATGGAAAGACCCTCATTCACCCGTTCAACGGCCGCAAAATACCAATCATCTGCGACGCGGAACTCGTCGACATGAGCTTCGGCACCGGGGCGGTGAAAATCACCCCCGCGCACGACCCGAACGATTTCCAAACTGGCAAAAGGCACGATTTGGAATTCATCAACATGCTCACCGAGGATGGGTTGGTCAACGAGGAAGGTGGTGATCAGTTTAAGGGTTTACAGCGCTTCGCTGCGAGGAAAGCAGTCATCGAAGCCCTGAATGCGTTGGGTCTGTACCACGGCAAGAAGGACAACCCCATGCGCCTCGGTCTGTGTTCGCGTTCAAAAGACGTCATCGAACCCATGCTCAAGCCGCAGTGGTGGGTGGACTGCGCCGCGATGGCGAAAGATGCGATAGAGGCGGCTAAATCGAAAGAGTTAGAGATCATCCCCTCGTTCATGGAACCCACGTGGTTCCGGTGGCTGGAGAACATCAGGGACTGGTGCATTAGTAGACAGCTGTGGTGGGGCCATCGTATTCCCGCTTATTACATCAAATTGGAGGGTGAATCGGAGGAAGATTCAGGCATGGCGGGCGGTTCTTCGGAAAAACTCGACCGGTGGGTGATTGGCCGTGAAGAGGCTGAGGCGAAGGTCGAAGCGGAGAAGAAGTTCCCGGGGCAGAAGTTCACGCTGGAGCAAGATGAGGACGTGTTGGACACGTGGTTCAGCAGCGGGTTGTTTCCCTTCAGCGTGTTCGGGTGGCCGGACGAATCCCCCGATTTGGCTGAATTCTACCCCACGGCGCTGTTAGAGACGGGCCACGACATCATGTTTTTCTGGGTCGCGCGCATGGTGATGATGGGCATGAAATTGACGGGTAAGGTTCCGTTTAAGCAGGTTTATCTGCATGCTATGGTCAGAGATGCGCACGGGCGGAAGATGAGTAAGAGTCTTGGGAACGTTATTGATCCGTTGAACGTCATTGAAGGCATTAGCCTACAAGACCTCAACAAGACTTTAGAAGGCGGCAACCTGGACGAGAAGGAGGTGAAGAAGGCGCAGAAAGGTCAAGCTCAGGACTACCCGGATGGCATTCCCGAGTGCGGCACGGACGCAATGCGGTTCGCGTTAGTGGCGTACACTGCGCAGGGCCGGGACATTAACCTGGACGTCCTGCGAGTCGTCGGGTACAGACACTGGTGCAACAAAATGTGGAACGCGGTGCGGTTCGCGATGATGAATCTGGGGGATGACTACCAGCCGCCGGAGGTTGCTATGGACAAACAGTCTGCTAACTTGACCCCGGCGTCCCGATGGGCCTTGAGTAGACTCGACAAGGCCGTCGCGGCTGTGAACACGTCCATGGAAACCTACGACTTTAATGGGTCAACAACCGGCGTGTACGCGTTTTGGCAGTACGACCTGTGCGACGTGTTTATCGAGCTGATGAAGCCCGTTGTCGCCGGTACCGATGAGGATATTAAAAAGTCTACTCGCGACGTGCTGTGGACTTTGTTGGATGCTGGATTACGCCTCCTACACCCGTTCATGCCCTTCGTCACAGAGGAGCTGTGGCAGCGGTTGCCGAGGAGGAAAGCGGAGACGGCGCGGTCCATTATGATCGCTGATTACCCGGTGTCGTCGCCTGCCACTCGCCAAGATGAACCCGTCGAGACGCAAATGCAATCGGCCATGGACGTGGTGAAGGCCATCCGCGCGTTAAGAGCATCCTACAACCTCCCCCCGAAAGCAAAGCCCGAGGTGTTTGTGGTTGTCAGGGGGGAGGAAGCGGAGGGGGCTATGACTACGTTCGCGGATGCTATCGGCACTCTTAGCAGCGCTGCGGAATCGTGCAAAGTGCTCGCGCCTTCGGACGAGTTACCCGCGGGATGCGGCGTGTCGGTGGTCAACGAGTCCATCACCGTGTACGTCATGCTCAAGGGCCAGGTAGACCCCGCGACGGAAATCACTAAATTAGAGAAGAAGGTTGTCACGGTAAAGAAGCAGATTGCGGATTTAGAGAAGAAGATGGCCATGGAGGGGTACGCAGAAAAGGTGCCCGAGAACGTGCGAGTGGAGAACGAGGAGAAGAAACTGAAGCTCGAGGCGGAGGTGCAGGTGTCGGAAGCGGCGGTGGAAGACTTCAAGAAACTTCTTTGAGGGTTTTTTTCGGTGCGAGAAGGCAGACTGAGTTTTCAATAACACGAAACTAGTGCTCCACACGATTTTCGTCAATTGATCGAATTTCTCGAAATTCTTCGTGGACCTTTCGAGGTGTGTCGTTCTTGACGCGCTTTCAATCGTGTCTCCATTTTCCGACCTCGATTACACCTGGACGCGCTTCCCCGGCCCGCCAGTTCCACTCGGGTGGGATGGGGCGCGACGGGCGTCGTCTTTCCGTGGAGATGGACGACGAAGAGGCGGCGCGGTATAAACCAGATAAGCCCAAGGCAGGGTACGCATCGGACAGCGACAACGATGTGCCGGGTGATTCAATCCCGCGAAAGGGCAAAAAGCACTCCGTGGGCGGGGCTTCGTTTTGGTACCGACGCGCGGCGTACATCTCCGATAGCTATTTATCCCAATC
>MDSY01038206.1_pt1 | contig 27429 bp, 11 predicted proteins | sample 811131 | NCBI WGS metagenome assembly MDSY01 (sample SAMN05326643, study PRJNA326480) | marine metagenome | isolation source: seawater | place: Atlantic Ocean: South West | collected 2010
GTGAAGGTGTTCAATTCATGCCCGAAAAAGGCCACAAGAAGCCCAGTGATGGCGACCCAAAGACCGGCCTTCCACATGCGCAAGGTGCCAAGTCGAGCTTGCAACCTCGACACTTCGCCAAGCCAATCGAGGCTCGTTCGTTCAAGCCCCTGGTCTCCATATGCCCGGGCGTCAAGCAACTGTTCCAGTACAGCATTGTAGCGCCAGATCCATGCGCCACCCAGAACTGTGGATAAACTCCGCTGATCAGCCCATGAAGCCGGTACAATCGAACTCCATATCTCAATGATTTTTTTCCTCTTTGCAGAGCCGACAACTGTGTATTTCGCCCATTGTCGTTCAATTCTCATCAACGAACCAATTGAAGGGAGGCGCTCTGATTCACATACAACAAAATCTGGGACCGAAAAAGGCACAGCTATCCATGAAACCCCGTTCTTGCCTTCTGCCAGAAAATCTAAATTGAAATTTATTCTCGGCATTCCTTTGGTATTCCGTGTGTGCGAAGCCCTCCAAAGAGTGTGTGATTTCAGAGTTTTTTCGATAGAGTTAAGACGATTATTCCATTTAATCTGTCCATTTGGAGTTGCGAATCTCTCTAACTGTGAATGTATTTCAGCCATTTGGACAATCAAATGATTCACCTCAGAATCTTCCATGGTGCACACCCTCGGGTTCTGTAGTTCGTAAATGAGCACTGCGTCGGAATTATTCAACAAACGACCCCCTACGGGGAGATGGATTCCGAGATCTTGAACACAGTCTGACCAGGGCGCATAACGTGCGAGACGGGAGGCATCGCTTCCAGCAAGAAGAGGAAGAATTCGGGCAGTATGGGTTTTATTGAGTTGCATCCAACATCCAGATTGGTCATGGATAGGAGTGGATATCTCAATTTCCTTCGGCCAAAACCCCCACTCGAACATTTCTTTGGGCGCTTTTCTCCACCAATCCAAGTCGAGAACTTGCTCAAAATCCCAAAGCTGAATTTGACCCCACTGAGTGCGAAACGTCCCCTCAAACGAGGTGGCGGGTTTTGGCAGGGTAGCGATTCCTGCTGGCCACCATGGAGATTCGCCCATGGCAAGAGCAGTGGCGCCTCCTTCACAAAGGAATCGGATTAGGATTTAGAAACGAGACTTTACAATCCCTCAGAACGATTTTCAGCGCCGAATCCTTTCCAAGCGCTATAGGCCTTCATCCATTCTTCAGATCTTTGTTTAAGGGTATCTTTTGTAGCTTCGCCGTCTGCATTGTCTTTAGCCTTCAATTGTTCTATGAAGGACAATTCTTTGTCAGACTTGTCAGTATCACCACTTTCCTTCTCTGGGATGGAGAGGGCCTCAGATGGAAGGCCTTTTGCAATCTTGACGAGGAGTTTGTCCTTCTTCATCTCGTTGATTTGGGACTCATACGCGTCATCAAAAGTCGTATCATTAAGCGCTAATTTATGTCGGTATGCCATTATGGAAATGAGGCGATACATGCTTCGATAAGTCTCATTTAGGTTTTTGCAACTTTCATAATCCCTTATGTCGCCTTGAGGCACCTCGATACCACTTTGGAATACCGCGTCAGTCACGAGAATGTCGGTTGCCCCCTTGATGTTGTCAGGGTCAGTGTAATGTTTCTGAATTACAGATGTAGGAATGATGAATTTTCGCGCAAACCCGACGTTTTCGTTATCTGTCCATTTTTCAACTCGGGCGCTTAGCCAAAGTATATTGTACAAAAATACATATGGATGCAATTTTGTCTTTTCTAGATATGAGTCTGGGTCCTTTCCAGATAAGTGTGTCATTACTGCCCTGTAATGAGCCGCTGCTTCGTTAACAGGAGCCTGTTGAAGCGTAGTTGTAATTGATGCAGCAGGACCAAAATGAGATTTCGTAAAGAATTCTTTTGTATCCTTGACGGTACCTATCGAAGCGTAGACACTGCCTCGAAGGGCGCTCCGATATGTGTCAACATCGCCCCGCGATGAGCTGTTTGTGTGAACTTGGATCAAGAGACCTGATGGGATTCCAATGATTCGATCACTAAATCCACTCATTTGAAAGTGCACGCGCTCAGTGGAATGGTTTTTCGACATGTACTCGGATTGAGTGAGTGCCTCATTCAACACAGTTGCAATATCAAAGACAAGTCTGCGAACAAGCAGGTCGGTCTCTTGAGAACTTGCTGTGAATTTTTCCGAGTCGGGAGTTTCGGTTTCTTGTACTTCAACTTCTTCAGATTCTTCCGTGTGCCCATCCGTCTCTTCGTCGAGTGGGAGGTTTTCTTGGACGGATTCGTTTGTTTCTAAGTCGTTGTGTTGCACGGATGCTTGCAACGTTTGGAGGAAGTAACGAAGTTGTTCTTCTTCGTCCAGGGGTATATCTTCAATGCGTTCTAACAATTCAAACCAGTATGTTTTAGCTTGATTCGAATCAGGATTTGAAGTGGAATACGCCTCAAGGAATGGCTTACTATCAAGCATTCGCTTTCTCAAAACTGCAGCCTGTGTCACCACTGATCCGGGTTCATCATAGAGTGTGAAATGACTGGTTTCAAACGGGTTTGGCCCCATAATGGCCGAAATCGAAGAGGCATATGCTTCCATATTGATTTCATTCGCCTGTGCCACATGATGCAATGCTGTTGTGATATTTGAAACGTCATCTGCTGCATTGAGCAAGAGGATTCTAAGGAACGAACTCAATTCGAGACGCTGCTCGCCAGGCAAAAGGCCTACGTATCGCAATCGGTTCAATTTATCCAATGCTTTCTTGAATTTTGGAGACGAATATTGCCCAATCACATCTGATTGAGAATCAGGTGACATGTACCTTGCCACGCTCCCAGCCAAACTTTGAGATGGCAAAACTTTGGCATATGGTCCAGATGTTGCGTCTCGAATGACTGAAAGGTATCTATGCATTTTCGGGTGGAGGCGTAACACAAGCAATTCTTCATCATCGCTGTCGCTTGGAGGGAGTACATACTTCAGAGACAAATCATGTTCTGCCAAGTAGGACTGGGTTTTATTGAAATCATCACGCCCACGCCAATCGATACCGAAGAGATTTTGTCTAAGTTCGGGATTTGAATTCCCGTACGCAGTGTCCGGTTGGAAGTTTCTAGAGAGAATACCAATAATGTACTCAGCGGTTTCTTCCCATGGTTCAAGGTTTCCATTGGCTTTCTTCTCTTCGAGCTCCTTGGATGCCTGATCAAGATAGCAAGAGACCAAGAAGGAATGAAGATAACTTGGCGACATCGCTGCCAAGACTTCTTCCGTCCATATACCTAGTTTAGGCAGTACTTCTTCTAGAGAATTGAGGTTGACCTTGCCTGAATCTTTTTCATACTTTGAAATTTCGACGGATGTACGAAGAACTTCTAGTTCCAAAATCGGTGGCGTGCTGCATTGATATTCATCCAGATATTCGAGCGTTGGACCACCTAGAATATTCGAGTTGAGGGTCCCTTTGTCAATAGTGGTAAGCCATCGCAGCATGTTAACAAAATGGAGACGAGTAAAACCTTGAGATTTCAGGTTTTGGCGTTTAGCCGGAGGCAATTTGAATAAAGTTGAAGTAGCATCTGCCCATAGATCTGTGACAGTGTCTGTTAGTTGTATTAATTTCTCTGGCTCAACTTGGCCCATCAATGTGTATGGGTTGTGTTGGAGCATGTACTCCATGCGTACTCCAAAAAGGGAATTCATAAGGTAAATTGGCCCCCCTGCAATCTTGAAATCTGTAGCCCTGAAAGGATTTGGGATCGTACCATCCACGGTCTTAGAAATGAATATATTAGCATACGCTTCGGAGATTTCCCTCGAGGTTTGGGGGTTATCATCGGCATGAAATGTTTCTCCCAAGCTTTCTGAATCTGACAATTCCATCAAACCAACCACCATTGGAGGTTTGGTGTGATTGGACAAGTCTTGGCGGTCAAAATATTCCATTTTTCCAGATATATAATCATCTGAAGGCAATTGGGAGCCGATGATATTCATGATCAAATCAAACACGACAGCATTGTACACTGTGTAGGTTGCTTCCTCAACAGGAATGCCTGAACCTTTGACGCCTCGCTCGAGGTGAGCATTACTAACAATGATGTTTTTGATGCCGATGTCGTTGCTCGACTTACTCAGCGCCTGCACTCGCTTTGTGAGGTCTCTTCGGATTTTATTGAAATTTTCAAGTTTCATCGAGTAAGCATTGAAAGTTTCTTGAATGTCGGTAAAAATTTGCTTTTGCTTTTCCGCTGTTTCCTGATGAAGGAGAGAAACCAATGGATTCATAAGAATCTTCAAATCAGGTTCTAATACCTTTAATTTCTTTCCAGTGTCGTTCTCTAATGAGGCCGTTGGTACAATTTGTTGGATCGTCTTAAGCATTAATTCAAGGTGGGCGAGTGTAATGTTAGGTGCAAACGCGTGATTATCTTCTTCGGCAGAACTTGCTGTCCTTTTACTCTGATCTTTGGCGACTATGAATGCACCAATTGGATCAGACATACATTCGATCCATTTGTACCAAAATTTAGTCGCAGGGCGCCGCCCCATATCGTCAAAATCGCTGCACCAGGTGTTGAATAACTCTGTATCATCTTCATTATTGGGGAGCATTGCGAGTAACTCTGGCACACTCGGCATGGCAGTCGCATCAGGCTGTTTCAACTTCTTCGTTTCTTTGTATATTGGAGAGGAAATTAAATTATCAAAATTCTTTTTCCTCTGAGCTTTGTACCTGTTATGTCCTCCTAGTGAGTTCAGAAGTTTTTCCATAAAAGGCTCATCAACGTTCCATCCAAGAAGCTTGCTCAAGTCGAGCAAGGATAATTCCATTTCATTGTAAAGATCTTCTAAAGCCCAAACTGTGGACCTCCACTCGCCCATGGTGAATGGATCCATCGGCGAATGAATTCCGTCATAGTGGGCTTGCAATACATCGCTGATTATGAAAGGCGTGTTAAAATCGGCACTAACTTTGGCTTCCGATGCCCCCTTGCCAACAGAAATGACCCAAATCATCGTCTCGGAATCAAATTGACGGCGCAACATCTGAAGAACCGGAAGCACCATGCCACTTCCACTGCCACCTGCATAAGAATGGGTCACAATCACATGATTTGGGCTTCGCCCTCCTTTTCGGCCGACTTCATTCAATGTCTCTAAAATTTCTGACTGACGAGCAAACCCATAGGCTCGCCCCATACCTGTTTTTCCGCCCGCCCCGTCTTGGTCTTGATCTAATTTTAGAGTGTTCATTGCTTTTCTTCGAACCGAAGAGTGTTCGGACTCCGTAACTGAATCACCCCACAAAAAGAACCCAGGGGCGTCGCTAGCGACGAGATCATCGATCTCCCCCCCGAGGTTCATAGCAAGAATGTGAAGATTCTGATCGCACATGGACATTAAGTCTGACTCAGCACTCTCCCGAACTTTAGGGCTGATGTGTTTACGATTGAGTAAGTTCAGTTTAAATCGTTTCTGATCATGAATTCCGAGTCCACGGACTAAAGCAGAACACCGAGCGTCGTTGAGATTATCCAAACAATACATCAGACATTCGCGAAGAATTTGGCTTCCAGCTTGGCCAAGCCCGAGCCATAGGACAGAACCATCGGCAGATATATTTGATTTTTTATTCTTCAGTAAAGAGCTCAGGCCATGTATACCCATCTCAACTTTAGAAAGGGATTTTTGCGCTTTTTCAATTGACGTTTTAGTGGTCCCAACTGCACTCAAAGAGGTGTTTACTGTAACCCAGCTTGTGTTCAATTCTTCGTAGTCGGATTTCGCATCCTTACCTGCTCGAAGTGCTTCAATTTCATCATACAGCGATTGCATTTTGCTAGTGAAATTAGCTAGCTTGCGCCTCAATTGGCCGCTAGTGCGGTAAATTTCTTTTACTCCAAATCCCTTTTTGGTTTCATAATTGAACACTTCTGAAATTGATTGCAAGAGTTGTTGCTCCATTATTTCTTCAAGATTATGCTTCGACATAATGGTGTCAAGTTTTTCAATCAATACTGCGGGAGGGTGGCTCAAAAGTGAACTCAGAGTAATCTTCTCCCCACATATTTTAACCACATCTTTGACTTCGGTTTGCGCTGCATCCTCAGCAGGAATTGCGGGTAGCATCTGATTAGCAAGTGTGAGTACTTGATCATAAGGAGTCGAAGCCGATTGGTCCAATTCCAGATTGATTGGGAGAGTGGGCATTGCGACTGCTATCCCCTCGGTTCCTGGGCGCCTCAAAGCAAAAAGAGATTTGAGGGCATTGTGCATAACCTGTCGTTGTAAATCGAGGATATCGTCACGCGTCGATTGAAATTTGTAATCTTTAGGGTTAATTTGATCCGCATCAGGGACATTGATGAAATTGTCGAAGAAAATTTCGTCAAGGGCCAAAGTGATCTTTGGGTCGGTTTCGGTTTCTTTCTTGAACTTCCCGTTGAACTCCTCCAGCCGTTTATTGACGTATGCCTCTAATTTGATATAGTGTTCCTTCATTTCTGCCGTATCGGATTCGTCATCAACATAATTTTCTAGAATATCAAGAGAATCTTTGAGCGCCTCCGTGATGATAAACTCTGGATTAGCGTGGCTTCCACCCCCTGGCTTGACAGTGCTTCGATTCAAATGTGCAGAGAGCAGCATCTGGGAGAGCCGCAATAATTTGATGAAGGAAGTTGTTTCATCAGTATCAGCATACCACTTCCGTACAATAGAATTGTCAACTGCTGAATTTGTATCAGAGGAAGCCAAGAATGATTCAAATCGAAATTCATTTTCCTTCGATTGTTTCAGGGATATGGTTCGGAAACTCAATGGCAAGATATTTTTTGCTCGTTCAGAATCAATGGTTACAGGGCCCCTTTTCATCGCCCGTACTCTTGTCCTTCCAACCTCGAGATAATCGTGAGATTCAATCGACTTTATGATCTGGTTCCACGTAAGGTGGGCATTATCAAACGGAGATAATATAACTTGTACTAGGTCTTGTTCAATGACACTTGTCTCGTCCATACCTCAATCAATACAGCCTAGATAATAACCTGTTCCCCACTGATTTCTCTTGAGGTTGGCCAGAAACCAGACCAAATCGAAGATGTGAATGCAAACAATGGTTCCATTTGATTCATGCTCGTGTCTTCAAACTCAGAGACATGCATCTCATATTGGAGAGTGATTGGCGGAAGGGGTAATTTCTTCGAGAAATTCAAAACGTCATTCACCTCAAGGGTTGCAGTTGACGAAAGAATGAGTTCAAACGGAGGGTTGCATCTTTTGAGAGCAAATGTTTCCACACTCTTTGAAATGTCTCCTGAATCCGAACCGGGCAATACTTCACCAAACACGATGCATTGTGAATGCACTTTAGACTTGGCAATCACCTCTTGAACGAGGTGACGCGCAACATGATCCACAAAGGATTGCGGAACCTTTGCCTGCTCCAATAATGAATGGACATAGAGGAACGTCAACGAGGAGCTGCGCCTTTGACGAACGGACAAAGAAAGTGCAATCATCGCTTCAAGAATGGTCGTTAAACTTTGATGTATTGCAGCAAAATCATCCAACCCATTGACGGCACTCCCGTGGGGTATTAATCGTTCAGCAAGCAGGATATTCATTCCGCCAAAACAGAAGTACAATGATTCTCGATGTCCTTTTGAGGCAATAAGTTCCGATGAAACATAGAGGAGTCCATTTCCAGGCCGGAGTACACCCGCGTCTCCGGATGAAGATCTAATTTGGGCTATTTTGTTTCGTACGTCATAGCTCCAAAAGTCACCATCTTCGATGTATTTTTCAGAAACCAGCCAAACTTGTAAATTCCTGATTAAATCATCGATTCGTTGTGAAAAATCATTTGCCTGAGGCGCAGTATAATGCGCCCGTCTTGAGTGAAATGGAGCAGATGTGGCAGCGGAAAGAGGGAGCAGAACGATGAGTTTTTGCCCGGTTTTCGGAGGCACGATATCTGTGCAATCTTCATTAAGAACTTGAATACGAGGTGAATGTTCTTCAGAAGATGAAGCGTAACACAGGGCTATTGATTTTTTAAGTCGCTCAAGCAAAAGTCCACCCCTGTAAATTATTCAAATCGAAATCAAGGGGGTCAATCAATAGGCATGGGACAGGGATGGAAACCAGCTGGGTCCGTATGACCCGGCAACTAGGCAACTCAAACCCTGCATGTTGAAGCTGCTCTTCAGAACACAGGAGAACGGCGGGAAAACGAGGAACAAAACGCCTTTGCTCCTCACCATCAAGTTGCACGGAAAGTCCACCCCTGCGTTCGAAACTATTGGGCATAAACCGATCTAAGAAGAGCGCCTCCTCGGGGTGATGGGTGAGGTAGAATTCAAGCAATTGCGGATGTAATTCCAATATTCGAACGGCGATGATAAGCCAGCCTGAACCGCTTGAATTGAAGGGGTGATCTACAAATGGTTTCATGGGCGTCATGGCAATTGGTTTGAACTCAGGAAGATTCTTCAAAACTTGAATGATTTTCTCAAACATCGAGTTCATTGATGTTTCGAATTCCGCCCCAGTCTCCCCCATGTTCCACTGCCTTTGCCGAGCAATATCATGGAGACTAATTTTGTCCAGTTGCGTGAGATGTTCCACATTTCTTCCGCCCATCTTGAGGCTCTTTTTGAAGCGAGCCAACATCGATTTATTCATCAACAATTGGAGGATGCGTAAATCGCTAGGCCAAATTGATTGAGCCGACTTCAAGTCATAACCGATTGCAGTTTGCAGAATTCGATTGGATGGCATGTCTGGAAAACGATCGATCATTGAGGCGTAAGGTATCAAGTAAAGCGAGCGTGAGGAGTTAGCTAGAGGCGAGAAACCCAAGAATGGATCTACAACAGTCGATTCACCGCCCTGATTTACTCCCTGAAAGCATCGCTCAAGAGCTGTTTGATGATCTTCGGGCGATATTGGTTTTTGGCCGTTTTCGGTCATAGAAATTCCTAAAATTTCCATTGAAAGATTGTCGACTGTTCGCTCGCATAATTGCCTGTATCCACAGAAATCGCAAACAGTTCGATCAACGAGTTTTGCTGACTCAACTGATTCATCGAACCAATCTGGGTGCTGGCATGAAAACTCCTCTTTGCTGCCTTTTGTTGTGACTTCTCGCAGAAAAATAGATATTTGTTTGAACTCTAATGCTGAACCAGCCCATATGAGTTCGCCCAAAAGTCGTTCAACCTCTGGATCATTTAGCGTTCGTTTCGAGTTTTTTTTGAGCGTATGCAGTTGGTTCTCAGAGAGCACTATTTCAACGGCCACACTAGATCACTCCTTGGAATCTAGATTTTGGGCAATAACCCACATGCAAAACAGAAGGTGTTGAATGAGCGTATAGCGCTTCATTGGAATTGCGGAGGAAAGAAGACCATGCGCTTTCTTTGAATTCCAAGAGGATGCATCGCTGAAATTCCAATGAGATGATTCGCTAAAATAGGCATCATTGAATGACTTCTTCGACATGAGTTGTCCGTTTGTGTCATAAGTGTAAATGAAACTGACAAGCGCGAACAATATCGAATGTAAGTCCCCTGTTGGGGCCATACTCAATCTTTCATGATCCAGGAGGTTGAATTCTTCATTTGCCTCAAGTTGTGCAAAAGCCTGAGTAACTCGTTTTTTAATGACTGTGATTAAAATCGGATCCCAAGGGAATGTGTTTTCTTGGGCCAAGGTTTGAGTAAAGAGGCGCACAACTGGCGCCTCATCATCAACGGGTAGACGAGCGGCCTTCATCATCGAAGTGCCCTCACTTGCATCTGTTAGTTGGAAAGATGCAGCATCCACCATGTTCGAAAGAAGATTTACAAGAGCCCATACCAAGTCGTCACTTGATCCATTTTTGTCGACGATGGAATAGAGGAGGAAAGAGGTGGCATCGAGGTACACCGTGGCATCCAAGACCCTTTGTTCATGCGGGCTCGCTTGATTGGAAAATCGAGAAACTTCAACTTTCATGACTGGATTAAAAATCGAAATAAACGCAGTGTAAAAGCCCGAGGGGGTTGCGGTGTTCCTCTGAAGTAATGAAAGAGTTTCTTCAAAGCTTTCAGAACGATTCACAATATTTTGAATATGCTCGTAGCAACGGTTTTTCTGGTCATGAATTAATTGCTTCTGGGATGCAGTGAGTTTGTGGCGAGCATTGTTTGCAAGGCACGAAAGGACATAGTGGGATTCTTCCAACATCTCTTCATATGTTGGGCCGGCTTCCAGCATGCGCTTAGCTTCATTAAGCCCTGAGGAATGTAAGAGTGAGAGAGACATCCGACCGATCACTAATCCAAGAAGAATGCTTGTTAGGAACAAACTTAATGAAAACCAGTGAACGTTGCTCGATTCAAGTTGAAGACGAGCAATCCAAAAGAAATTATAACTCAACATGAAAAGAATAGAAAGAAGCAACAGGTTCGAATTCAGATCAGAAAGTCTGAAAAATCTTGTCTTTAATCGAGATTCGATCGCCCCGGAAAGACCATGGCGGGCGTCAATGATTGCGACCATAAGCAACATCGCAAACGCTCCGGTCAAAATCGGCCCATAAACTGCGATGCGTAAAAGTAAATCTTGCTTGAGTAGGCTCGTCAGAAGCAAAAAGAAGATTGCAATTCCTCCAACGAGGTATTGCGGTAAAACGCGCTCGTCCTGAAAAACTTGTTGTTCATTCATTCATTCACCACCAAGTCAACAATTGGATCGAGAAAAAGGCAAATTGCAACATCACTTTTAAGCGGTGCCCAGTTACCTTTTTCAAGGCCGTACATAGAAATCAGCTTACGTGAATGCAATGAATTGAAGTTATGTGTGCTCCATTGTTTTGATTCAATGTTCTTCTCCATGGCCTGATCGAACACCTCTGATGTGGCATCCTCGCCGTTGTTGAACACTGCTCCTGATAGAATGCCAACACTGTTGTTGAGACTAATTTTGGAGCCACGCCACACATCATTAATTGCGTCCAATATTTCATGGACGGTGTTTTGTAATGCCTCAATGCTACCATGCAGAGGCTTTTTGTCTGACTTGGAGTCTACGATATGTTTTGATGTAAGCAACTGAGAAGAAAGAAGCGAGGTCAATTCTGCCGTGCCATCACTCGCCTCTAATTCCTCCATTCGAACAGTGATCACAACAGCCATGGAACGTCCGAATTCCTCTTCATATTCCCCATTCGACCAGACATTCTTCTTAATGCGATGAAAATTTATGGCATCTAAGGAGTGACTCAGGGCTTTTGTGCACTGCAATCTGGTTTTCCTGGACAGGTGCCATGAATTATTTCTACGATCTATTCGCAACAAAAGGTTAAACAAAAATCCAAAATTTGCAGAACGGTGACCTCTACGCCAACATCGGTAGGGATTCTGAGGGCTTGAAAGGAAAGATACTTTTTGTTCGTGAACACAATCATTGCAAATCGATTCCTTTCCATGCAATTCAAGTGCATTCAAGCGTGGATTTGATTGGAGCTGAGGGGAATGGCAATTGATATCTAAAGCTCTTTTAAGCGATAAATGAGACTCGAAAGGCGTGATAGTGCCCATCAGACTTGAGAGCAAGGCCTCATCATTAATTTGCATCAAAGAATTCAAAGTTCTCCCTGTTATTGATTGCCGTACTTGCCTAGATTTGAATTCCCGAGCGCTTGGGTCTGTTTCAATACGGCGATTCATATTGCTAAGAGCGTTTGCAATCTCATTCAGTGGAGCGAAGACAATTTCCTTCAAGTCTTTGCTCTTCATATTGGCAACTCCTTTGCATCAGTGAATAAAGAAGAGAAGAATATCCAACGACAGAGCACTGAATAAAGTGCAATTTTTCGATCTAAGCCACCCTCCGACTGCCAATTTAATCTGAATCCTTCGGCGGAAGAAGGGAGCGGTTGAGCGATGCTGCTGCGAACCCGTTCCAACCCCTCATCGATTATTCTTGATGCTTTTGATGAGAAGTTGAGGAGATGTGAATCTTTGTCGTCAATTTGAGCCACCAGCCAATTGTATACTCTCATAAAAGCAGATGAGGGTTCTAATTCGATTGAATCGAAAAACACCGACCATTGCTCCAGACTGATTGAACTTGGTGTTGCTGCCTGAAAAGTAGGCTTCGATTTTATATCTTCTAGCCATACCAAACAATCTTGCATAACTCGCATGTATAATTCACCTCGTTGGGTATCTTCGTGGACAAGCTGACTTCTGATGTAAAGAATAAAATTCGTTATGCTGCGGTGTAGCAAAACTGTTTTGTGCGGGCTTTCCGAACTGAAGTACGGCATGTTCTTCTCCGCCATGGCCAACTCTAAATCCTTTAATTGTGATTTATTGAGGTACTGTCCCAAGGGATCTAGGGCTTGAGGTAACGCTTCCTTTCCTCCAGTGTACGTCATCGCCCATGGAGTTTTTCGGACGCTCCATGAAATATCGTGATGTCCAGGTTCTTGCCTGAGTTTTAATTTTGTTCTCTGGAGCGATATAAAATCAGTATGCCTTGATAGGAGATGGGGTGAGGCTGGCATTAGAGTTTGGACCATGTACAAATCGCCCACCCGCTGAGCCCCTCTGGAAAATGCTGTTTTGTAAGAATGCATTGGTTTCTGGCGAGGAAGTGGTAGATCTTCCATCATTTGAATAACACTGTGCGCCGCTGAAGTGATATGGCGGTTTCGAACAAAAACTGGCGCGTAGAACTCCAGAGGCAGTTTATTCAACATGAGATGTTGAACCTTAGTATTCCAATTAATCCTGATCTCATTCGGACTAACGAGACTAACTTCCCCATTTGGAGCCCATCTAAGTAAGGAAATTGGATTTGATTTATTCTGCATCTGTGGCAGAATGTGATGCCGGAAAAAGGAGTCGCCTAGCGAATCAGTTTGAGCGAGATCGCCCGTCAGCGCCCCTGTGAGGCCAGAAAGGAATAGGATAGTGACAACTGCAAGAGGCGACATCACAATGGAAGATTGGAAGAAGCTTAGCGAGGGCAACACAGCAAGTGTGAGGTAAATAACAAACAGAGAAACATACATCGAGGTTGATGCTTGAATCACAGATTCCTTCGATGAAATTTTCCTTGAGAAGTAGTGTGTAAAAATAAACACGAGTACTCCAACAATAACCCAGGTGGTGCCAGTGTAGTAGAATGGGCTAACGATTGCACGTGTGTTTGCCGCTACGAAAATAAGCGTCCAAAGGCAAATTGTTCCAACAGCAATGCTGTTCACACTAAGGCTTGTCGTGAAGGAGCGAAGTCGGCTTTGGAATTCGTTAAGCAAGTTTTGCACAAGCGAAAGGAATCCTGCTGCAATCTGCCTTAGATACACAAGGAATGGGACGGTTTCTTGGCTCTCTGCCAAAACTACTCCCCCATGTGTTCGACGAGTAATGTTCGGAGGGAATGAATGCGCTCAAGCATTTCTAAAAAGCGGGGAGAAAGGGCTATGTTCGAATCCAATGGGCTGAAATATTGAGTCTGGGAAAAAATATCTTCAAGTAATACTTGAAACTCCACGAGTTGTAAATCTTTCATTTTCATTCGGAGGTCGAAAAGGACCCCCAACTCTTCTTGCTCGCGTTCCTTTATTTCCAATAGCCGTTCAGTGTTCGCAATTTCTCTTCTCGTTTCTGATGAGCTCCCTTCGAAGAGAAGGGGCGTTCGACGACGAGGGAGGAAGTGGAAAAAGTCTTCGAAGGTAGCATCCTTAGGGTACCACCATGGCCAAGTGAGCCCCATTATTGGACCCCCAAATACTTCTCTAAATTCGTGATCCGTTCATTCAATCGCTCAAGTATGGCATCGTTCGCATGATCTTCAATCTGAAACAACACTTCAGAATCCGGCTCAGAATATTCTGCCATATCTCGATTAACCGAACGGATGTGAGAGCGAAGGGTTTCGTTCGCTACAAGAACGGTCGCCTCCTCCAATATACGGCCAAATTCCACGGCTGCTTTGGCCCTTGATTGGATAGCCATAGGCTCTCCTGGACTTTTAATTTCATAGTCGCGTAGAGAAACTTTCAGGTCATTCACAATTGAATACCCTTCCTGTAAGATAACTGGTGTTTCATTTATGCGATTTTTAACCGCACTCAATATTAAGCACCCGTGCCTCGAAGGATCCATCTCATCAAATCCTTTGTTATTCGGAACTTTTTCTTCACTTTATTGGCATCTTGAGAGCCGATTTGAGTTCGGAGAAAGCTTTTTTCGAGCCCATTGCCTGAATTTCACTTTCATAAATTTCCATCCCATGTCCGGAATTGTTTTCGATAACCCCTTTCAAATCAATCATGTCCATTCCTTCAATTATGTCAGACATCGAATCATCACGCATGACAAATTCGAGGAACGTCATACGTTGATGGTGAGTCACGTAAGTATTCGAAACTCCATCCAGACGGCGGCGTATTGAAGAAAGGGTTGCTGCGATGGGGCCCATGCTTTGAAGAACAGCTTTTTCTTCGACTTCCGTTACTGCATCCATAGCTTGTTGTCTAAATTCATTCAACATAGCGATAGCGTCATCCCTTTCTTTATACAACAATTTGCTCTTTTTCTCCTCACGTACCTTTCCTTGATTGAGAAGGTCCATTTCTGATTCAGCGTATTGCATCTTGTCCTTCTTCAGCAAGATATCAGCCCATTTTTTCTTACAATGCCATCGTTCGAGTTGTTTGGCAGTGAATGAACGCCCTTTTCTCGGCGCTTTACGGTTCACCATAATCGTCTTCAAACCGTATCCGATAATGAATCCAGTGCTGGCAGCAACCGCTGCAAGTGTCGTTGGGTCTTCGAGCATAAGTTTCCCTCGATGAACTCACTAATAATTGGTTCGATGAAGTTCATCCTTAGGCGACCCCTGTTAGGGTTTTTTCCGGCTAGTACGAACAAAGTAAGCAAGCAAGAGGGCAAAGAAAATGTTCCAAACAAATACACTGAACCCCGGATTGGCTTTCCAATTGCTAACGAATTCAGCCGCGTTCTCAACTTCTAAGGCTGGGTCAAAACTGGAGTAAACCGTGACTGAATTCAAACTGAGCTGCACATAACACGAAGATTCTTGATCTCCACATTGAGTCTGATTACCGAGGAGCGGACTGTAATGTAATTGTGAGGACCCTTCATCTGAATACATTGAGCCATCCAATATGATTGGTCGTACACGGACATCATAGACGCCCGATGGGAATGGTTGACCTGGAGGACTGCATCTACCACTGTTGAATGCATCTTGGAATGCCCAAGCAAGAGGGAAAAACGTACCCCTACACTGGATCTCAAGATTGTAGGCTTGCACCCCAACAGAATTGAAGAAGGTCATATTCCATACGATTGCTTCGATGCCATCTTGATCTTCAAATGAGTCCATGCAACTGTTCAAGGAGAGTGTTGCGTCGCTTTGTAAAAATCCATCCAGTGAAGTGGTAGACGCATCATACCCAAGCTGGCAAGCACCCTTATCAAAGCTTGAAGGTAAATCTGGAGCCCGAAGGATTTGGTCGGATAAGATGCTCAAATCTGACACGTCTGTCCGTTCCATGACCCCAAGTTGATCGCTGTACTCGAATTGAACTGCAAAGGATGCTAAATTGAATAAGGGGTTGACGTGGTAATCGAGGCCAGAGTTTACTCGTACGGAGGAATGATTTATTGTAATCTTAACTTGCATAGATCCGTCTGGTTTCAAACGGAAATTATCGATTTTACAATTCTCATCGGTTATCAATTTTGGAATCGAGCTATACACTTCTGAAAATTGATATGTTGATGAACATTCAAGCCAATCGTCAACTCCTGCATTTCCCCCCTTTATCAGGTAGAATTGATCTTGGCCCGCAGGGGGGGTGAATCGAACATCAAATGTAGATTGAGGGTCTGTTTCATTTAATTGTGAATTCACAAATCCTAACTCCACCCACGGCTCAGTATGTTCGATCAATCTAATTCTCATTGGTTTGGCATCAGAGAAACTGTCGTCCAAAGAAACAATCATCTGAGAAGTGTAATATGGAATGTTTGGGAGTGTGGTCAGTCCATTTGAAACCAGGACTGATGAAGTTCTTGTTTCATCTGCAACCACAGTCAATCGGACCTCCCTCAATTCAGGTTTATCGATAAACAAAGTAAGTGGAATAGGTACGTCCACAAGGCCAACGCCCTCTCTTCTCCATAAGCAAACGACTTCTCTTTGGGCCACGCTCCCGGCGCCTTCAAGGCAGAATGTTTTGATTTCAAAGCCTCCGGTGTAGCCAGACGCCTCAAATGTCGTGGAGGCCACTTCAAGGATTGGCAAGGAGAGGTTTGTGTTTCGTTGGAACTCATCGGTCACACTGACGACAATTGAGCCATTGGATAAGGCAGATGTATTGATAATGAAGTACCCACCCTGGGAATAGTGATTTTGATTGATGATGAGATCCATTTCTGTTACGTCATTCACTCTGAATACGAGAGAACAGACATCGCATGAGAGGATTGAACCAGTATCCGCAAGGTAACCAGTGGATCTCGATGTATCGATGGAAATGGTCGGGAAGGAGGTGTCATAGATTATCCGAAGATTGTCAATTGTAAATATCCGACCCGCAGCGTCTTTGAAATCTCCAGTCACCATCCATTCTCCTTCCTCAAGGGAGTTAGCGTCAAACAGTGGGGATGTTACTGGGAAGGTAGACACTCCGCCCCTTGTGAAATTTAGGTTCGACATGATAATCGGGGCTTCACCTTCTCTCACAGAAAAACCGACCGATTCAGCATTAAAGCCGGGCGTCATCTTAACCTCGCCAGTAAGCGGGCATTGACTTTGCCCAACACAACTGACACCAACCCATTTTGGATAGAAATCGGTGCGCAACGAAACTTGGATGGGGGTGGAGGTGATTTGATTTCCAACCGTATCATTCCCTGTGATCGAAATGAGGACCTCCTCCTCGTTGAAGGATACAAGATGTGCAGAGGATATCGTTGACGAAAAGGTGATTGATTTGTTCTTTTCACTGTTTATTGATTGTATATATAGCTGGTAACTTCCCAATAATAAGGGCGTAGTGTCATCTGTGAGATCGACTTCAAGTATGCACGTAGGGGTTGCATCGTATCTTGCCCCGGAGAACCATGAACACTCTGTAGCAAGGCTCATCTCTGCGAATGGAGCGATGTGATCAAGTGATAGATTCTTAATGATTGTGCGAAGGTTTCCCGCATGGTCAAGAACCGTAACCTTTAATTCGATTTCAGCACATGTTTCAAGGAATAACGCGCCCAAATTTACTGTCGTGATTAACGCAGTGTTCAGAATGGGAAGCGGGCTCCCCGGGCACAGTATTTGTACGAATGAGGTTGATATATTCACATCGATGGCATCTAAATTTTCGATGCGGATAATTCCATCAGCAGGAACAACAGGCGATGATAACTTGAGTCCTACCCTCGAATTAGCCCACGAGATGGAATAAGATGGGGCTTGATCATCCACTATCAACGTGTCTGTTCGAGAGTAGAGGTTGCCGATCGGGTCAAGGGCAGTGACTTTGATTAATTCGATTACCTCGTTCTTGGATTCAATGGATACGGAACCTGAGTTGGTGTAATTAATCGAAGTCAATTTCACTCCCGAAGCGGTAAACTGTTCGACTAGAATGTAACACGGACTCTGTAGCGCATCATAACAAGCCACAACAAACGATCCGTCGCTTTGAGCATACCCCTCGGAGAACGACACGCCAGTGATGTTGGTGTATGTCAACTCGGGTGAGGTGTCATCAAATTGGACATTTAGGGGCGTAAGAACAGTGTTACCAAGCCCATCGATTGCCCTCAATTCGACATTAGAAGATTGTGGCGGGGGGGCAATCCAGTGCCCATTCAGTTGAGTCCAACTGATGGTGCTTGATGTTGAAACCCAAGCAACAGCAGAAACATCATTCTGATCAATGCAACTAAATTCACTTGAAAATTGAGAAGATGCAATCATATTGCTTCCGTTGATTCTTGCGGAAGCCTGTACGGTACAAACTGGACCTTGGTTGTCGACCCAAAAGGAGAAGTTTTGGTACGCTGTGTTACCAACTGCGTCGATATATTTTATGATGGCCATGCCATTTTGAGAAGCATTGAGCGTTAATTGGAATTGATTTGTAGTTTGTAGTTCGTCGCATACAATCCAACCAGTACTGGTTTGGCAGGTGAGGTTTAGTGGGATTGGATGTTGAGAGGAAGTCCTTAGAAGAACTGACCCATCAAATACAAATTCGTCACTTCCGTTGAAGAATGCAGTCCCAATATGAGAAGAATCCAATGTGAGCAAACTGGGTTGGATGGAAGTGATTGTTTGAATGGTGTAGTTGGTCTCGACTGAATGGCCAACGCAATCGGTAACAGTGACACTTGCGTAAGTGGAATATGGTTGAAGAGAATGGTTGATAAGCGTATTTTCCGGCAAAGATACTTGCCCTTGATTTGTTTGTAATGTTGCTGAGTCCATACAATAGTTGTCATCAACGAGAATTTCGATGCTGCTCGAATTGAGCCCAATGAACAGAGTCGAACCGAGTAGACTAGCATTGCTTTTCGGGTTCAAAAGAATCGATGGAGGGGTGTTATCAAGGGTGAAGGCTATGGCGTTTGTCGCCGTCACCCCCAATTCGTTCTCAACGAGGGTCGTCAAGTAGTGCAAGCCAGTGGTCCCGTTAAATTGGGTACTTCCACTCGACGGAATATTCGGCACACAGGATTGATTCGAAATACAGTATAACATCGAATAAATCGGTGCTTCTGAATCAAACGAAGTGAACGTGAAGGAAGGGCCTGAAGATCGAACATACGTACCATACGTACTCTCTGGCCATACGATGTTGACAGATGGAGGGGTGTAGTCATAACTTAGGTTTTGAGATCTCTGAGCTGAATTACCGAACGCATCTGTAATCGAACAACTGAGAACCCCGTCGGTGGTGGCGTTCGTAAGAGTGCTGTTATTGAAAGAACCACTGCTACCGGTCCATTCGACCTCTATGACCGGAGAAACCGCACCAACCGCAGGGAGGCATTGGATTGATGAATCAGGACCAATATTTATCGTTCCATTAACTTTATTCGAGCGCAAAGCGATGTACTCAGGTGGAGAAATCGAGCCATAATATGTCACGAACGTTGTGGTTTGACGAAGGTTTCCTACGTGGTCTTGGGCTTCAAAGACAATTGTCAACATAATGCCTTCCTCGGCAAGTAAACTGCAATTCAAGTTCGAAAATATATCGGACAACGTGCCATTGAGGGAGTGATGGTAAGCGACAGGAGAGGTTACTAATTCGCAACTTGTTGATCCGTCTGTCACATTCAGACGCACCTGATCGATCGTGCTATTAGCGTCACTGGAATTAAACCAAAGGGTTGTGTTGGTACCTGCGCCCACAGAAGAAGGTTGTAAGCCTTCGAATCCCAACGTAGGTAAAAGAGCATCCACCTGAATTGTTGTGGTGAAGGAGTTCGACAATCCCAAATCGTCGATAACAAGCATGGTCAATTCATGCGTTCCGTCTAACGCTGGTATTGCAAAGGAGCCCGAAGAATGAGAAAGAAGAAGGCCATCCCATTTCAAAGTAAGAACGGTGTTATGTGCAGTGGAATACCCTACTGTATAGAGTCGGGACGGGCGAACCATCGGCGGGAGCGTCACAGATGCAGTGGGTGGTTGAGTGTGATGCGTAAACGCGAAAATACTCTGATTTGAATTTCCTGCGAAATCCGAAAAGAACACGTAAATGAGGTAAGCGCCTTGGGTACGATTAATGGAGAGCGTGTTGTTCGTCAGCGGCGTACATTCTGCCGGGAGACTCGACGTGTTTGTTGCTATTTTATAACAAATACTCTGGATATCGGAGGACCCAGTGAACAAAATGCTGGAGTGGTTGCTTGTGTTGCTTGAAGAGAGGTAAGTCGAACCAAATTGATCGATTGAAAGCAATGGTTTTGTTTGGTCAATTATCAAAGCAGCAGACAATGATGAAACCAGTTGGGATTGAGCAACTGCCTCAACTTTCAATGTAATTGAAGATTCATTAAGCAACCATGCTGGTAATTCGGAAGTTGAGAATGATAAAGAAGAAGTGTTGTTAGCCAGATAGAAATGATCACCGCTTTCAGTTTCAAAGAAGATGTTGCTCAATCGTAAACCTGTTGATTCGTAAACCGAGATTTGGAAATCTGAATTCATGCCAATATACCCGATGGTAGATTGGGTAAAATTGATCTGGGGGGGTGTAAAGTCTCGATTGAGAAGAGCGGACGTACTGTTCCCGATGTTTCCATAGAAATCTGATGCCGCGATGGTAAACCATACTTGTTGGGAAGTGGATGAAGGGAAGATGACATCATTTATATCGGAGCTTTCAAACTCTGTGCCATTATCAAAACTCCAATGATAATGAATACCGGTGTTGATTCCTGCGTCCATTACATCGATGTCAAGGAGGGTGGAATTGCCATACCAACTGGCATTTGATATAGTCATCACCGGGCCAGTAAAGTCAATTCGAAGCAAAGGAGTGAACGTTGTATTATGCAACGCTGTCCCGTTTTTCGAAACACGCAGTTCGAATTGAATATCATCATCATCATCAAATTCAAAAGGCAGATCGTTGAGGTCAAAGCTCAAGGATGAAAGGAACGTCCAATTGCTTGTCTGACCCCCTTCGAGGTACCGCAGATGGTGAACAACATCCTGCCTCGGATTATTGATTTGAATCTCTGAAGAACCCCCAATGTAGGAAATGTTCCCATTCATTCCAGAACCAATAGAAAAGGATGAAGGGACCAAATGTGGGAGCCATTCCAACTCAGAGGTGCTCAGATTTGAATTTCCAACAGAATCCTCGCATTCTACACTAATCTGGATGTTTGAATTAACTAGATTTGGAAGAATGTCACCAAAGGTTGATGAAATAGACCCCGATGAATTGGCAGAATAAACCGTGCTTCCCTCTGAGCTAACAGAGAAGGCGAGGATACTAGGATATGCATCAACACAACTGTAGTTCAATTCAGTAGAAGGCACTATCACGCCATCAATAGGTAATTCGAGTGCCACAAGGTCTGGTTTTACATCATCCCGAAACAGGGTGAGATTCGTTTGATTTCCAATGTTTCCAACAAAATCCATAGATACGCAGGAAAACGTTGCCCAATCATTCGAGTTCAGAAGAGATATAAACGAAACTAGAGAAAGGCTTGCAGTGAAGTTGTGGTAGTTCCCCCCAGAGCTGCAAACTGTTTCCGATGTCATGGAACCAACATCTGAACCTGAGGTGATAGTCGTTTGTGTGGGCGCCCTTCCGATGACACTACCATTGCTAAGTGCGTATCCGGCCGGAATTGAAATCTGGGGCGCAGTAGGCCCCGTTCGATCAACAATCAATATAATCACCGATTGGGTACAGCGGGATAATTGATCGCAAACCTCGGCTATAACTCTGACCTGCCCTTCTGCCAAGTTCATAAAATTCTGAACCGAAGTAGACTGGTTGATTGTTGAATTAAGCAGTTCAGTAGAATTAGAAAGATGTTCAACAGAGAGGTTGACAGTGATCCCGGATAACCATCCCGTTGATGGCTGAACGGTGAAGGATAGATTGGAAGTGATGTAGTTCAGATAATGCTCCGAGTCAATGGAAACAGATACTGTCGGGATGCCGTGGACATATTCGTACGCTGTCGTAGAAATATTTGCAACATTTCCTACACTATCTTCAGCGACGATGTAGAATGTTACAGTTCCTTGCGAGGTCACAGTGAACAAACCTGAAACGGGGTGAGAGGCATTCTCCCCACTAAGCGTCCTTTGATGCCAAGAAACTGAGTTCCCAACCGTGAACTTCGCATTGATGGATGTCAGCGTACACCCAATCGAATCGCTGCATGATGAGGCCAAGACTGTTGATTCTGAAAGGAGGGTGCCTGCTGGCGTACCAAAGTTCGTAGTTGGAGCCTCTGCATCAACAGATCCATTGGACCAAACGATAGGCCCTAAGTTACCGAGTAAATCGACGTGCAGGCAACGCAATTGGAAGGCTTGGACCGACCCAGAGGTGCTGGATGGAAGCAAAGCCCCTGATGAACTGGCATTGAACCAAGAGGACCCATCCCAACTGCACGAGGTTGAACGAAGCCCTACTCCGCCAACATCATCGGAGCCGACTGCCAAACTGATTCCTGCCGAAGGACCGAGGTAATGGGCTCCATTTTTCATTGTATTACGCCCTACAAACTGCATTGGAGGTGAGGTTAAGATGGCTCTGTCTACGATGTACTGGAAAACCTGGTCATGTGTTCGCCCGAGTGCATCCAGGGTTGTGATGTTGAGGAAAATGCTCCCATTAAGCAGATTTGTTGCATCGGTGTAAGTATAACTGGTTGTGGAATTGGTTGATGTGGAGAGAATCACCCCCCCATTTGCCTCAATCGTGATGTTCGAAGTTGCAGGAGACCCACCATGTGAAGGCGGTGAGATTGTGAATGAAAAATTATTCCCTACATAACTTCCAAGTGCATCGCCTTCGACTGATACGAGGCTAACTGGCATGCTTGTGTTCAATTCCCACTCGATGCTTGTAGTGGTGTTGAGATTTCCAAGGCGGTCAAAAGTCTTGAGTTGGACCTCGACCGTTCCATCGTTGAAGTTACTGCGCAACGACTGGAGGGAGCCCGTCCAATTGTTGGCAGAGATGTCTACTGTTTCGTGCCACATGTTCGCTCCGTCACTCCATGTTAGATTCATCTCAGAATACCAAATGCCATTCACGTCAGAACTAGAAAATGCGATCATGCTTGTTGGAGCAATCGCTGATTGGGAAGCTGGAGTCAAGGCATGTGTCGGTGAGATCGCATCGACTGAGAAATTGAACCACGAGGTTCCGCCTATGTTGCCAAGCAAGTCAATGTGCTTACATCTCAATTCATGATCGGTATGTTGTTCGTTAGCGTAGTTCGGAGAAACGCCTGTAGTTGTTGAAGCTGTAAACCAACTGAAGCCATCCCAACTGCATTGTGTCATTTGATATCCGACTCCGCCAGGTGAATCGAGAAGGTTGCCGACCACAACTGACGACGAGGGCCCAAGCCAGATTTGTGAGTTCGTAGAGGTGTTTAATCCCTCGATGGTGAATTGTGGAAGTGCTGAGACACTACCGTCGATTGTGTAAAACCATGAGCGATTCTGGACCCTACCGTAACTGTCTGAGATTGTCACAGAAAATATAAGTTGGCCCTCTTGTAAATTTGAAAGACTGAATTGGGCTTGTGAGGTGGTCGTTCCTTGACCAATCAGAGTGCCGTTAGTGTAGGTGACTGTGTAATTGATGGTGTGGGTGCCCACACCTCCAGAAGCACCTCCGATGGTAAAAACAGCACCACTCGTTGCAATATGGCTGCCATACACATCCCCGCTAACAGAGAATGACGGTGTTGGTTGTTGGGTTGTGAGTATCCATGAATATCCCAACGATGTTCGCACGTTCCCCACCAAGTCTGTAGTTGTGAGAGAAGCAGAAATAACACCTTGCTGTAGTGTGCCAAACAAAGATTGGATGGATGTATTCCATGCCGTGGAAGTTCTGGTAATATTTCGATAAAGGATGTTTGAGCCATCTGACCATTGCAATTCAAGCAGACTCGAGGAAATTCCTGACGGGTCAACCGCTGAAATTTCAAGCGGCGTATAGGGAGTGATGTAGGCTACATTCGGAATCAATGAATGCGATGGTTGAGTGGAATCAAGGTGGAAACTAAAGTTGGAAAGCGGGCCTGAGTTCCCAAATAAATCAATATTCTTACATTGAAGGATTGACGGTTGCGGGGCAGATTGGAGCCCATAAATAGGCACTGAACCGCCGTTTTCCGCTGAAAACCATGAATTGCTATCAAAAGAGCATGAAGCCGTTGCACCACCCACGCCAGCGCTGTCATCAACTACGTTTGCAATCTTTATTTTTGAAGAAGGCCCAAGCCTTATCTGAGTTCCATTGGTTATGTTCAATCCTTCCACGCTGAACTGGGGGGTTGCTGCGTTGGTCGTATCGACCATGAAGATCCATTTTTGAGTCTGATTCCGGCCCAACATATCCCCCGTCGTGACATTCAACCATGCATTTCCACCAACAGAAAAGTTAGGTTGGAGTGAAACAAAACTGCTGGTGTTACCTGAAAAGAGGGTGCTTGCACCGAATTCAAAGGAGTAATTCATCCAAATTCCCGACCAGCCTGAACCGGGGGGACTGAGACGCAGAGTTGAATTGGCAGGGGGGAGAAAGGCCCCGCTTGTATTAACCAACTCTACACTGCTCAACGGTGAAGATGTGTTCAATTGCCAGGCATGGCCCAATGTCAGCCGTATATTACCAACTTGGTCTATGGTTGTAACCTTCACGCTAACAATTCCATCTGAGACCTGTGAGAATAGTTGGCTTACAGATGTCGACCAATTCCCTCCTGCAAGTGAATAATTTTGGTAAAGAGAGTTTGTGCCATTCGACCATGTGAACTCGTAGAATGAAGAAAACACGCCTGTTGAATCTTGCCCTTGGAATTGGAGCAAGGTAACTGGTGAAATCTGACTGCTGGAGGCGGGTGATATCGTAATCGTTGGTTTTGTGAAATCCAAAGTTCCATTTGCCCAAGTTGTTGGGCCGCGGTTACCAAGAAGATCGACAGACCTGCATCCAAAATCGAAATTCGTGCTTTGGCCAACTGTTCCTGATGGCTGTATTGAGGAATTTAACGAGCGAGCCCATTGACCTCCTCCCGAGGTGCATTCAACATAATCGCCACCTACACCGTTCACATCATCGACAGATGCAGTATGTTGAAAATACCCAGTTGGGCCTAAAATCAAGACACTGGTATTGATGAACGAACCTGCCGTAGAGATTGCTACTCTTTTCTGATTACCTCCATCGGCGGTCCACGAATGGTTCTGGTATGAAGTTGCATTGAGGGCTCCCTCGGTGACAATGTACAGCCGAATATGGTCTCCGTTAGAAAAATTGTATGCAACTGTACTCAAACCGGATAGATTACCACTCTGAACGGATTGATTGTTTTGATAAAGCGTGTACGTGGCAGAAGATTGGAGGCCTTGTGGCGTGAGGAGAGCCGAGAATTGGGGGGTGGCAAAGGTGCCTTGGGTGTTCGAAAGTTCGTACATCGATGTGAACGGCATCGACCCGTTGGTTTGGGCCCACTGCGTGGTGTAAACGGCCATATTTCCGAGTTCATCTTCCGCTTGTATGTGAGCCCTAATAATAGATCCATTCAGGAAGGACGGAGCATAGGTTGCACCGCTTGTAACTTGGTACCAAGAACTGAGATTACCATTGTATGCCTCCCACCGCACTTGTGTCTCAGACACTTGACAATCGTCTTGCAAAGTGTACTGCAGTAGATTGCTAGAAAGTGTTGCGTTTACCACCGGTGGGGAGTCGTCCACAAAAATATTCCATTGGGTGACATTGGAAGAAAAACCCATTTGGTCCGTTGCTCGTATGTTTATTGTGTCGTTAAATCCGGCAGAAAAACTTAGAGAATTGACGAATAATTGCCAGGTCCCATTCTCCAAAATTTGGACAAATGAATCGCTGTGACTGTCCAATGACGAGCCAGATATTGTCCATTCAGATGAGGTGCAAACTCCGTTCCTATAACCCGATGTCAGAGTCGTAAGCTGAGGGGGGGATGAGTCAATTCTAAACGAAAAATTATACCAATTCTGATTTCCAACCCTGTCTATGCATTGGAAAGCAGCATCCATAGTTTGATTCAATGCAATGAGAGATTGGTGGTTTTGAGGAAGGAGGTCGAAACTGCCATTCAATGAAGTAACGTTCAAATTGTGTATTTGGCCTGACATTGATTCAATTCCAGCCAAGGAATCAGCGCATACAATGCGTAATGGAACTGTATTTGAGGTCAATAGAACGCTCCGGTTTACAACAAAGCGTTCGAGTGAAGCACCCGCGGATGTCATCGAGATTGACGGAGCGTCGGCATCGACAGAAATGGTCAATGATTTCCAAGATTCAAGACCTGAACTTCCATTTGATCTGTATCTCAATTCAAGTTCGCTGGAAGCATTCAGATTTAGAGTGAAAGGGCCTTGGTAGGGCGTGATATTGCCATTGACTCCGATTGTGTATTCCGTAGAATAAAATGTGGAATTCGGAGGATTTGTAACGCTAAGGGTGAGATTGGGGGCCGCAGAGGTGTAGACGAAACCGTTATCGCCAGTTGTACCGTTGTACGCAGAAGAAATTGAGAGGGAAGTTGAAGGCGGAGTGGTTGCAGATGCGAAGGGGACATTGGCCCAAGTCATCGATAACATCATCGCGACAAATACAATAGAAGTTAATTTTTTCCTCAATGTATCACCTCAATTCAAGCAGGAGCAGTTCGCCAATTCGTACTGCTTTTGGGAGCGTCAATAAGAATAATGCGATAAGTACATGCCCAATTTGGGAATCAAGACTGCTCGCTTTGTTGAAGCAGAAACTCTCATAATACGCTAGCCTCAGAGTCAATAATGTCGAAACCGTCATGAGAAGGACATAAGATTGTGTCATGGTATCGGGTATGATTGATAGTTTTACGGGAGCGAGGCTCGAGGTCAATGCGAAAATATTGATGACAAAATAGGCAAACATGTATTGAATTGTCTTCTTGTTATCGTACAGATAGGTTCCGAGTAATGGCTCGTACAAAAATTTTGCAATAAGTGGTAGAGAGATGTAGTAGATGAGGTGTTTTCCACTGGTGGCGAAATTTGAAAAGACGAGAAGGAAAAAAAGTATGCTGAGCCCAAAGAGAGTACTGCTGTACCTGACTGCATAGAACTTGTCCACGGGATAGTGCCTGTAAAAACGACGGGTGAATGCAATGTTTTCCCTTTTCTTGCTAAGTTGAATAACCAGTAACTCCTGCGAAAAAAGAGAAAGTAGGGTGATGATCAAAACAAGCGAATTGAGGTCGAGCCCAATTCTGGGCGCTAAATATGGAGAAGAAGCAGCAAGTAATGAGCCAAAAATTAGCACCAGAAGATGACTCATTGGTCTGCTGTTCAATTGTGTGGTATTTATGGATTACCACATGGATAAGACCGATTTTAGGACCAGAATGAAAGCCCATCCGTGAAAGAATGACTAGGCGATGAAATCAAACACCATGCCCGCTTGGAAGGACTGAGGGTGAGCCAATGGGGATTTCAGAACGCATGGGTGATGTCCTCGGTTTGGCCGTGGAATCCAAACTCATGCGGGAAATCGCACAGCATCCCGTCAGCGTTCAACACCTCGCTATCATCATGGATGGCAACCGTCGGTTTGCTTGGAAAAGCAA